>FLNZ01004439.1_pt1 | contig 27186 bp, 18 predicted proteins | sample 1140391 | NCBI WGS metagenome assembly FLNZ01 (sample SAMEA3878171, study PRJEB12797) | bioreactor metagenome | biome: Moose rumen | place: Sweden | collected 2011-10 | reverse complement strand
AAAAAAAACTTATTAACTTTGCGAGGTCGAAAATTCACTTTAAAAACTATAGATTATGAAGAAATCGGTATTATCACAATTAATTGCGTGCTTAGCACTGGTGGCGCTGTTCACCGCTAATGTGGAGGCTCAGCATAGCAACAAGATTCCTTCTTCCCTCTCGGGAAAGGCGAGGGAATACTATGCCGGTGCCATCCAGGACGATGACTATTCGCAGTTGGCGTTGGCAGTTTGCTACCAGAATGGTGAGGGCGCTCCCAAGGATTACAACCAAGCCATATACTGGTATCAGAAGGCTGCCGAGAAAGACAATGTCATTGCACAGTATAATCTTGGAGTCATGTATGACCAAGGAATGGGTGTGCCTAAGAATTACGAGCTCGCCGCATTCTGGTATCAGAAGGCTGCCATGAGAGATGACGCGATGGCGCAGTGCAGCCTCGCAAACTGCTATTTCAATGGCGAAGGCATGAAAAAGGACTACGCAAAAGCCGCTTACTGGTATGAGCAAGCCGCCATGCAAGGCAATGCCGTAGGGCAGCGCTGTCTCGGCATCTGCTACGACGAGGGTCAAGGCGTTAAGAAAGACCAGAAGAAGGCCGCCGAGTGGTATCTCAAAGCCGCGGAGCAAGGCGATAGCGACGCTCAATACAACCTGGGAGTGCTCTACCTTGAGGGCAAAGGCGTGAAGAAGGACAAAAAGAAAGCCCTCGAGTGGCTAAATAAAGCTGCCGCCCAAGGCGACGAGGATGCCAAGACACTACTCAAGAGGAATGCAAAATAATCCCTATTAGGGTCAAAAAATGAGCAGGACACCAGTCGATGTCCTGCTCATTTTTTTTGTGGCTATTTATCAGTTATCAGTTTAGAGTAAAACTGTGAACTGAGAACTGTGAACTATGAACTATGAACTGTGAACTATGAACTATCATTGATATTTAGCCATGTCAAATCCCAGTCTCACGCCGTTGAGCTGGCTAGCCACGCTGTTGATGGTGCTGTTGCCGCTTGTTGCGCCCAGGGCTTGAAGTACGCTCAAGAGAGTGTTAGACTCCATAGTGATTGACATTCCGTTGCCAATTTTAGACACGAACATAGGAATTGTGCCACCCGAAGTCTTCAGGTTGAGTTTGCCAGTGCTAGCGTCGTAGGTGTAATTGCCATTAAAGCCCACGCCTTTAAGAACGGCCTCAAATGTGCCATCCTGCTTAAAAGCAAAGGCAGTGTTGTTGCTGGCAAAGCCAAGGTTCTTGTAGGTGTTGCTCAGTGTCTGCTTAATCTTGTTGGCTGCTGCGGTGCCACCAGCGTTGATAAGAGCGTTCTGGCTAGTGAAGGCGCAGCCGGGCTGTGCATATACCCAAGTGCCCACTACGTCGCTCTTGTTGATTGTTGTGCCACCAATCACCATGTCGGTGGTGTTAGAAGCCGCGTTGTCGGTGAAACCGAAGATGTTTCCCAACACGCTACTGCTGCCTCCGCCGAGCACGCTGCCGAGCACACTGCCGAGCACGCTGCTAGTGGTGTTAGTAGTTGTGGTTGTTCCCAAACCAAGAAGGTTGCCTAGCAGGCCACCGCTATTTCCGCAACTGCTGAGTATCAGCATTGCCGATAAAACGAGTGAATAAAAAGCTTTTTTTACCATAATCTTTGTGCTTTAAAGTTTATTTATAAAAAGTAGAAATAGGATATTCATTTTTTGTATTATTTTGCAAATGTAGTAAATAAATGTAAGAAATGAACAAGTTTTTGCGCTTTTTTATCAAATTATCTATAATTACAATGCTTTTTCCTGCCAAAATCTTGTCTCTTTCGTCAAAATGCACCTATCTTTTTGATAAATTAGACTGCGTCAACAATAAAAATAAAAAATCTTCGCTTTTTATTTTGTATTGTATTCAACTTGCACTAATTTTTGATAAATTAGGCTGCGTCTCAACAATAAAAATAAAAAATCTTCGCTTTTTATTTTGTATTGTATTCAACTTGCACTAATTTTTGATAAATTAGGCTGCGTCTCAACAATAAAAATAAAAAATCTTCGCTTTTTATTTTGTATTGTATTCAACTTGCACTAATTTTGCAGTCTCAAAATTGATGCCGAAGATGAGAAAATTTTTATTATCACTGGTTTCATTAGTAGTGTTCTCGGCCCTGTTGGGCGGAACGCTCACGGGGTGCGAGGGCGAGAAGAAGCCGAGCGACACCCTCGACACTACAGTAGTTAAGCCTCAGCAGCTCATGCAGGACACCGCATCGGCAGCTCAGGAAGATGTCATCACCGTCACTGGCGAGGTGGTTGACGCTATGAAAAGCAATGTCACTGTAAAAACCGACGAGGGAGAGAAAGAGTTTGAGTTTGAGGACCTCAGGGACAGCGGCAAGGACTACTATCACTCGATGGAAGGCGATATGATTACCGTCAAGTACGTCGAGGATGACGGAGACGTGAAAGTGGTCAGCATAGAGAAAGCCGAGTAATAGGTCTCTCTCGATTACAGTCATTGGATCGAGGAAGAAAAGATAGATTGCGGTAGTAGCTCAGTTGGTAGAGCATCAGCTTCCCAAGCTGAGGGCCGCGGGTTCGAGTCCCGTTTACCGCTCAACAAGTAAAAGGCGTTGGAAATTAGGAAATTAACTCCTAAAATCCGACGCTTTTTCACTTTTTCTTCTAACAATATAATCCTAATGACCGAATTGGGTTATCGTGACAAGGTTATTGGTTTTGAAATGAAACAACAAGAGTCAAAAATCAAACAAAAAGAGAGTTTAATCAAACAAAGATAACAAAAATGCGATTAAGCGAGAGCAGCGTCAAACAAGGTGCAAGGTGAGAGAAGTGCCAAGCTTGCTTGAGCATTTCCGAACCGCAGCCCTTGTTATTCAACCTTGCTTGAACATTGCCGTGAGCATAATTTTTCTTTGTTGTCTTTGTTTTTCTTTGTTGTCTTTGTTTGAGAAATAAGTTTTCTTTGTTAACTTTGTTTGAGAGCAGGTTGCTTGGTTTTTTCTCTGTTTGTGTCTGTTTTTCGGAAATTGTAAAAAAACTTGACATTTTTATGTAATAATGTGGGAAAAATGTTGTAACTTTGAAAACTTAAAGCCGAATGTGGTGTTAACGCTTTGAATTGATTAACTTTTTTTAGGTTAAGCGTGTTAAAAACCGAAACATAAACATAATTAATCAAAATACTATTTATGAGACTAAAACTAACATTGCTACTAACGCTCCTTATGAGCCTCACTGCCATGGCTCAGACGGGGCTGAGGGGTATCGTGGTTGATTCAAGGACCAACGTGCCCGTAGTGGGGGCTACTGTGCTGCTCGACGAGCAGGGAGCCAGTGCCATCACTGGGCCTAGTGGCGACTTTGTCATCACCGATGCCAAGCCAGGAAACGACCGTCTGCTCATTTTCAACTACGGCTATCGCGACCTGGTGCTTGATGTCGTCGTCCTAAACGGCATTGATGACTTGGGAACTATCAAGCTTAATCCCACCTCCTCAACTATGGAGGACGAGAATGAGGAGAATGCCGAGATAGTGCTCTCGGAGTCGATGCTCGAAGACGAGGAGGGTAACGCACAGCAGGTGGGGGCGCTCACTGGAGCCACCGACAACCCCTACTACAAGGCTACCAACTACAACTTCAGCACGATGCGCTTCCGCATTCGCGGTTACAACAACGAGTACAGCCAGACCTACATCAACGGCATCAACTTCAACGATGCCGCTCGTGGCCGCTTCAACTACTCGATGATTGGCGGTATGAACCAGGCGTTCAAGAGCCGCAGCGTGGGATATGCCACCGAGGCCGTGAACTATGGCTTTGGCGACATAGGCGGAGCCACCAACATCTTCACCCACGCCAAGGATTACGCTCCCGGCTTCCGCGGCAGCGTGGCTTACACTAACAGCAACTACCGCTGGCGTGGCATGATCACCTACAGCACAGGCCTCAACAAGCACGGCTGGGCGATGACGCTGAGCGCCATCGCGCGCTATGCCGGTGAGGGCATCATCCCAGGCTCGTTCTACAACAGCTGGGGAGCATTCCTCGCTTTGCAAAAGGTGTTTAACCAGCAGCACTCGGTGTCGCTCACAGTGTTTGGTGCACCCACCAAGCGCGCCAGCAACGCCGCGACCTTTGATGAGGCCTACGACCTTGCCGGCAACAACCTCTACAACGTGAACTGGGGCTGGCAAGAAGGCAAGAAGCGCAACGCCAAGGTGGTTGACACCTTCGACCCCACAGCCATCCTGAGCTGGATATGGACTCCCAAGACCGGCACCACGCTCACCACAGGTCTCGCGTTCCACAAGTCGTTCTACGCCTCTAGCGCGCTCAACTGGTATAACGGCCGTGACCCGCGTCCCGACTACTACCGCTATCTGCCTTCCTACTACCGCACCAGCAGTCCCGAGACCGCCGACCTCTTTGAATGGGAATGGCTCACTATGGAGGAGAAGCGTCAAATCAACTGGGCAGATCTTTATCAGGTCAACTACCTCAACAACTATCAATATGAGCAAGGCGGCGAGGACAAAGGCTCGACCTATGTGATAGAGAAGCGTCACAGCAACCAGTTCAACTGGATGCTCAGCAGCAACCTCAACATGCGCATCAATTCTGTCTTGTCGCTGCAAGGAGGCGTGAGCGCTAACTACAGCCGCTCGTCCTATTTCAAGACTATGAAGGACTTGCTCGGCGGACGCTACTGGCTCGACGTGGACCAATATGCCGAGCGCGACTTCCCCGGCGACGCCGATATGCTGCAGAACGACCTCGAGAACCCCAACCGCCGCATCCTCAAGGGCGACCGCTTCGGTTATGACTATAACATCAACTCCGTCACTGGTAGATTGTGGATACAGAACGTGGTAAACCTACATCAGTTTGATATCAACTATGGTGCTCAAGTGAGTGCCACCACCTTCCAGCGCGACGGTAAGATGCGCAACGGACGTGCCCCCGAGAACTCTCTGGGCAAGGGCGAGAGCCACAGCTTCATCAACTATGCCGTGAAAGCCGGTGTCATCTACAAGATTGATGGCCGCAACAATATTCAGGCGCACGCCTATTACGGCACCCGCGCCCCTGAATACTACAACGCCTACATCTCGCCACGCATCAAGGACGACGTGATCACCAACCTCAAGAGCGCGCGCATCCTCTCGGGCGACCTGGGTTATGTGTGGAACTACCGCAGGTTCATGGGTTCTATCACCGGTTTCTGGACCGAGTTCTGGGATATGACCGAGAGAACCTCGTTCTACGATGACTACAACAGCACCTTCGTGAACTACTCGCTCACCGGCGTGCAAAAGGAGCACAAGGGCGTGGAGCTTGGCGCTGCCTACAAAATCACCCCATCGCTCACCCTTAACGCGGCAGCGACATTTGCCCGTTATCAGTACAAGAACCGCCCGCTGGGAACACGAAGCTTTGAGAACGGCTCGGTGGAGGATGTCACCCAGACCGTCTATCTCAAGAACTTCTACGTGAGCGGCACTCCACAGGAGGCTTACAGCCTCGGCATCAACTGGAGCGCTCCCAACATGTGGTTCTTTGAGGTTAACGGCGTGTGGATGAACCGCTCTTATGTAGATCTCTCGCCAATTCGCCACGAGGTGCTCCCCGAGCTTTACACCGTGGCAAGCAGCGAGCAGGAGCTCATCCAGATGATGCAGGACATTGGCAAGCAGGAGAAACTCAACGAGGCGCTCATCATCAACATGAGCATCGGCAAGGTGATTTACCTCAGCCGCTCGTCGTCGCTCAACCTGAACCTGAGCCTCAACAACCTGCTCAACAACACCAACATCCAGACTGGCGGTTATCAGCAAGGTCGTTTCGACTACAAGAATTACACCACAGCCAAGTTCCCCAACAAGTACTACTACGCACAAGGATTCCGCATGTACTTGAATGTGGGAGTTAGATTCTAATGACACACATTTATAATTTATTGAAATAATCAAAAACAAGATATACACTATGAAACGTTTTAATTTATTCCTTAATGCAATGTTGCTGTTGCTCGTGGCTGTGGGATGTAACGAAGACTTCGACACGCCACCTATGGTGGTGCCTCACGCCGCGCATCAGGCTAACATGACAATAGCCGACTTCAAGGCTAAATACTGGCAGGACGGTCGCAATTTCATCGACACCTGCAAGGAAGACACCTACATCCACGGATGGGTGACCAGTAGCGATGAGGAGGGCAACATCTACAAGCACCTCTACATCCAGGACGAGACTGCCGGTCTGGGTATCTCTATCGATGCCAACAGCATCTGCAACACCTACCGTGTGGGACAGGAAATCGTTATCAACATGAAGGATTTCTGGATTGGCAAGTACAACGGCGAGTACCTCATCGGCAAGCCCGAATGGTATGCCGCACAGAGCGTGTGGGAAGCCGGACGTATGTCGCTCGACCTGTTCAAGGAGCACGCCGAGCTCGAAGGCCTGCCTAACCTCGATAAGATTGCTCCCGTGGAGATTGAGATTTCCGACGTGGTGGGTCACAGCGACGCCGAGACGCAGCTCAAGTATCAGGGACAATTCGTCATCATCCGCAACGTGGAGTGGGAAGGCGCCGATGGTGCTTTGACATTCAGCGAGAGCGCTTCTTCCACCACCCGCAACATCAAGGACGAGGATGGCAATGTGCTGGGCGTGAACAACAGCAACTATGCCAACTTCCGCGGCGACCCGCTGCCAGTGGGCAAGGGCGATGTGCAAGGTATCCTCTACATGACAGGCTCCGACAAGTGGGGACTCTATCTGCGTGACACTAACGACTGCCTGGGCTTCGACAACAACACCAAGGGATATCCCAACGACCCCTGGACAGTGCCCGAGGCTATCGAGGTTCAGAACCAGGGCAAGAAGGGCTGGGTGACCGGCTACATCGTGGGCGCCATCGCTCCTGGTGTCAATGAGGTGACCAGCAACAACGACATTGAGTGGGAAGCTCCCATCACTATGGACAACACCATCGTGATTGCCGAGAGGGCCGATGTGCGCGACTACACGAAGTGTATCGCCGTGTCTCTGCCACAAGGCTCTAGCTTCCGCCGCGATGCGAGCTTGTCGGCATTCCCCGAGCTGCTTGGCACACAAGTTTGGGTCAAGGGAACATTGGCAACATTTATGGAAATGGCAGGTATCATCGACAATAGCGGTTCTACCGACGAGTACAAGCTCTCTATCATGACTGGTGGCGTCACCGAACTCTACGAGGACTTCGAGGAATGCGTTAAGAATGGCTCTATGCCTAGCGGATGGCGACTCGTGAAGGCTAGTGGTGACAAGGACTGGTACATCGACGAGTATGACAACAACAAATATGCCTCGGTAACAGGTTATAGCGGCAAGCAGCCTCCATTCGACGCTTGGCTCATCACGCCCGCCCTCGACATCAAGAACGCCGGAAGGAAGGAAGTGAGCTTCTTGAGCAAGGTGCGCTACTACCGCACTACCGACCCAATTGAGGTTTACCTGATGACTACCAACGACCCGACTACCGCCGAGCTTATCAAGCTCGACCCAGTACTGGCAACCGCTTCTGAAGGCAACCAGTCTGATTTCATCAGTTCGGGCACTATCGACCTGAGCGCATTTGAAGGAACCTACTGCATTGGCTTCCGCTATATTTCGGAGCAACAGTCTAACTACACCACTTGGCAGCTCGACAACTTCAAGTTTGGTGGACAGGCATTGCTCCAGACCATCGACGACTTCGAGACTATGAACGGTGGCGAGACTACCGCTCAGCAGGGGTGGACAACTCTCACCTCTACCAAGGGGTGGACAGCAACAAATGCCGCCTTGCTCAAGGGTGGTGCGTCGGATGCGGCGCCAACATTCATTATGATAGGCAAGAAGGCCGACGGCAGCGACAATTGGGCCTATGCCGTGCACCTCAACGGCAACACCAGCGCAAAGGGAATTCTCACTTCGCCAGTCTTCGCCAACGGCATCAAGACCCTGACATTCAATTATGGCTACGTCCTGAGCGAGAGCAACGGTGTGAAGTTCTATGTGAATTTCTATCTTGAAGATCCGCGCGTTAATCCGCAGAACCCGATGAAGTCGTTCACGATTAATGAGCCTAGTGCGGCACAGAAAACCGCCTACACCAAGACACTTGATGTTGACCTCTCACTTCCATGCTACATGGAGATTGTTCCCGCAAGTCCAACTAACAGCACAAGCAACAAAGACCGCTTCGCTATTTGGAATGTCATGTGGGAGACAATGTGATAAGCATTTGCTCTATAACACAAAAAGAGAGTGCCACACGGCACTCTCTTTTGTTGTTTTAATAGAAGCTCGAGCAATTAATCGAGCACTCAATCAATCGAGCACTAGAATGCTCGAAATTATGCATTGTGCATTGGAAAATTATGCATCGTCGTGCCACAGGGTGAGCTTGTTACTCTTGAGGGTGGCTTGCACGTCGATGAGGCGCTGGTTGCGGCTGCCGCGAAAGCGCAGCTTGGTGTCGCGCTCAGCCATCACAAAGGGGCTATCGACGAGCACGTCGAGCTGCTTAACGGCATTCATGAGTTGCGGCTGCTGCTGCACCTGTTCCCAGGTGTAGCCGGTGTAGCACCACACGTTTTGTCCAGTCTCTTTTTTGATGCGGCTAATGAGGTGTGCGAGGGGCTCGGCTTGCGCCAATGGGTCGCCCCCCGAGAAGGTGACGGGAGCCTCGTTGTAGGCTATCACCTCCATCAGTTCGTCGAGAGTTCGCTCCTCGCCGCCTCCCATGCGCCACGACTCGGGGTTGTGGCATCCAGGGCAGTGGTGGTTGCATCCCGCCAGATAAATCGACGTGCGCAGCCCGGGACCATCAACGCTGGTCCCTTCCACAACATGAAGAACACGCAATTTATCTTTCATAGATAGGAGTGGATAGGAATAGCTAGGAATTACTAGGAATAGCTAGGAGCAACTATGAACAACTATGAACTCTAATCTCTAATCTCTAATCACTAATCACTGATCACTGATCACTAATCACTAATCACTAATCAGCGCGAAGCACTATTTGTGAACTACTCGGTCTCTTAATTCGGCGAGTTTGCCGCTGTTCCAGCGGTCGGTGGTTCCCACGAGGTAGCCTGTGATGCGCTGCAGCTTGTCGATGTTGGTGCCGTGGCACTCGGGGCATTCGTGCAGGTCTTCGGTAGCGTCCTCGTAGCCGCAGTCCATACAGCGGTTGCGGTTGTGGTTCACCGATCCGTACCCAATGTTGTACTTGTCCATCAGGTCCACGATGTCCATGATGGCCTGCGGGTTGTGAGTGGCGTCGCCGTCAATCTCCACATAGAAGATGTGTCCGCCGCCGGTAAGCACATGGTAAGGAGCCTCTACCTCGGCTTTGTGCTTGGGGCTGCACTTGTAATAGACAGGCACATGGTTGCTGTTGGTGTAGTAGATTTTGTCGGTGATTCCAGGAATCTCGCCAAAGTCCTTGCGGTCGCGGCGGGTGAACTTGCCGCTCAGTCCCTCGGCAGGAGTGGCCAGCACGCTGTAGTTGTGCTTGTACTGCTCGCAGAACTCGTTGATGCGCTCACGCATGTGGCCAATAATCTTCAAGCCCAGCTCCTGGCTCTCTTTGCACTCGCCATGATGCTTGCCGGTGAGGGCGATTAAGCACTCGGCAAGGCCTATGAAACCAATGCCCAGCGTGCCCTGGTTGATGACGCTCTCGATGGTCTCGTTAGGCTTAAGGTTCTCGCTGCCGTTCCACAGTTGTGTCATCAGCAGCGGGAACTGTTTAGCCATTGCCGTCTTCTGGAAGTTGAAGCGGTCATCGAGCTGGCGTGCGGTGACGTCAAGCACGTTGTCGAGCTTGTGGAAGAACTCCTTGATGCGCTCCTGCGGGTCTTCAATCTTCATGCACTCGATAGCGAGGCGCACAATGTTGATGGTCGAGAATGAGATGTTACCGCGGCCAATACTCGTTTTAGGGCCAAAGCGGTTCTCAAACACGCGTGTGCGGCAACCCATCGTTGCCACCTCATATTTGTAGCGCTCGGGGTCGTTGATGTCCCACTGCTCGTGGTAGTTGTAGGTGGCGTCGAGGTTCACGAAGTTAGGGAAGAAGCGGCGCGCGGTCACCTTGCAAGCAAGCTTGTAGAGGTCGTAGTTGGGGTCTTCGGGCAGGTAGCTCACGCCTTTTTTCTTCTTCCAGATTTGGATGGGGAAGATGGCTGTCGAACCGTTGCCCACGCCCTCCCAAGTGGAGTGCAGCAGCTCGCGGATGATGCAGCGACCCTCGGCGCTGGTGTCGGTGCCGTAGTTGATGGAGCTGAACACCACCTGATTGCCGCCACGGCTGTGGATGGTGTTCATGTTGTGGATGAACGCCTCCATCGACTGGTGTACGCGGTTGGCGGTGCGGTTGATGGCGTGCTGCAACACGCGCTCGCGGCCTTTCAATCCGTCGAGAGGACGGATGATGTAGTCGTCAACCTTTTGCTCATACATGTCGCTGTAGTCCTCGCCGTTAATATCCTCGAGAATCTTGATCTCCTCGATGAACGAGCGGCGAACGAAAGGCGCCAGATAGAAGTCGAAGGCGGGAATCGCCTGACCGCCGTGCATCTCGTTCTGTGCTGTCTCCATCGAGATGCAGGCTATGACGCTCGCTGTCTCGATGCGCTTGGCGGGACGTGACTCGCCGTGTCCTGCCCAGAAGCCGTTGTTCAAGATTTTGTCCAGTGGATGCTGAACGCACGTGAGGCTCTTGGTGGGGTAGTAGTCTTTGTCGTGGATGTGGAGATAGTTGTTGCGCACTGCCTCGCGCGCCTCGTCGCTGAGCAGATAGTCGTCAACGAAAGGCTTGGTGGTCTCGCTGGCAAACTTCATCATCATGCCGGCTGGCGACTCGGCGTTCATGTTGGCGTTCTCGCGGGTGATGTCGTTGTGCTTGGCATTGATAATTTCGAGGAACATATCGCGGGTTTTGGCTTTGCGCGCCACGCTGCGTTTGTGGCGATAGTTGATGTAGCATTTCGCCACTTCCTTGCGGGGGCTCTTCATCAGCTCCAGCTCCACCATGTCCTGAATGCCCTCCACGCTCATCTGGCTCTTGCCGCGGGCACCTATGTGGTCGGCGATGCGCTGAATGAGCGCTTCGTCGTCGCCAGCCTCGGTGGCAAGCATCGCTTTGCGGATTGCCGCCTTGATTTTCTCTTCGTTGTATCCAACAACTCGTCCGTCACGTTTTACTACTGTCTGTATCATTGTTTGAAAGTAATGTTATATATAATAATAAGGTGTAAAATAATTGCAATAGAATGGCGCATAAAAAGCCCAATTTAGATAAAATGCTCACGCTCGGTTATCGCTAAGTAAACTTGCGGCAACTCTCGCTTAATAGCATTTTTCTCGGGCTTTATCAGTCTCTTTTTTTTGTTTTGCAAAACTACAAAAGGTTGTAGAAACGGCAAAATATTTTTTCAAAAAAATATCAACAAATTTTCATTTTGGAAAACTTTTTATTAACAGCTAAAAAATAAAACACTGATAATTAGAGAAGTAAAATTTTTTCTGGAAAACTTTGCATCAAGATTGCGTTGCGAAAAAATTAATTTTTAGTGATATCACCAGTTGCTAGAACAAAAAAGTGCGAAGCGCATGGCACTTCGCACTTTTTATTATGTTGGATTTTTATGGACTATTGCCAAATGCTGGTGTTGAGTGTGGCCTCCACTTCATCCTCTATGTCGTCGGGCAGGTTACAGAAGAAGTCGATGCCTGTCCTCTGCTCCAGCTCGTCGATGGTGATCATGCAGCTTTGAAGTGTGGTTGAGCTGCATGAGCTGTTGATTTGCTCGGTCCAATAGGCCATAGCTTCGTATTGTCCGTTCTTGAGTCGCAGCACTGCCATATACCAGTAACGTGGAATGGGCAGCGTACCAGTAATGTTCACTCCATAAAGGCTTTGTACTTCTGATTTAGGTATGAGTCCAGATGTAGTGGTGCCATTGAGGGTAACGTTGCCTATGGTGGCACCCTTGCACACGTAGAGGGTGTCGCGGAAACTGTTGCTGTAGCCCCAGTTCTGAACCTTACCTTCCATGCGCTGCCACAGCCCGGCATTGTGGGCTTGATATTGTGGATGGATGTTGCTGGTGACAAAAGTGTGACTGTTCTGCTCGCTGCTTGACTGACGGTCCTCGCTGGCGCAGATGTGACCGCGGGCAAACATTGTCATGTTGTTGCCGTCAAGATTGACTACCGAGGTGGTGTACTTTCCGCTGGTGTATTCGCTAGTGATAACCTGATAAGCGGTTGGCACATCATCGTCAACCGAGAATGAGGGAGTGCGTCCCACATCGTTGTTAGGCGTGCCTGCGTGCATGGTGAAGCAGGTCCAGCGATTGGCACGCTGGCTCTTGTCGAGCTCCAGTGAGAGCGAGATGCCATATTCAGAAGTTGCCTTAACCACAACCATACTATTGTTGCTGGTGCTGATGTGTGGATACTCGATGCGCCAAGCCTGACTGTAGGTGGCACTTGAGCTAGTGGGTGTAGCTCCCGACTCAGGGATGTTGTAGGAGGTCTCTTTCCAGTTGGCGTTAGCGTTGTTGTCAATCACTTCCTCAAGGGTGTAGATGGCGGTAACCACCTTACTCGACTCTCCATTGACAACGGCGATGGCCTTGACTGTCATGCTGAAGCCCACGGTCACTTCTACCGAGCCGTAGGCATTATTTTCATAGTTTGTGGTGCTGGGTGTAGTGCCGTTGGTGGTGAAATAGACGCGGCTGCCGGCAGGACCGGTAATGGTGACTACGGTGGGAGTGGTGAACACGGTGCCCGAAGGGTGACTGAACGTGGGCACAGGCACTGTGGAGGGTTCCTCGCCATTGAGGAGGTAGTTGTAAACCATAGTGATGTCGGCGCTGGTGATGTTGCCGTCGCCGTTCACGTCGCTGGTGTCGTAATAGGTCATATCACCATTGAGCAAGTAATTATACAGGGCGGTGATATCGGAGCTGGTCACTGCACCGTCGTGGTTCACGTCGCAGGGGTCGTAGTCTTGATTTTGTTCCTCGATTTCGTAAGTCACGGTCATCGAGTAGAGGGTGTTGCCGCCGGTGCCTGTGAAGGTCACCTCGCTTGCTGAGCCGCTCCAGTAGGCGTTGTTGGCGTCAAAGCCTGCGGGATTTGCGGTAAAGCGCTGTGTGGCATACATGCCGTTGAAGTCGATGCGGGTGATAAGTGCGCCGTTGTCGCCGGCAAATTTGAATGACTGTCCCGATTTGCTGTAAAAGGTGTAACCGCCTTGATAGTAGGTCAATGTGGGGGCGCTGCTGCCCGGCACAAGACGTATGTCGTCTTTTACTAAGGTTGTTAGGGCAGTGGGGTTGCCGGTAGTGGGCACTGTAAGTCCCCACGCCTGAATTGCCGCCGCCGAATTAAATTCGAAGGTCACGCTCTTTGTCTCGGTCGCTGCCATAGCCATCAGGGCAAGGCACGAAAACATTGAAAGTAGATAAATTCGTTTTACCATAGTTATAAAGTTTTTGTTGTTAATGTCTAGTTGGTATTTCTCAAAAAGTCGTGCAAGTTACGCATTTTTGTTTAAACAGCCAAATTTGGCATCACAAACTTCAATCAATCGCTCTATTCGCATTATTATTATTGCCTTTTTGTTGAAAAATATTTTAAGATGACCTCTATTTCATTGCTTATCATTAATTTTGCATGAAATTTTGGAAAACAAAAAACAACACATAATGAAAAAACTAATTACATTATTTTTAATCGCCACTCTCGCCACCAGCGTCGGGTGGGCAAGTACTACGGTTTCAAACACCATTGCTAATATTGCCACAGTAAATGGTTGGACAAATAGCACACGGTACACTTCGTTCACATTAGACAACAATATCACAGTAAGCTGTACTGGTGGAAGTAATACTGGAAAGTATTATACTAATGGTGATGAATGGCGATTATATCAATCTGAAGATGCTAAACTCACTGTGGCCGCTAAAAGTGGCTATACACTTAATTCAATCACTGTAACTTACAATATTAATAATACAGGTATATTAGTTTATAATAATAACCAAATAAGTTCGCCTGCTACAGTATCGGTAAGTGGTTCCAGTGTTGAGTTTTCTGTAGGAAATAGTGGTACAGCTACTAATGGACAGGTGAAAGTAACTGCTATTTCAGTAACTTATTCTGAATCTGGCTCCACCGCCACGGTTGAGGTTCCTACATTGACCGATGAGTTCACCTTTTGGCCGGTGATGAATGATGCCGCTAGTGCTCAGGTGACGATTACTCCTGCCAGTGGCAACACGGTGCGCTATACCACCAATGGCAGCACTCCGTCGCTAACCAATGGAACAGAGATTACCGCCGCCACCACCATCACGATTAGCGGTACCACAACGGTTAAGGCTATCTCATACGTGGGCACTCAAACCAGCTCGGTTGTGAGCAAGACCTACACGCTGGGTGAGACTGTGACCGGAATCTCCAACTTCAAGAACTTGACAAGCGGCACAACGGTGCGCCTCTACTTGCCCGACAACTACAACGCCCGCACGCTCTTTGTCAATGGCAGTGACGCATTTGTGCGTGACAACACAGGCGCGATATGCATTTATAATGTGACCACCAATCCGCCGCTAGCCTACAACCAGCACATTGCCGGGTGGATTATTGGCACTTACACCAACTATAACAACCTGCCTGAGTTTACCGCCTCGACAGCTACCAACAGCTGCTATCTCGTTATCGCTGACCCCGTTACTGAGGCCGATGCTGAGCCAGTGGAAATTGATGCTGCCGAGTATGATGACCACTATGCCGATTGGGTGACAATCAGCGACTTGAAAGTGACTTCGGCAAGCGACAACACAGCCACGGCAAACGTTGGCGACAACACTTTTTCAATATACAACAAGTACAATCCCGAAAATTATCAGCTTCCCTATAAGGGCGCTATAGTTGATATAACTGGTATTGCCGTACCAAACAACTCTACCAAGCAGCTGCGACCCATCTATCAGAACGAGAACCGTCCACTCACCTACGTGGTAGATGCGCAAAAGGAGTTTGTCAGCCCCTCATCGTCGATAACTGATGCGCAAGTGAGGCTGAAACGCAGTCTCAATCGCAACACCTGGAGCTTGCTTACCGTGCCCTTCGAGATTGAAGGCTTTGAGGGCGACGTGCTGGAATACACCAGCGTGACGCTCGGCGAGGTGGCATCCTATGAGATGAATGGCAACGCCTATCCCGTTCAAGGTGGTGTAATGCACTTCGAGGATTATTACGGCAATTTGCAGCCTGGCATTCCCTATCTTGTAAAACCCTACACTTCGCAGCAGGAGATGACCTTGAGTGGTGTCACATTAAGAAGTGAGTCGGCAGGTTCGGTGACTTATTCGCTCGCGGCACAGCAAAATGCCCCGGGCATCAATCTGATGGCAAATGAGCAACCTGTCTATGCTGGTGACTACTCGCTGGTGGGCACTTATTCACCCACAACCCTTGACAAGAACCAGGCGACAGTGAAACTAATTGATGACAACACTTTGAGCTGGACATCGCAAATCGACGACATCGAGATAGCCGGTACCGAGGCCTATATAACAATCCCCAACGGTGCTGGAGTGAAACTTGACCTCGGCAGTGAGGGCGTGGTAACCGCTGTCACCGACATCCGTATCGATCACAGCATTCCACGAGAGACTGTCATCTACAACATCCTGGGACAGAGGCTCACCCGACCGCTCAGTGAACTGCCGCCGGGTGTGTATATCGTGAATGGTAAAAAGATTGTTAAACGTTAAGCATTGGGAGGACATGACAATGAAAAAGACTTTACTTGTTGCCCTCTTGGGCTTGATGACAGCAATCACTGCACTGGCAGCTATCGACAACACTCCAGTGACCATGACAATCACCTTGAAGAACGGAAACACCGTGACCTACAACGCCTCCAATATGGATAGCGTGCGCTTTGTGGGAGGACGCTTCGGCGACACAGGTGCCATAGGTATGAAGATTTACCTCACAGGAGCCTCGGCAAGCGTCGATTACCTGTATTCGCAAGTCACGAGCGTCACCTACGACACCACGCCGGTAGTCACCAGCGACATCTTCACCCGTGTCACCAGCACCAGCCAACTTGTGGCAGATAAGAGATATATCCTCGTCTATGAGAGTGGCCCAGCAGTTATGGGAGCAATTGATAGCTCAAACAAATATGGACTTTCTATAACTGGAAATGATAACTTTGCCTATACTGATGATGGTGTTGTTCAATTAACCGAAGGAACTGGAGTAAAAGTTTTGACTTTGGGAGGCAGCTCCAATGCTTGGACATTATCATTAGATGGAGCCTTGTTGGGTCATTCGGGTACCGCTAATACATTATCAGCGGGTGCTGAAAACAACACTTGGACTATTTCGATTGATGAAGATGGCTGTGCTGTTATCAATAATGTCACTGATACTGATTACTATATTAGATATAATAAGAATTCAGGTCAGGAACGTTTTGCTTGCTACAGAAGCACAATGCAGCCCATCCATCTCTATGTGGAGGATGACGGCAGTGCGGCAAGCGTTGTTGCAGCTCCCACGTTCTCTCCTGCCGGTGGCACTTACACCTCGGCGCAGAGCGTGACCATCAGCACCACCACAAGTGGAGCGACAATCTATTATACTACCGATGGCAGCACGCCCACTACCAGCTCCACAGCTTACTCTGGAGCGATAACGGTGAGTGCCAACAAGACCATCAAGGCTATCGCCGTGAAGGATGGCGTGTCGAGCACAGTGGCAACGGCAACTTACATCATCAGTGCCGACGGTAACAACAATGTGAATGCCAACTGGAACATCGCAGGCAGTGGCATACCGCAGTCGAAGGCCGACCCGACCTTCACCAACCAGAGTACCGATGAATATGCTTGGAGACTTGAGTATCCGCACATCAACACCGCCAGTGGCAACCAGCGTGTGGTGAAATCGACTAGTGCCTACGGTATCACTTACTCCCTTGAATGGGACAACAACAAGATTGCCAACCGATGGACCTGCTACACCATGTGCTCGAAGAATAATGCTTCGAATGTGAGCCGTAAGGATGACTTCAAGGCCGACCCGGCAGTGACAACCTCACCTGCCAGCTCTTATACCCAAAGCGGCACATATTCCCGTGGTCACTTGTGCCCAAGTGCCGATCGTCTGGCTTCAACAGAGCAGAACAAGCAGACATTCTTCATGACCAATATGCAGCCGCAATATCAGGCTCATAATGGTGGAATGTGGGCTACTCTCGAGGGCTATGTGAGGACGAAATGGCAACCCACCAACAACACCGACACTCTCTATGTGGTGAAAGCGGCGACTATCAGCGATGTTACACTTAATAATACCATAAGCTCAGGTATCATCACCACCACCACCGACGGCTCGGGACAAACTCTTGTGGTGCCCAAGTACTTCTACATGGCGTTCTTGTATTACACTAAATCAACCAACACCTATAAGGCATTTGCCTTGTGGACTGAGCAGAAGACCTCTAACAATGATGCTGCCGCTACTGTTATCACTAACCGCATCTCTATCGACGAACTTGAGCAGCGAACGGGCATCGACTTCTTCTGCAACCTGCCCGACGACATAGAAGCCACCGTCGAAGCCACTGCGACCTATTGGGACAACAGCAGCAATTAGTGTGGCTGTTGCAAAACTAAAAATGAGAAGCATTTTAGCTCCCCCTCTATCTTAGAGGGGGAGCTGCTAACGCAATGATTATCAAGCAACAAATTCATCTAACTCACGCTATCTTAGAGGAGGAGTTTTCATTAGATTCCACATTTTGACACACCCCCAGTTGCATTTGATTCAGAGTTTTGTAACACCCTCGTCAATCGCAACTGGCTGACAAGGCACGCCATGTCCCTACATTTTTTTCACTTTTTTCCTGCAAAATGCGTGACAATTCAAGAAAAAGTTGTATTTTTGGAAAATAATTGATTTTTTGCCAAGAATATAAACATAAAACACATAGATCTATGAAGAAATTATTACTCGCCGCTTTGGTGGCAATGGTTTTATTACCAGCGATAAACGCACAAGATGTGCAGCAAGGGAAACGTTACAAGATGTATGGAGTCATGTTCTACAACCTCGAGAACCTCTTCGACACCATCAACTCCAATGGCACCTACGACTTGGAGTTCTCGCCCAACGGAGCGCGCCAGTGGGACGGCCGCAAGTATTGGTCAAAAATCCACAATATGGCTTTCGCCATCTCGCAGATGAAGACCGACGCCACGCCCTACGGACCCGCCATCATTGGCGTGAGCGAGATTGAGAACGAGACGGTGCTCAAAGACATCTGCCGCGACCCGCAAGTGCGCGACTGGCATCTGCAAATCGCCCCTTACCACGACAGCCCCGACCGTCGTGGCGTGGATGTGGGTGTGTTGTATAACCCACGCTTCTTCCGTGTGCTCAACGTCACCAACCAGCGCCTGAGCGAGGAAGACTTCGACCGTGCCCGTGCTGCTGCCGTCCCCGAGCGTCGCAACGACCCGCAGTATGACTGGAACGACAACTTCCGCACCCGCGACCAGATTTGCGTCGTGGGACTCCTTGCTGGCGACACCGTTGCCGTGATGGTGAACCACTGGCCTTCGCGACTGGGAGGACAGGAGCAGTCCAGCCCCAAGCGTGAGGCTGCCGCCTATATGTGCCGCCGCACTATCGACTCGCTGGTGAACGTGCATGGCGACAACATTGGCATCATCTTCATGGGTGACCTTAACGACGACCCCATGGACAAGGCGTGCGCCGAGGCTCTTAACGCCAAGCGTAACATCGAGGACGTGGTGGGACCTAGCGATCTCTTCAACCCATTCTGGAACGTGTTGGCAAAGGGTGTAGGCACGCTGGCGTATAAGGGACAGTGGAACCTCTTTGACCAGATTGTGTGCAGCGGTTTCTTCACCAAGTACCGCGACAGCAAGGACAAGCCGCAACTCACCTACCTGCGCTGTGAGGCGCTGAACCGCGACTTCCTCAAAACCCAAGAAGGCGACCGCAAGGGCTACCCCCTGCGCACCTACAGCAGCGGCGTCTTCCTCAATGGCTACAGCGACCACTTCCCCACCGAGATATTCCTGGTGAAAGAGATGGAGTAAGCTGCGGAGCAGCTGGGATTTCAGGCTTTTATTAAACTTCTAGATTATCTAGATGGTCTAGAATTTCTAGATTGTCTAGATAATTTTTAGTGTATTATAGCAAGAACTATGAGCAATCATGAACAAACTCTCCCCGATTCAAAATCACGAAGCGATTTTGAATTGATGGCTCCTGTGGGGTCGTGGGAGTCGCTGGTGGCGGCGCAGCAGGGCGGCGCTAACGCTATATATTTTGGCATCGAGAACTTGAATATGCGTTCCAAGTCGAGCGTGAACTTCTCGATCGACGACCTGCACACCATCGCCCGGTGGTGCGAGGAGCGCGGCATCAAGACCTACCTCACCGTCAATACCATCATCTATGACGAAGACATCGACTATATGCACCGCATCGTAGATGCCGCACGCGAGGCGCGCATCAGTGCCATCATCGCCAGCGACATGGCAACCATCCTCTATGCCCGAAGCATAGGGGTGGAGGTACACATCTCCACGCAGGTGAACGTGAGCAACAGCGAGGCGGTGCGCTACTATGCCCAATATGCCGACGTGATGGTGCTCGCCCGCGAGCTCAACCTCGACCAGGTCGCTAAAATCCACGAGACCATCACCGCTAGCGACGTGCGAGGTCCACACGGCGAGCAGGTGCGCCTCGAGATGTTCTGCCACGGAGCGTTGTGCATGGCGGTGAGCGGCAAGTGCTACATGAGTCTGCATGAGGCGAACTCCAGCGCCAATCGCGGCGCCTGCCGCCAGATATGCCGTCGCAGCTACGTCGTCACCGACCGCGACACTGGCGACGAGCTCACCATCGACAACAAATACATCATGTCGCCCAAAGACCTCAAAACCATCCACTTCCTCAATAAGATGGTGGATGCGGGGGTGCGTGTCTTCAAGATTGAGGGCAGGGCAAGAGGTCCAGAATATGTGCGCACCGTGGCGAGCTGCTACAACGAAGCACTAAACGCTATCGTTGATGGCACCTACTGCGAGGAGCGCATCGAGCAGTGGAACGAGCGGCTGGCTCGCGTCTTTAACCGTGGTTTCTGGGATGGTTACTACCTGGGTCAGAGGCTAGGGGAGTGGACCTCGAAGTACGGTTCCAGCGCAACCCACGTCAAGGTCTATGCCGCAAAGGGAGTGCGCTATTTCTCCAAGATTGGCGTAGCCGAGTTCCTGATGGAGGCGGGAGAGCTGCACGTTGGAGACGAGATAATAATCACCGGCCCTACTACTGGTGCTTTGCCCATGACAGTGGAGGAGATACGTGTTGACCTCAAACCCGTGGAAAAGACCGTGAAAGGCGAGCGGTTCTCCATCAAAACCGACACAAAAATCCGCCCCAGCGACAAACTCTTCCTTTGGAAACCAGTCTAATTAATGCATAATGCATTCATGGTACGCAAATCGTGTGGAGGATTTGTTGAGCCGTGTAAAATTTCGCATATTCTTGCAAATCTCGATTTTTTTACGGAAATTTGCAACTTTTTACGAGAGTATTCATTTTTTTTCTTAATATCAAACGAATATAACTTGAAATGAAAAAGTTCTTTTTAATGGCTTTTGCGATGGTTGCAATGAGCTTGGCAGCACAGGATGTTGCCACTAAACCCTTTACTGTGAGGTATATAGACGAGAATAGGTTGTATGAGCAATATATTGTGGCTCAGCAGTATGTGGAGCTTCAGAACAAGCTCAAAAATGAGTTTCAGCAGGCTGAGCAAAAGAAGCGCAAGGAGATAGAGACGTTCTACAACCAAGTGCAGAACAAGTATCAGAAAAACCTATATAAGACTCAGAAAGCCTTTGAAGCCGACCAGAAAAAGCTCGAGCAGATGCAAGACAAAGCCCAAAAGGACATGGAGGCTATGCAAAAGAGCATGGAGGCGCAGCTCAACACCGAGCAGATAAAGCTTGCCAACGAGATTGACGTGTTCCTCACCGACTATGCCGTGCGCAACGACTACGACGCTATCCTGCGCAAGGAGGCTTCAATGTTTATCAACCCCAAGTGGGATGTCACCGACGAGGTCGCCGAGGGACTCAACGCGCGCTATAACGCCGCCCATGCTCCCGAAGCCCTAGGCAAGCCCGTTGTGGATGGTCAGTCGCCCGTCGATGAGAATGCCGCCAAAGATGTGGCAAACCCTTAATAAATTGCAATCATAAATGAGACGATTTCTGCTGATAACATTCTTACTTGCTTGTGCAACAGGTATAAAGGCACAAGAGGTAGAGACTCTAGTTGCCGACACTGCGCCCCTCGTGATGGAAAGCGATGTGGCTGTCGATAATGGCACCTATGAGGCACCACCCTCACTCTCGCCAAGTGTCGCTGCGCTTGCTGTACCCGAGTTTAAGCCCTATGAGCCCCCCAAAGCTCCCGACTTCAACTTCATCAAGAGCCGCACCAACCCTGCTGTGAAGCCCTATCGGTTCCTTGACGACCAGACGTGGGTGGGAATTCCCCTTTTTATCTCAGGTCTCATTGCCAAGGGCGAGAAAACGGCGTTCAGACAGGACTACAACAACCCTAACACAAAAATTCGTCTCATCAAGACCAATTTCCACAATGAGATTGACAACTACACGCAATATGTGCCTTTGGCTCTGACCATAGGTCTGAAAATAGCTGGCGTGGAGAGCCGCAGCGACTGGCCCAGGTTCTGGGCGTCGTCGGCAGCCTCGGCGGCAATCATGGCGGGATTGGTCAACGGCATCAAATACACCGCCAGCGAGATGCGCCCCGACGGCTCCACACACAACTCGTGGCCCAGCGGCCACACCGCCACGGCGTTCCTTGCCGCCACTATTCTTCACAAGGAGTATGGCTTGACACGCTCGCCATGGTACTCGGTGGGAGCCTATACGCTAGCCACCGCCACCGGCGTGATGCGTGTGCTCAACAACCGCCACTGGATTAGCGACGTGCTCTCGGGAGCCGGCATCGGCATCCTGTCGGTGGAGCTGGGCTATGGCTTGATGGACCTGCTGTTCAAGCAGCGTGGCCTGCAGCGCGGCGACCTAAGCGTATATCCCGACCTGCGAGCCAATCCGTCGTTCTTCGCCATCTCGATGGGAATAGGGCTGGGCAACAAGAACCTGACACTGCCGCCATTTGACTTTGGCATCCCGAGCGAGATACTTGACGGAGAAGAGATTGACAACAGCGAGCCACTGCAGCTCAAGTTCCGGTCGGCGACGGCGGTAGGTGTTGAAGGAGCCTATTTCTTCAACCCCTACATTGGTGTAGGAGGTCGCCTTCGTGTGAAAGCCACCCCCATCAACGGTTGGAGCAAGTTTGCCCTCAGCGAGGAAGACGACATGCAGCAGTTCTTTAAAGACCCGCTGTTCAACAATTCAGTCCAGCAAATCAGCCTGACCATCGAGAGTGACCACATCACTGAGTTTGCCGCCGATGCGGGCGTGTATTTCAGCTTCCCGTTCTCCTCGCGCTTTGCCCTTGGAGCCAAGGCGTTGATAGGCCGCAGCGTGATGGACGACATCGACATCAACGCCCGATATTCGGGCGAGCAGCTGAAATTCAATGAAGAAAGTATGTTTGACGACGATGCCCCCATTTTCAAGCCGGCGGGAGAAGTCGTTGATTACAAGTGGGACTATATCGATGTAAAGGCTTCCAATTCTATGAAATTTGGTACTGGTGTCTCGCTCACCTACGCTCACAAGAACAATTTCTCGTGGCGTGTGTTCTGCGACTATGACTACTCGCGCAAGACCTTCACCGCCACCTATCACCCATTGGGGTTGATGGAGGGTCTCTCGCCCGACATGGTGTCGTTTATGGAGATATTAGATTGGGACATGACCAAGCCGGCAGTGTCGAGTGTCAAGAAGTCGCTCCACCAGTGGGTGCTCGGTGGTGCGCTGTGTGTGTCGTTTTAGCTTGAAAAAATAATAAATATATATCTATGGTAAAAAAAATTATTGTATTATCACTGCTGGTTGCCGCATCCTTATCGGTAATGGCTCAGCAAACAAACAGTTACATTCCCTATAAGACATTTGACGGAGAGCACAAGAACGAGGTCTCGGGCTATGTGATGGGGGGCAACAATGTTGTCGCGGGTAGGTTTGGAGGACTTGAAGCCTCTTATACACGACACCTCACGTCGCGCTGGCACGTGGGCGGTGATGTGCAGATGCAGTTTGGCAAGCAGCTTTTCTCCATCGACGTGCAGGGAGGGTACCGCTTGCCTGTCAAGTATGGCAACATCAGTTTTGATGGTAAAATCATGTATAACTACTACCACAAGTATGGATTTCACGAGATGGCCTATAACTTGTCAGCTACTTGGGAGAGTGCCTACGTTGATTTTCGCATCGGCGAGTCGCTGGTCCACTACCATAAAAGAGATGTAATTATGGGGTGGGGATATACCGAGCCGCCGTTGTTCACATTTGGTTTTGGTGCCAACATTCGCCACCGCAACAATCCGTGGAACATTGGTTTGTTCTTCCGCAACTACGATGACTTCTACTACGAGAACTGGAACATCAACTGGGGCATCCGTTGGTATGCCAAGGTGAAGGAGCGTTGGAATTTGTTTGGCGAGTTCAACATCCGTCCCGCAGGCTCGATGAGCCAGCTGGCAAGTAAATATGAGGGTTCAGTTAAATTAGGTTTGAAATACAAATGGTAAATTCAATTATGAAAGCAAAATATATCATTATAGCATCAGCAATGGCTCTTGTGGCTCTTACACAAACCTCTTGCGAGAAAGTTAGTCCCATCGGCGTGCTCATGGCGGGCACCGCGGTAGAAGACCGAGTGAAGATGTCGGAATTGTATTATAAGGAATATCTAATGGCATCATCCAACGACATACACGTTAAACCCGACGAACATGGTGAATACAGCTATTCATTCCTTGTTGGCGGTGACAGCCATGTCACCACCGATCCTGGACGCATGGACGAGATGTTTGCCCTGGGACTAGAGGGTGATGACTTGCTGTATTGTCATCTGGGAGATATAGCCGACACTAAGCCAGAGTATTACATTGTGCTTGACTCTCTCATCCAGAAAGCCAAGGAAAGATATGTTGACAAGTACTATGAGATAAATGAGTATGGGCGGTGGAATGAAAAAAGCGATCCTTACGACGTTATTGGCTCTGCTTATGATGAAATCAGGTTCCCGTTCTTCCCCGTTGTCGGTAACCATGACCTCACTCACAACGGCTGGGCGTTGTGGAGCAATATTTTCCACTCCTCATTCTATGAGTTTGATGTAAATTGCGGATTTGATGAGAATGATGAGCAGATCCGCGACCACTTCATCTTCCTCGACACGGCAAGCGGCACCCTGGGCAAGCGTCAGGTGGAACTGATAGAAGAAGGTTTGCTCGACGGTGAGAAAAATTATCGCTACACCTTTATCTTCAGCCACACTAATATCTTCCTGCCCTCGCACTTGCAGTTTGCTTCGACCTTCCCACGCGAGGAGGCCTATTTCCTGCTCAATCAGTTTAATGAGTGGGATGCTTCAGTCGTGTTCTGTGGCCATGTGCACAAGTGGGATGAGCGTTTTTACAATGATGTCTATTACTTGACTCTCGACTCAATGAGCGAGCGCAACAGCCCTGACCCTGGAGACTACCTGGTGCGTGTTAAGGTTTATAGCCAAGGTGGCTACGATATCGAGAGGGTTCACATGAACTATGTAGCACCCAAGAAGTAAGGAAAAAGGACGAAGGATAAAGTACAAAGGATAAAGAGCAAAGTACAAAGTACAAAGTACAAAGTAAAAGTAAAAAGTACAAAGGATAAGGGCTAAAGTACCAAAAAAACAAAAAAGTGCCGCGAAAATCTCGTGGCACTTTGTGTTTTAGTATGTACTCCGACTGGGACATGCATGGAGCAGAGCGTAAAGACTCTCCCAAGTTCTAACAACCTCAATAATGATGAGGTTTGTGATGATGACGAGTTCGAGGACATTGACCTCGATGACTAGTTTGACGAGCCATCACACAAGGATGGCTTTTTCATTATTGTTGCTGCAATAGAGCCATTTGGTATAAATAAAAGAAACCTTCAGGGCTTGTTTTCTTTATCCTGTTAATGCGTGTATCTACTGGTTGCATCACTTGCCAGTCTCTCATATCAATGCCAGGATTGAACAACTTTTTGTCGTTAACACCTTGCTTTACTAGTTCAATCAGATAAGCGACTTTGGCAGCATGTGTTATTGCCTTCTCATTGCTGAACCTTTCGCCAAAGATGTAGCCATTGAGATGCTTGGCGCCATTACTTAGTATTTCGTATTTGCAACTCTCATCAACTGCTTTTTTCAAGCACATTGAAATCGCTGTGATTTGTGCATCTTTTAGAACTTCTTCTGAAGTGTATTTGTTCTCACGATACCCACTCTCTATCTTACAGATTCGTTCAAATACATCTTTGACAACAGAAATATTATCTACTTGTTCAAATAAACAGCTTAAGTCGTACATCTGTTTGATAATCTCCATTCCTCTGTCATTGCCGCTTTTGAAATAAGGGATACCGATAGTGTTGGGCGAAAATGCGGTGAGCTTATCTCCAGTTATACTGTCTATGTCGGGCATAGTAACCATAACAGGCTCGCCAACATTCTCAATGAAACTTATATTCAAAGGTTTCTTTATTATTGTGTGGTAATTGACCTGCTCATGAAGCACGTCGAGCAAGATGTTCTGTTCCTTACTGTTCATCACGCTTGAAGGATAAAACAATTTGAAGTGAGATTTCTGGATTTGCCCTTTTGCTTGTCGTTCAATTGGCTCCCATCTGGTAAATCCTTGCCGTTCGCAAATAGCATTAAGTATTTTTGGTATACCTGCTTTGTCATCTGGTGCGATTATGTCGATGTCTATTGACATTCTGCGTGGTACTTCAAGCAATAACATGGTTGCTGTCCCGCCCTTGAAACAGAAGTCTAGTTCAGAGGACGCAAGCCCTTCAAGCAGCATCAATGCTCTTATAACTTTCTCTACTAGAAGTCTGTCAGCATCATTGTGCTTGATGCTAACTTCTTTAATCCATTCTAAAGAAGTGCAAATGTGGCTAATCATTGTTGTGTGTTGAATGTGATAATACGTCAGTAAACTTATTTTATTGACGAATTGTTAATTAATAGCTGTTCTATCTTGTCGCGTTGGTTCTTGCGTCCTGCATATCGCAGCAACTTGTTTCTATTTATTATATATTGAGATAGTGCGTTGTCAAAGATGTGCTGAATTTCATACCCTTGAAATATGGCAAACTCTTTATCACAGGCAATGTCAACAAGAATCTTTTCAAGAAAGGGAACTGGAATCTCTGTTTTTTTCATTATAGGAGAATCTGTAACGAGTTTTCTTACCAGTATATAGCTGTTATAGTCAGCAAGATTATCGACTAGACGTTTTGTTGTCACAACTTTCTCATGCGTTTCGCGTAGTTGCTGATATACGGCTTCAACGGCTTCTCGGTCGACATCTATTATGCAGATGTTGAAATTTATGAGGTGTTGAGCCAATGAATTTATGGGAGACAGATCCCATACACAGAAATCTATGTAGGGAAATTGCAAGGAGACTTCTTTGGCGACGTCTTTCATTTTCTGTGAAACGTGTAGCTCAAAATCTATATTCTCGGTTATTTCATAAACACCTCTACCTGTTCGTTTAAGGAATCCACTATTGACAAGCGATCTTATGCGTGAATATACCGTTGATTTTGGCAAATCGGGCATTAAATGAAAGAAATATGACGTGGTCAAAGTTCGCTCACATTCTGCTATTTTTAATGATAGTGTTCGCATCTTTTTCTGATTTAGATTGCAAATATAGTGATAATTCGTCAATAGACAATAAAAACTGACGAATTATTTAAAAAATTTGAAGCAATGCAATCTATGGTACCAAAATGTCTTTTTCTGTTCCTATATACAATGATTATCAATGTCGCTTTTACTGCTTACTAATGATA
>FLNZ01002922.1_pt1 | contig 27249 bp, 24 predicted proteins | sample 1140391 | NCBI WGS metagenome assembly FLNZ01 (sample SAMEA3878171, study PRJEB12797) | bioreactor metagenome | biome: Moose rumen | place: Sweden | collected 2011-10 | reverse complement strand
TGCTTAGCTTGCCCTGACGCTTCAATTCTAAAAAGAATCGACGCTCGTAAATTTATGCTTGCTTGTACTTTTAGTCTTTCAGTATTGTCAAAGAAGCGTTAAAAACGCCCGCTCTCAAAGCGGGACTGCAAAGGTACAACCTTTTTTGAAACTGACAAATTTTTTATGAGTTTTTTAACTATTTTTTGCCTGCGGGAGGAGAAAAAAATATACAAATGATGTGGAATTTCGGAATTATTCCTATCTTTGCGGTGGAATCGTCGCAGGGAATTCGCGTGGAAGGGATGACAACCCTCTCAAGGAAACTTGATTCGAGCCCTAAAGTCAGCGTCCCAGGCTGACTTTATTTTTTACCTTTTTCGCTGTAATACAATATTGAACATATTCGTCTTTGCTGGTCTGGTGTCCAACTAGCATGCGAATGCTGTTGTAATACATAAAAATCATCTGGTCGAAAGCCTTTTGATTTTTATCGTTTTTTTTTGCTGGTTTGATATTAAAAACGACAGCTTTCTCAAGGATATCTGTGAGTTTCAATACCGCTTTAGTGGATTCATATGATACGGATGCCTGTCCTTTTGTTTCATTAAGGGAAATGTATTTTACATGTATAAAGGCATTCAGCGATCTGTTCCAGATTTTCTTGTCCGGATGCTCTGCATTCCACTGTGCGTAAAAATCAGCGATTATTTGTTTCCGGGCTTTGAGATCTTCCGGACTTGATCCTGTGGGTATCTCCATATTTGGCTGCTTATGGTGGTAATTGCCGATAATCTGGAGAAGCCAGATATCGAAAAGGTAGTATTCTCGTTGTGAAGGGAGCGCGTCCAAGAATAGGATGATATTACTCCTTATTTCATTACCGGCCGACTTCACGACCGTCTTGCTGTATGCAAATATAGGATTTTTTATTGTACCTTCGGAATGAAGATGAAGTTTTTCCGTTTCTTTGCACCAGTACGGAAGAGCAAAAGGTATGTTGTCTCCTTAGCTTTTCTCCAAAACACTGCTGATTTTCAAATATATATGAGCCATGCAAGACTCTTGTTCTTGCATGGCTCATGTTTCGAACTGTTACTGTCTGATTATCTGGAGATTGTGTGTTTATCGCTATTGCCGGAAGCAAGGGGAAAAAAGAACTTTTCCCTTTTGAGTTCGCATTTAGTGTGATATTTTTGCATCGACAAAATATCAATAACATGCAAATTAACAATCTGAGTATGAAAAAGAATCTTATTATTGCATCTATTACTGCATCCTTACTTTTTGGTGTATCCGTTACCATTAAAAACGATGGAAAAGAGAGAAGTTTTCTTGATTGCAATGTCGAAGCCTTGACTGAAGCTGAGGCTGTTATAACATGCAGTGCAGGAATTGATGGACGTTGTTTTGCCGAAAGGTGGGCATGGCCATTTTGCAAGTGTGTGTGGACAGGACGGCAAATCGATTTCTGCGATTGTTAGCTATGCGTAGCACACACTCTTTATTGTACAGGGGAGCAATTTGTTTAATCTTCTGTACAACGTGTTGTACAAACATCAACTCCTCCCTTAGAACGGTACATGTTCCAATCTCCTTAAAGAGTAGTGCTTCATTTTTTGACTTATTCACAAAAGTAGACATTATCCCATTAGATGATGATTGTTTAGTCTCGAATGGATTATATAGTGATCCAACTTACTGGACTATGGATAATGAGTGTTTTTATATTCTGGATGATACAAAATACAATATCGTTGTGTTTAATCAAAAAGGTCGTTTTGTGGCGAGTTATCCCAAAAGGGGGAATGGGCATGGAGAATATTCACTTGCATATGGAATCTATACAAATGAGATGTCTGATGTGTTGTCTGTACTTGATCCAAGAGGAAAGATATACCATTATTCTATAAAGGATAGCTTGAGTTTTATTAATGCCACAAATCTATCAGGAACACTTGCTGCTCACAGTTTATTCCTTAGCCCTCAAGATACTATTATACTATCGTTCACTGATGATGAGCATCTTAAGCTCTATAATGCAGACCATATAGTAAATCTGGACGCGCCCAATAGCTTTAGATTGTCTAACCATTATTTTGCCCCGCAACCCTTTTTTTGTAATCGGGATTCCATATTCTGCTATGATGGAGAAACGGGGACAATCTATTCCATTGAGACATCACCTCCGGTTGTTCATCCCATATATTCATGGGATTTTGGAAGGCATACCTTTAGAATAAAGAATCGGAATTTTAATACACCTAAAGAGTTCCGGAAATATATAGAAAGTGGAGCAAACGATACAGTATTCCCTTTCTTGAATATGATTTATATTGAAGACACAATATTCGCGGATGTGGTATTTCATAACAAAGAGCATACTTTAGTGTACAACATAGATACAGGAAAGAGTTTCTTTTTCTCAGAAATGAAAGAGGGCGTTCGCTTTAAAACCAGCATTTCTAAAAAAGATACTTTGTATACTCTAATAGAACCGACTCACTTACAAGAATTTGTTAACGAGAAAATACTAGATAATGAAAATAAAAGGATAATGACTCGCCTTCAATCATCTGGGCATTCGAATCCTGTGATCTTGAAATATACAAGAAGAACGAATTTCAAATGATGGCAAACAGAAACTAATAAACAATACGTCTTGTATTCTTTTCGCGTATAGTGTTATGACTTTGCCTTTCGGCTTTTAAGTGTCGTTTTTTTTGTATATTTGCAATATAATACTGTTGACGATTTCTAGAGAGAAATCCGGATTGCGGACATTCCTGAAACTTGGAAATTTTTACGGCTTAGTGTCTCGCAATAGGATATCCCTCGTGCAATGCACGGGGGTTCCTATGATAGTAAGCCAGGTCTTCCAAGTACCCAGGACTATTATATGAGCCCCTGTGTTTTTGTCCGTCAGTTAGATACAGGCTGTCGGCATCGTTGCATGGATATTTTGTCACTTCTTTTATGTATCAACCCGTCGACAGCCTTTTATCTTAAAATAATATTTGTAATGAGGCATATTACTTTTTTACTACTAATTAGTTTTTTAGCTCTTACTGCTTGTTCGACAAAAAAAGAAGTATCCAGAGTATGGAACTATATGCAAGACAGACCGGATAGTGCCTTGACTGTGCTTTATGCCATGGATGCCTCTTCTTTCCATGGACGGACTCTTGCGGAATATCGTCTTTTGAAAGCGATGGCTCTGGACAAGAACTATGTGAATGTGGCGTCAGATTCGCTCGCTTTGCCCGCATATAATTATTTCAGTAAACACGGTCCTAAAGAGAAGGAGATGATGAGTCTGTATTATCTGGCTCTCTCTTATTATTATTCGCACGATGACGCAAAAGCGGTTCTTCTTCTGGAAAATGTAACAGATTTAGCCAGTCAGGTTGGGAACCTCTATTACATCGGACTAAGCAATATTATGAAGAGTTATTCATTTTCGCGTACATATTGCATATCAGAAGCCGTGAAGAGTGGCGAACAGGGTGTTCAGGCTTTCGAGGCCATCCCGAATCCTTTTCAGGTTCAACGAGCCAAACTTCAATTGGCCGATGTTTATCATTCTACCAAGGAATTTGAAAAAGCTTACGCTATATGTCAAGAGCTTATCCATACGTGCCAGAAAGACACCTTTACCATGCGTCGAGCTCTACTTCATGGGGCCTATAGCCTGTATTTGGCTCACCCGGAGAGAGCCGATTCTGCCATGCAGTTTTATGAGAGGGCATTGAATGAATATGGCGCAAATATGGATATTGTTGAGGCGGCTCATTTCGGTGAAGTTGCCTGTATGGCTGGCCATACTAAACAGGCTCATCAGGTTGTTGAACAATTGAAAGTATTGGGAAAATATCCAGAGCAGGTGTCTTATTTGGAATACCAACTATACAAGAAGGAAAATAAACCATGGGAAGCATTAACCGCAGTGAAAGATTACCACAATCAAATGGACTCCATTTTGGTCACCGCCCTTGAGCAATCATTGATAAAAAGCCAGAGGGATTATCAAGAACAGCAGAAGGAATCTTCAAAACAAACGCTCTTCTTAACAAGGTTGATGGGAATTGTTTGTCTATTATGTTTACTTCTCGCTATGTTAATGGTTGTTACGCATTATACTCGGAAACACAAAAAAGATATAGAGGAAAAGGAGCAATTAATAAACAATGTTGGAGAAACAGCGAGGAGATTACAAGAAGCCGAACATAAGAATTTGGATATGAGCGACGCTCTTGTGGAGGCGCAGCAACTCTATGTGTCTGCATATAAGAAACAATTTTCTAAGATCTCGTCAATAATTGCGAGCTATTACAACTCGTCAGACAAAATAAATGGTCGAGATGTAGTTTATAAACAAGTGATGGACATTGCAGGAACTATTGGTAAGGACCAAACTAGAATGAGTAAGTTGGAAAAGGACGTCAATTTGGCCCTTGACAATGCGATGAAAAAGTATCGCGAAGAGTTTCCGAAAAAGAATACAGAACATTATAAAATGGTTTGTCTTTTTATGGCAGGGTTTACTATACCTTTAATAGAACTGTTAACCGGCTGTCCCAAGAACACTCTATATTCCAGAAAAAGTCGGCTTCTTGAAGAAATCAAGAAAAGTGATGTAGTGCATAAGGATTTGTTTGTGATGGCCATCAGATAGCTCCATTCACCCTTTGTGAGCCCTTTAGAAAATATTAAATTATCAGGTATGTACACGTCATGCAAGATTATGATTATTGCATGATGTTGGCCGCGATACCTAACGTCCTGGATAACAATATGTTAGAATGTCGCGAAAGCTATCAGGTGCAAGGAAAATAAAGTGATTATTTCTTGACTATCATTTTGTTGTGCGATAACTTCGTACTGACAAAATATTGCAAACATGCATCACTTTTTTCTTACCCTTTGTCTTGCGACTTCCTTATTTGGTGTTGCCGAGGCACGCACGTCCAGCGAAAAGGATGAACCTAATTCTATCATAATAACACCCGCATCCGGTGACATTATTCCAGGTAATCGAGCTCCGGCTGTTGTCCCGATTAACGGATATGTTGATTCCTTGACGGACGTGGTTGTTTTGAACTTTACTCAATCTTGTGGAGTGGTACAAATCTCGTTCAACAACCTTTCTGATGGAAGTTATTATTCGACCTCCATCAATGGCACTGGGACAGTTATAATTCCTATCGGTCTCTCTTCAGGTTCGTGGACAGTCACGTTTACATTGTCGAATGGCGATGTCTATATCGGCATATTTACAATATAGCAGACATGAGTCGAGCCCGTATAATGGTTTCGATTGGTCTACTGCTATGCCTCGGCAGCTGTTCCAATCTCCGTGTAAGAAAACAGCTTGAGACTTTCTTGTCTCAGGAAGTCAGATTCCCGTTAACAATGATTTGTTGTTCCGAAGGAGCTGTAGAAATAAAATCTTTGCCGGATTCTATTCCCCAACTTATAATCTATGTGGATTCGACTCAATGTTCATCATGTCGGATAGGACACCTGTCCGAGTATATTCCCTTACAGGAAGAGTCAAAACAGACAGGCCGTTTTATGATGACTATCATCTTGTCACCTCCGGTTGGGGATTACGGAAATATTACGCATTTACTTGAGACGTATAAGTATCCCTTCCCTGTATATATCGACAAAAATCACTCCTTCAGGAAGGAGAATGATTTTATACCAGACGATGCTCGTTTCCATACCTTTTTAACAGATCGGTTCCTTCGTCCTGTATTTGTAGGAGACCCTGTCCGGAACAACAGATTAAGGCAATTGTTCGACCGGGCATTACAAAGTCTTTAAAGTGACATTACAATTATTAAACATAAATCATTTTTTAATAACCAAGAAAACTATAATGGCGGCGGTTGCCCTAATTTTTCTACCATTATGTCCGTAAAAAGCCGTCAAGCAAAGAACTCCTTTGTTTGACGGCGGATATGGGGGAGGAGGTTCAGGAACTATATTCTGGAGAAGATAAAAACTCCGGACTGGGTGGAGAACGGTGATAAAATCACCACACATTATAAACTTCCCTTTTAGCTCTGCTAATTCTAATGAAAAAAGATTATGTTTATCTTTCCCTCTTGGCTGGCATTTGGCTCATCTATGAGTCTGGATATGGTATTTTACAAATGCTCGGCATGGCTCATTCCCGGCATGCCTTTTTCCCCATGACCGGACATTTTCAAAATCCGGGGCCATTCGGTGGATTTATAGCTATGCTTATGTCCATATGTTTAGGATTCCTTTTATTAACGGAAAAAAGCGATGTCTGGCGACGATGGGTGAAAAAAATATGTTTTGTGGCGATAGCAATGGGCGTTGTAGTATTGCCGGCGTCTATGAGTCGGGCGGGTTGGTTGGGACTTACCTTGGCCATGATAATATTGGCTTTCCGTGATAAAAGAATTACTGAATTGTTTTCTGCGAAACCAATCCTGAGCATAGTGGTTATAGTGGTGTTGGCTATTTTTTTTTCGGGAGGTTTTCTTTTAAAAAAAGACTCTGCATTAGGTCGCATCCATATCTGGCACATGGAACTGCTGGCTATTTCTAAGGCTCCGCTTACGGGATTTGGGAATGGAAGATTTGCTTGGGCTTATGGTGAAACTCAGTCCGCTTATTTCTCTATAGCTTCACGGATACCGTGGGAGATACGTGTGGCAGGTTGCCCTGAATATGCCTTTAATGAGTACTTGAAAGCTGGAGTTGAAAGGGGAATTCCCGGTTTAATATTCATTCTTGGACTAACTCTTTTCGTTTGTATAATTCTTGTACGTAAGGATAATCCTTTGGGATTCGGAGCAATAGTATTTTCTGTTTTTGCCTTTTTCTCTTACCCTCTTAGTATCTGGCAGTTCCGCTTAATGGCTGGCTTGTTTGTGGTTGCAGCCTTTGGGGAATATATGGGGAGATACAGTTGGTTAACTTACATGACATTTTTGTTTGTGACTTGCGCAATATGGATTTATGGTAGGCATAGGATTCTTGTCCCGAATTATCGAGCACTATACCAGCAAGGGTACGTCCTGTTTCAGCAGGAAGCGTATGAAGAAGCTATCCCTGTATTGAGAGAGGGGGCATTGCTTTCGTGTGACCCTATGTTTCACAACATCATTGGACGTTGTTATGAGGCTCTAGGTGAATACAAAGACGCAGAAAGCGAGTATAAACATGCCCATTATATGGTGCCTTACCGTTTGTATCCTCTTGTCCTTTTACAGGAGCTATATCTTTCCCAATCTGATACTCTTCATGGAAATGCAGTGCTCTCACAGATTCGGGCGATACCCGTCAACGCCAGGAACACCAACATGATGAACCTTCGTGAGCGTGCAGAAGAAAACGCGCGACTGATATACGTAAGCAAATGAATTTCGCAATTTTTAGCTAAAATAATGCACTCATTATGAAACATTTTCGTCTTTTTATTGTTGCAATCCTTAGCGCCATTACAGCATCTATTGCCTATTGTTTTTTTTCAATGCCCAGGTTGGATGACTTGCAACAGGGAAATATGGAGGCGTTAGCAAGTTCTGAGACATACATTCTTAACGACTGTACATATGGTACCTCATACGGAAGTGGTATGGAATATAATGTTTTTTGTAATTCCATGACCGGGCCCTATCTGATTTTTGACTGTGAGTATTCATGTATGTCCCCTCTAAGCATGTATGGCAAATGTGTTGAATATAAATGGTGATAAAAATTTATGATTTTCAAATTACGTGTTATATGTTTGTTCTCCTTCCTGTTTCTTTTATCAGGATGTGTTTGGTATTCCCCAGAAAGGCTCTGTAATTTCCCTGTCCACAAGATTGATGACATTGATGTTACGGGAGAAATATCTCCCGAGCCTCTATTCATGGGAATTAATGTCAATTCCTTCGCGATAGTTGACACTTTCCTTCTGTCATATAACGTACGAGAACCCAGATTTGTTTCAGTTTACAGCTTAAATACCGGGGAGGAGCTGGGAACTTATTGTCGCCATGGAAGGGGGCCGGATGAGATTCTTGTAATGATGCCTTTTTTTCAACCAGACAGCCGTGCCGACAGCATAGCCATTTTTGATGCGGCCACATCCTTGTTGCGTTTCTGGAATTTGCAAACTTCGATTTCAGAGCAGCGGGATACATTCTCAAGCAGCATACAATTGAATAATGGCAGAGGAGCTCATATGTCTGCTTTATCTATGTATAAGTTAGATAGCCACAGGGTATTGACATATGATACATTCCAAGGGCAAGTAGCATCATTGCCAGATGTTCCAAGGTATAGAATCTTTAATTATAAAACCGGAGAACAATTGGATAGTATTCTCTGTTTCAATAAAGTTCCCCTAAAGCACAATCTCAAGACAAATCTTCCAAGCACATCCATTATGAGCCACGCCAGCTGTTTGGATTATCGCCATCAATCTCTCTTTATGGCGATGAATAAATTCCCATTGGTTTCTGTCTTGAATCTTGAGACTGGAAAAACAGAAGGATTTCTTCTAAAAGGATTGCCTCCTCAGGACGACAAGGTGCCCAGATATTATTTTTCTTCTGCAACGGCAACTGAGAACTTTGTTTATTGTCTTTATTTCGGTGGGGAGCAACGAAATTTTCTTCCGCTAACCGTTGAGGAAGAGAAAATGCGCAATGAAAAGAGCACGTTGTTCGTGTTCGATTGGGGGGGGACGCTCTGTGCAAAATATCAACTTGATGATGTCTATGAGAGATGCCAGGTTTTTCACGATAATCTTTATCTTTCAAAGATGTCTTTGGTGAGCTCCGGACTTTACAAGCTCCCTCTTTCTGAATTAAACTTTAATAAAACAACCCCAAATTGATATGAAACACACAAAATGCTTGCTGTCTGTTTTAACGGCGTTGACTGTATTTTTAGTGATGAGCCTTTTTTTTGCCAATCGTTACATCGCAAACGAAGAGATGCTTAACCTGAATGTTGAGGCGTTGGCTAGTAGTGAGGGCTACTCTTTAGGCGATTGCATATTCAAGTCCTCAATAGGAACAATTTTGGTTGCTCGATTGTTTTGTGACGGAGAAACGGATGAATATGAATTACATGAATGTAAAATGACTGTAGGTTATGAAACATTAAGAACAGGGCAATGCGTTTTCGAGGATTGACAGGCGTGATTTTCTTCTGGTTGTGTTTTGGATGCACCCGGATAAGTGAGAAAAATTTATTTAAGTTTCCGGTAGAGACTATCCCCGACATCGGATATACAGATACTCTCTCGCCGGTTTCCGTGCTTGCAAATGCAGACCTGATAGAGTTTAATGTTGTTGAGAAAAGCATAATTTCGTATATGCTTACCGGACCAGATTATCTGTCTGTTACACCTGTTGATGGGGAAAAAGCTACTTTTGGCTTATGCCGTAAAGGACGAGGCCCCGGGGAATTCATATCAATGGCTCCTTCTTTCGACTACGATGATGGCCACTTGAACTTGATGGATGCGCATCTTGGGAAATATTATTCTCTGAACTTAAAAGAATCTCTGGACTCGGCAAAAACAATAATTGACAAGTCGTGCACGCTTCCTTGGACGTATGACCGTTTTAATCCGATACTAGCCGCCTTTTCAATCGGGAAAGACTCTCTTCTTGTATATCAGACAGTCGTGGAGAATTCATTTGGTAGGGGGGATAGCAATCGGCCGATATATGTGCTGCTGAAATTATCAACATCAGAAGTAGTTAAGCAGTATGATTGTTTTGGACGAGTTCCGTCTCACTCCCGTACAGAAATGTTATTGGATACGCAACAACTTTTACATGTCTGGCATTGCATGAATACGGAACGTAACAGATTATGTTTCGCTATGCTCCGAACCCCACAAATCAATATCATGGACATACACACCGGTTTTACAAGAGGATTCCGTCTTGACGGCAGGCCTCGCCTAAACCGTAACAGAATGTATTTGTATTTTCTATCCGTTTGTTCGCATGAAAATTTTATATATGCATTGTATTCCGGAGATGAAGGAATGAATCCTTCTTCCACACCTTTATCTCCCGCAACATTGTACGTGTTCGATTGGGAGGGAAGAATTCATGAGAAGTATTTGCTGGATGCACCTTACCAGCGATGTGTGGTGACGGCAGATGGGATATATCTTTCAAAATGGGAAGATAACTCTGGCATGGGTTTATATTTTGTGCCTTGGAATTTTGTAAGATGAAAAAAAAATCTGTCGGGAGTGGAGTTCGAAAATATCTCACAGTTTTCATGATTGCCGTACTGTCTGTTTCGGTTGCATTACCCGTAACTCGTATATTTATTTGTGATCGATTTACAATCAAAGGGGATTCAATGCTTCCGACCTATAATACAGGACAGCATATTTGGGTGAACAAACTATTAATGGGAGCAAGAATTTATAAGAACTTGGATTTTGAGGAAGCAGGACTCGATTGTTTCCGAATGCCAGGACTACGAAAGATACGCCCGGGAGATATTGCTGTTTTCAACGATCCTTATGAACGATATGGAGACCGAATCAGTTTCATAATAAATCGCGTGTTTGCAAAAAGATGCATAGCTTGTCCGGGAGACACTGTTTCCGTTTTCAATGGCACCTACAGGAATTCTTCCGGCAGGAATTCCGGAATGCCATTACAATACCAACAGGCGGTGGCATCGTCCCCCGATTCTCTCCTATTGGGGATGGGTGTAATCTATCCTGTATACCCTTGGGTCGAATCGCTCGGGTGGACCATAAAGAACATGGGCCCTTTGTATGTGCCCGGGAAAGGTGATAAGATTCATCTTGACACTCTGGCTGCCCGCATTTACGACCGCCTGATTGAATATGAATGCGGTGCAAAGCCTATTATCTCTGACGGCAACGTGTATGTAAATGGCCTCAGAACGAATGCATACACCTTTAAAAGCAATTACTATTTCTTTGCCGGAGACAACGTCCTAAATTCCAAAGACAGCCGCTATATAGGACTTGTCCCGGAGGATTATATTGTTGGAATTGTTTGGCCATGAAGCATGTATTTTATAAAATGCTACTGACATGTGTCACGTTTTTTTTTCAATGTAACGTTGGAGATATTATTCGCGTTCATAAGGTAATCATGAACGCAGGTGATAATGTGGGCGAGTTAGAAACTGTACTTAGGCATTATAAAGACGAACAATTGAAGTTTCATGCTGCATGTTATCTTATAAAAAACATGCCTGGCCATTTTACATATACTGGAGATAGAGCCCGGTCTTTTTCTCAACAGTTGGATTCAATATTGAGTTCATCCGTTTATAACGAGCCTTATTACGATAGCCGCACAATAAAGGCAAAAGTGGACAGTCTCCTCCTATTGTATCCATTCTCTTCTTTTGAGAAGATATCAGACCTGAAAAACGTGACTGCTAAATTCCTTATTGACAATATTGATAACGCATTTGACTTATGGGAAAACGGACGATGGGCAAGGCATCTTGACTTTGATGAGTTTTGCGAGACGCTCCTTCCCTATACTTTTTACAACGGCTATTCATATGAGGACTGGAGGAGTAAGGCGAGGACTATACTGGATGACGACGTTTACGAAATGCTTGAGAGCTATCGTTACTCATCGGATATGGACCATTCCTCATTCTGGGCGTGCAAATACGTGAATGGTTATCTTAAAAACCATTATGGCATGGATGACGTTACGAGTGGGACTGTATGGGCTCTCTCGCAATCGGTCCTACCCAGAATACCTTATGGGGAATGCGATCATTTTGCTGACGTGGCACTGATAGTAATGCGTAGCCTAGGTATCCCTGTCATGGAAGATTTCACGCCTCAATGGCCCTTCAGGTCTCTGGGTCACACATGGGACGTCCTCATTTCCACGAATGGCCAGAAAATATCTTTTGGCGGATGTAACGAGGACCCAGACGTGCTTCATAAGCCAGACCAGCGGATGGCCAAGGTTTACAGGAGGACATATGCACCGGATAAGCAACTAATAAGGCTCAACAAGAAAGAAAAAAACATTCCTTTGCTGTTCACCAATATTTTCCTGAAAGATGTCACTACGGAATATATGAAGACAGTGGACGTCAAAGTCCGGGGATGGAAACCGGGGCATAGATATGCATATCTTGCTATATTCGATGACAAGGAGTGGAAACCGATATGTTTTGGCCACAGAACAATAGGAGGTTACCGTTTCAAAAACATCGGCAAGGATATATTGTATCTCCCTGTGGTTAGTACGGAAAATGGTCTTCAGGCAATTGGAGACCCTTTTGTAATAGACATCCGGGGTGAGATGCATATCCTTTCGCCGTCAGATAATAATTGCGAGGACATTGTCCTTACCCGAAAATATTTCTTGTCGCAACGGATGCACATGTATGCGAGCCGCGTTATTGGCGGACGGTTTGAAGCCTCCGATGACAAAGACTTCCAAAACTGCGAACTTGTACATACGGTAAAGGGCTGGAGAAATACATGGGATTCCGTTTCTGTAAATCCCTCCAAGGCTTACCGATACTGGCGCTATGTATCTCCAAAAGATGGACTTGGCAATATGGCAGAGATTGAATTTTACCGGCGAAACGGCAAACGCGTAATAGGACGAGTTATTGGAACTGACGGTTCATACAGTGTTTACGACACCACTACAAACAAATATGCCGTCTTTGACTCAAACCCGTTAACCTATTATGATATGCCAAGGTCTGTCATTCATCCATGGACAGGCATGGACTTAGGGAAACCGGAAGACATATCCGAAATTAGATTTTTACCCCGCAATGACGACAACAATGTCCGCCCTGGTGACGAATATGAGTTGGTTTATTGGATAAAAGACGGCTGGCGATCTCTGGGTCGCAAGATAGCGGAGGGAAATACTCTGTCCTTTGAAAACGTACCGTCCAATTCTCTGCTGCTCCTTCACGACCTGACACGTGGGAAAGAAGAGCGGCCTTTTACAATGGAAAATATGATTCAGAGATGGTGGTGACTTTCCTCACCCCTTTTTCCTCACCGCAAACACCGGCAGGTAGAACACCAGCGCAATGATGGAAAAGACCATTCCACCTATGGTACCCACGGCGAAGTCGAACCAGAAGACTTCCTCGGGACCGTCAGACAGGAAGGGCAGCAGGCCCAGTATTGTTGATATCACCGTGAGGAATATTGGGACCACCTTGTCGTTGAAGGCTTTCACGTAAAGCCGTATCCGACGGGACTTGTCCGGCGCGGACGGCCCGCCCAACCGCTGATACGCAGTGAGGAGATAGATTCCCGCATTAACCACTATGCCGCAGAGCATGACGAAAGCCGCGAAGCCGCCCTGATCGAACGAAAATGAAGACAGGCCGAACACCAGGAATAGACCGATGAAGGAAATGGGAATCATGAAGATTATGGCCAGCGGCAGCTTGACCGACTCCAGGCTTATGGAAAGCAGGACGAAGATTACCGCCACAATGAGGAAAATGAGCCACGCGTACCGTTCCTTATGCTGCTCGTACCAACCGCCCTGCGGGTTTTCGGCCTTGAAGCCCAGCGGGAGCACCTTCCCGTTCATGTGTTCCACGGCGTCCTTGATGCAGCGCTTCTGAAGCTCGAAACTTCCTATGAAATCAAAACACACATCCAGCCGGTAGGACTGGTTGGATTTGCGTATGTCTATGCCGCTGCGCTTCTTGACGATGCTTCCGACAGACGAGAGCGTCATCTTGAGGGAATCAACCTCCATGGGAGAATTGAGCACATGCCAGAGGTCGTAACTGTCTGTCTCCGATGAGCGGAGTACAACCTCCGTTACCTCCCCGCCGCTCACAACGCTGCCTATGCTGCGGTCATACAGCTTGGAAGAGAGCTCCCCGTAATAGCGGTACGGATTCACGCCTGCGGCGGTCATGGCCCCGAAGTCGTAGTCCATGTTAAACTCCATGGACGGCCGCCCCCATGAACCGCTCCATATTTCCGGTTCAGACACCCTGCGGTTGGAAGAGAGGTATTCCACCAAATGGTCTGCATATCCGAGGAGCTGCTCATAATTATACCCTGTAAGGTAAATATGGCAAGCCTTGTATGACGATACTATGTTGTTGTTGAATGAGTTCTGGTCTATACCGTAGACAGACCAGTTGGCCCCGCCGAAGTTGATGGCCATGGCCGTAACCTGGGACTTGAGCTGAAGAGGGAAAGCCGTACGTTCGTAATCCGGCTTGAACTCGACGACAATCCGGGCATTGTCGTAAGAGTACACATTGGTTGTGAACGTCTCAATCTCGTCGAACCCCGCCAGGTAGTTCTCCATGGATTTCACAACCTCATTGAGCTGTCCCACCGTGCACCCTTCCAGCATTCCCGCGTTGATATAGAGTTGCCTGCGTTCCGGCTGCCTATAGAAGATCGAGCGGTCCATGGCCTTGTAAAAGCGGCTGAAGGGCAGGGCGAAGGCTGCCACGAAAACAATGATGAGCGCCCATCGGAAACGAATGCCCCAGGCGATGTACCTCCCATACAGCCGGCTGCGTTTCACACAGCGTCTCCTGCGTCGGAGCGAGGATGTACCGGAAGCTTCCCTTACCGGGAGGAGCGACATGAGCGAAGGAATGAACAGGTATGCCACCACGAGTGACAGCGACAGGTTTATGACGATTACCCAGATGAAGTCCGTTAGGTTTGCCCTTTCACTCTCCGGAAGCAGAAGGACGCAGAGCAGCGCCCCGACGGTGGTGGCTGTCGCCGAAAGGAGTGCCGGGAAGACCTTGCGGTCCTTCCGGTGGCCGAAGTGGTCGGCCATCACTATCGACATGTCAATGATAAGGCCCAGCGACACCGTGATGCCCGCAAGGGTGTAAATGTGTATCTGGAGCCCGGCAAGTGCATAGATGGCAAGGGCGCTGAGGATATTTACCGCAAGGGTTGCCGTTATGATGAAAAGGTAGCGCCAGGAGCGGCTCGTAATGAAGACAAGCAGCAGAAGGATGACAACGCACAGCGCCGTGCGCATGTAAATCTTGCGGAGTTCGCCTCTCACGTAATCCGAGGAATCGTATGCCACACTCGCCGTTATCTCTGCCGGAAATGTGTCCTGCAGCCGCGCCATCTCGTCCTTCACGGAAGTCACTGCCGAAAGGAGGTTTGCCGACTCTGCGGTGCTCACGGCGACGGTGATGGTGTTGAGCCCATTCACGCGGAAGTACGACTTCGGGAGTGACTCTTCGTAGCGCCATGAAGCGATGTCGCGAAGGTAAAACACCTCGGAGCCAACCCTCTTGACGGGGATGGCGCCAAAGTCGTCTCCCGCTTCACCGGCGAGACGGACCGCAAGGGTACCTTCCCCCGTCTCAACCATCCCAAGGACGTTGTCAGAGAAAGCGTTGCGGAAGGCGTCCGCTATATCATCGGCCGTAATGCCGGACGACGACGCCTTCTCCGCATCGAACGTAATAACCCAGTGGAAGGGCGTCGCTCCGCTGAGCACCACTCCGTCCACGTCATTGAGGGCCGCGAGTTGCGGCAGGATGTGCTCCCTGGCGTATTTCTCAATCTCCTGCGACGGCACCGGCCCCTTGAGGATATAGGAGATGGACGTCTTCCCCCCGCCACCGGAGGAGAGCCTCACCGAAGGGTAGGTAACCCCGGAGGGAAGTGAAGGATAGACGTTCCTTACGGCCGATGCCACCTCGAACCGGGCGGCTTCCATATCCGTCCCCTTCCGGAAGGTGACGCTCACGCTTCCCGATCCTTTCCTTGACTGGGAAGAGACGTCCGTCACGCCGCCAAGTGACGACAGCATGCCCTCGAGGACGGAGGTAACCTCCGCCTCCACCACCTGGGCCGACGCGTCGGGGTATGAGTAGCTCACGTCTATTCCCCGGCCCGCCGCAGTGGGATTGTACTGGACGTTGAGACGCGGAAGGCACGCTATCCCGACGATGGAAAGGGCCACCATCAGGAGCACGGCAACCATGGGAGAGATACCCCTATGAGCGTTCCCTTCCGGCATAGATGCTGTAATAGAGTGCTGGGACAATGAAAAGGCTCACAAGCGTTCCCACGGTCATTCCCACTATGATGACAAGAGACATGGGGTACTGGAGGTCGGCCCCCATGGAGCCACGCACAAGGAACGGCGCCACCGCAAGGATGGTGGTGAGGGACGTCATTATGATGGCCTTCATCCTGCGGGAAGATGCCGTGAGGACGGCTTCCCGAAGGGGCATGCCTTCCCTGCGCAGTTTGTTGATTGTGTCTATCTTGAGGATGGAGTCGTTGATGACTATGCCGGATATGACTACAAGGCCGATGAGGGACATCAGGTTTATGCTCTCGCCAAGGGGCCACAGCACAGCAAGTACGCCGAATATGTCCACGACTATCTCAAGGAGGATGACGACAGGCTGGATGAGCGACTCGAACTGCGAAGCAAGGATAAGATACAGAAGGGCAAGTGCCACGAGAAGGACAAGTATCATCTCCCGCACCGTCCTTTGGTTGGAGAACCAGGCTCCGCTGTAACTCACTTCGAAGTCGCCGGCTGTGCGGACCGCCTTCCCCACCGCATCCATTGTGCCGGGAACTTTTCTGCCGTCCACCTGAAGAGATACGGGGTAGAAGTTGCCCTCGGCGCCAGACACGATGGTCTTGAGGTCTTCGCTGTAGCTCTGCCGCATAAGCTCCATTACCGGTATGCGGCGGTCGTCTTTCTCGACGAACGTCCCGGTGAGTATGCCCGACAGGCCATCCCTGTCCAGGCCGGTCACCACGGGAAGTGTCCTCGTGCCCTGCACTATAGTGAAAAGGCGGTTCTGCCTGAGGGCGCTTTTAAGAACGGTGGAAAGCTCGTCGTACGACACTCCATAGAGCGCCATCCTTGCCCCGTCGGCGACAAACATCACGTCCGTCCTTGTGCTCACGGGCGGGATGGAAAGCCCCGGAAGGGCGTCTTTTATCGCGTCAAGCGAGCCCCTCAGTTCCTCAAGGCCTATCTCCGTACGTCTTACGGGGCGGAGCCTCGCAACCAGCGGCGCCTCATTGTCGGCGAAAACCATGTCAAAGATATTGCCCGCGGCATCGAAGCGCCACGAAGCGCCGGGGGCGTTGCCGGAAAGGTATTCATCCAAACAGGCCCTGGCTTTCCCGAGCGTTGCCATGTCTGTGCAGCGGAAGTAGAGCTGAAGCTCCGATATGCCCTGCTCCCCACTGTGCTCAAGCACATACTGCTGTGCACCCACCAGGGCTGTCGTCTGCAGCGCATAGGGCTTCAGAAGATCTTCCAGGGCCACGCATCGGCGCTCATTCTCCTCCACGGAAAGGCGGTCTCCCCAGTCGAGGCGGAGGATGGATTCCGTCTGCGTCATGCGCGGAAGACGCTCCCTGCGCATGACGCAGAAGCATAGCACCAGTCCCACTCCCGCAAGGCCGATGATGCCCCAGGCCAGGCCGCGGTGAGAGAGCCACCACTCCATACGGCGGTAGTCCCACCGGCGGAGGGGCTCGTCAAAGGACAACTTTTCAAGAAGCGGATGGACGGTGAACGATGCCTTTCCCTTGTACCACCAGTAATAATAGACGGGGATGACGGTTATCGTTACAAGATATGCGGTTCCAAGAACCACGGTAACGGCTATGGCTTCGTCCCTGAAAAGGGCTCCGGCCACGCCGCTCACGAAAACGAGGGGAACGAAGACCGCACAGGTGGTGAGGACGGAAGAAAGCATGGGGCCCATGACGTCGCGTGTGCCTTCAAGGACGGCGTCCCGGAGCGTTTCTCCCCTCCTCCATCGGCCCGTTATGTTGTCTATGAGGATTATTGTGTTGTCCACCATCATGCCCACGCCCACGAGGAGGCCGGACAGGGAGATGATGTTAAGCGAAAGGTCGCAGAGGTAGAAGACGAGCATGGACATTACCAGGGCCGACGGCATGGTGAGGGACACCAGTGCGGGAGAGCGGAAGTCCTGCATGAACAGGAATATCACAAGGCAGGCAAGTAGGACGCCAAGGATGATGTTACGGATGAGGTTGCGGATGGAGTAGTCCAGAAGCTCCGTCTGGTCGCGGGTGACGGTGAAGGAGAGGTCCGGATAATCATTCTCAAAACTCTCCAGAAGGACGTTCACGGCGTCCTTGAGCGCGCTCATGCGTGCCTCCCGCTGTTTGATTACGGCAAGGCTCACGGCCGGCATCCCGTCCGAACGCACGAGACCCGTACGGGCGGCAGGGACCTCCGACACGTCGGCAAGGTCCTTTATCTGGAAAAGCCTGCCTTCACACTTCAGCCAGATGTCTGCGATATCCTGTGCACTTGAGGCCCGGGCGTCGAATTTTACGTTGTAGCGGTACTCGCCGTCGCGGATGGTGAGCGAGCCAAGGCGTATGTTTGCCGACGAGACTGCCGCCTCGAAGGCAGAATGTGAGAGACCTGCCTGTGCAAGTTTTTCCTCGTCCGGAAGGATGAGAATCTCTTCGTCGGCCGTGCCGCTTATATCCGCCATGGCAACCTCCGGAAGCTGTTCCAGACGTTTGGAGATGACATCGCGGGAGAAGTGGCTAAGGTCCTTGAAACTGCCGTCGCGAGGCATGGTGACATTGAGGAAGAAAGCGGGGATGTCGCCGGCATCTGCCTTCAGGACTTTAGGACGGTCAATTCTTGGGAGCCATGACATGGCCCTGTCAATCTTCTCGTTCACCTCTATGAAGAGGTAGTCGACATCGGCCCCGTGATTGAAGGAAAGGCGGATGGTACCGGAACCATCCCTGGACTCGCACGTGATGTCCTGCAAGCCACCCACCTGGATGAGCTGTTCACGGAGGGGCTTCACTACGCTCTCGTCCATCTCCCGTGCCGAAAGGCTTGCGTCCGAGGCCTGCACGGTGATGTAGGGGATGTCCACGTAAGGGATGAGGGACACCGGAATGAGCCGCAGGGATACAAGGCCAACGACCACGACGGCAAGGAGGGCCATGGTGACGGTAATGGGTCTGTCTATGATGCGTCTCAGCATTACTTCGATAGGACTACGGAGGAGTCGTCTGCAAGGTTAAGGTTGCCACTCACGATGACGCGGTCTCCCTCGGACAGGACGGCTCCGCGGGAAGTGTTTGCCGTGACAACGTGACTGTCGCCGTTGGAGGTGATTATATTGACGTATGTCCAATGGGCCTTGCCGTCATCCGTATAGGTGAATAGCACGTCAAGATTGTCGCGGATTACGACGGCGCTGCGTGGCACCACCAGGACATCCGGAATCATGCGCTCCACCGTCACCTTCACGTTCATTCCGTCCAGGAGCTTCCCGGCCCCCTTCACTCTTGCCCTTACGAGAATCTGTCCGTTACCGTCCACGAGCGGATTGATATCCGTGATATTCCCGGAACAGGTAAAGCTGTTGTCGGCAAATGGGGTAACCTTAACCGTCAGTCCTTTGGAGAGAAAACTGTATTCAGACTCCATAACCGTAAAATCCACGTCAAAGGAGCTGTCGTATATAAGGGTGCAGAAGGTGTCTGTCCCTGACTGATCGTGCCTGTGTAGCCTGATATCGGCCACCCTTCCGGAGAAAGGGGCTTTGAGGACTGTTCCGTCAAGATCCAGTCGCGCCTTTGCGAGAGCGTTTTTGGCCGATGACCAGCCGGACGTCATACGGGCCGCTGCCATAATCTCTGCCGGAGGGGACGATGTATCCCGGGCGGGATAGCCCTGACCTACAAGGTAATCGTAAAGATCCATCTGCGCCTTCTCAAGGGAGAGCTGCGCGGTCTCAAGAGCCAGTTCCAGATCCGGTCGGCTAACCCTGGCGATGACTGCCCCTTTGGACACATACTGACCGTTCCTCGCGTTGACGGAGGAAATAGGGCCCGGACTGGAGAAGGACAGACTGGCCCGTGATGCCGCCACAAGCTTGCCGTTGGAAAGAAGCTGGCGGGGAAAGTCCGTCCTCTCAAGGGTAATTACTTCTACCACGTTGTTCTCGGCCGTCTGCTCAAGGCGGCTATCCTTGCTGTACCTGTCATCGTTTGTTTTACAAGAGATGGTAACGAGTGCTACGGCAAATATCAAGTGTCTCGCTTTCATTTGAGATGGTACTTAATCATAATATTATTTGAATGAGACTTTAACGTATCAAAACGATTATTTTCTTCGCTATCAAGTAGATTTCTGCTAACATATTTATCTATATCCATAGAATTGCACAAGTAGTAATTTGTCTTGTTGTAAATAATACCCAAGGGGAAATAAGGTGTTTTTGAACTCGAATAGAGCGCCGAAGAATGAGGATAACCATCATCATTGATTGTTATTATTGAACAATAATCTCCCATACTTGTCTCTAAGTTCATAAACAATTTATTCGTCATCTTTTGCACATTACTGACGGTCACATGTACTTCCTTCTTTTTCTTGAAATCCCATACGTAGCTTAAAAAATAAAAATCGGCCATCTGATAAACTGTACCTGTATTCGAATAGTAAAAGTAGGATTCATCACCATTATAGAAGAATCCGCTTTTGCCTAAAACCTTTTTCAAAGAGTCATTACTCCCTTTTATATTACCTTCCACTGGAAAATAAAGCGTTTTTTGCACTGTGTCATAATCTCCAGAGTAAACTTTTCCGCCACGAAAGGCAAATACAGCGACAACATCCTCGTAAGTTCCACCAACTTTACAATATGTAAACGATGAGTCAGGGAGCGGTAATGTTCCCTCGTGTTTCAATTCGTCCAAATCATACATTTCAATTCTGTCAAAAGCAAGAACATATAATCTTTTGTTCCTGAATGTGGAGAAATCTCCAATCACGTCAAACTTCAACTCTTTTTGAAAGTGGCCATCATTGTCAAAATATACAAGACTATTCGAATCTTTTTGTATAATGAAGCCCTTATCAAACACGCAGAAATTTGATTCCGGATACAATCCTGACATCTCATCCAGAGAAACTAACATTATCTTTTCACAATATGTTGTCAAATCAATGGCCTTTGATGACGGCTTATCTAAATTAATTACAAACCTTCCATCATTCACTTTACCTACACAACAGGTCAAACTAGTTACGAAAAATATTGCGACAACATTTAATTTTCTAATGGCCATTCGACAAATTATTTGAAAGAAAAACTTTTAAAACAGGCTCGTCACCTAAATTATATCTCATTGATTCAATTTGACCATAGGAACCTTTTTTTGTAATAATAATGTTCTCAACCAGACAAAATGAAGAGTTCAAAACAATATTCCTCATCCCATAAGATAGACACTCCGACTGAATTTCGAGATTGTCGCATTCGCTTAAAACGATAATATTTTTGAATGGAAAATTATTATCTTGAAGAGAAAAAACAAGTGAAGAGAAACAGGCACGGCACAAACTGAAAGGAAGATATGCCACCAGCGTTGAATCCGTTAAATATGCACTACACATGTCAATCACTTGAAGTTCACCCATTGATGTGCCATCCCGAAAAGAATCAGCCAAATAGTTTTCCAGCGCCAGTCTTACCTCAATACTTTCTTCCAAAATCTTAGTAATATTAGTTATATTCTTTTGCTGAATGATAACGCATACGACAGATATGGCGGAAATTACCCATGACAACGCAATGATCTTACCTGACATTTTCAACATCAAATTTGGCTTTAATGACATATGTTGCTCCAGTATGTTCTGGAAGGCCATATTGTTGAATAACCAATCTCTTCAACGCATCTTTTTCTTCTTCCAGACTTAAGTAGCCATAATCTTCATAAGGGAAATAGACGTATCCATCATCAGATGCGATAGGACATATCGGGGGAGTAAAAACCCCTACAGAAGGCCAACGAATCCCTTTTGTGAATTCTTTATTTATGTAATAGTTCCACGAAGATGATTCTTTCCCAAAGGCCCTGAAGCAAAAATCTCCCTTTGGAAAAAAAACAGAAGAAACCTGCTTATAATAATCCTGTTCAAACAGTTCTCCCAAAACGTTCCAAGGATCTTCTTGATTAAGGGAATAGTATGCATCCGGGACATTCTTTTTATCGAAATCAAAGAGATGTTGCCTTTTCGGTATTCCGTCACAGTATACAACCGTAGGAGTTTTAGATTCTGGAGAGACGGCATAGACGCGACCGTCTGTAACTGTAACAGGGATAGAAAAACCCATATCGAAGTTATATTTACAATACGGCATTGCATGCCCAGTTTCGTTACCGTTGATGTCGAAGAATTTTAGGCAGTGTCCTGAAGTCGGATTTGGAATATATAATGCAAACACTGTCGGGCTCATTGGAATTACTCCCTTAGCATAACCAATGGCCATTGGCACATCCACCTTTCCTAAAAAGATCCCATCAGTCGAATTATATCTCAATACCGAATTGTATAATTCCAGACACCATAATTCTTTGCCATCAGGGCTTAATGCAATATCTTTGATAGAAAGATATTCTCCCGGCCCTCGCCCAACATTTCCAATCTTCATCAAGTTATCTCCTTCCGTTGAGATTGAAAAAACCACACCTCCGGATAAGACGATGTGTCTGTCAGAAATAAGTAATTTTGCGACACCTTTAAATGCTATTGTATCTTTTGCGAGGGGGAATACTTCAAGTTCAGAGATATAAGATGATAATTCTGATACTTCAACAGTGATACTATTAGGTTTACATTCAAGCAATGGGATGCCCTCATAAGACATCTGGCGGCCTGAACAAGCAATTAAAATACTACCTACAAGTAAAGGGGAAAAGTTTTTAAAACGAAATCCAATCGTTTCCATTGCATGAAAAGCTATGACTCGGACAGTTGATATAACTGCAATTTTCCCACCCATAACAACAGCCCTCTACAATCATCCAACCATTCCAAAAACTTGAACACCAAACGGCTTGAGCGTGTCGTTCTCCTTGTTTGCCCGGCCCTTCATTGGAATAAGTCAGCGCTTCCACCCCTTGTACCTCGAGAAGTTTAGTCAGCGTAGATATTTTTTTTGTAGATGTCGCTGTCACAATCGCAGACATTGCGAATGAGATCAGCACGATAAAAATTAATAATAGTTTTTTCATAGTTTTGATTATGTTCTTATATGTTTAAACTTAAGTTGTGAGTTCATTTTCGTCAAGAATGATGTCTTCCCGGGCAAGAAAATCGTATAAGGAATATTGCCTCAGTGTATAGTAATATGTCCAGTAATTGCCAAGGTCTGTAATATACTGGGCACGTGCGGTATCGCTTTCTCCTCGTGCGGTATTAAGGTCAAGGACGCTTGCATTGCCCGAGCGGAACTTGTCCATCACGAGAGCATACCGTTCTGCAGCAATTGCGGCAGCCCTGCGTGAAACGGAGCACTGCCTCCTTTGGTTATTGAACTGACCGACCGCAGAAAACACCTTCCTCCGGAAATCATTTTCCCCCTGTGTCACTTGAGCCTTTACAACCTCTTCGGCGGCCTTTGCCTTTTCAATGCGGCCACGGCCTTGACCCCAGTCAAAAATAGGGACGCTGAAACTGAGGCCGAAAACTTCCTGGTCCAGAGGATTCCGATATGCTTCCGAGAAGGTGAGGCCAGACTTGGAAAGTCCGAAACGGGCATTGAAACTCATTGTTATACCACGCTCTGCCATGGCCTTCTCCACGGCGGAACGGGCATTGAGAAGATTAACCTCGTTGTCCAGTGAAAAACGGGAGTTCGCCAGGGCCTTTTCCAAGGCAAGGTCGTAGTCTACCCATACTTCCGGAAGGTCTTCCTCCAGAACGGGTATTATCTCTGCCGACTCGTCATATCCGAGCAGGGAATTGAGTTCCATCTGAGCCTCACGCGCTTTTATGGCGTTTTCATTGATTGCTATGCTGTCGTTGAGGACACGAAGTTCAAGTTGAAGGAATTCATCCCTGGTAACGGTTCCAAGTTTCATGCGCTCTGCAGCGACATCCCGCATCTTGGAAGTGTTTTCAAAATTGACATGGGACATCTGTTCATCCTGCCTGGCTTTAAGCAGGCCAAACCAGGCCGTCACTACATCATAAGAGAGTTTTTCCATTGACTCCACATATTGCCTGCGGCCTTTTTCATATTCCCTGGGCTCAATGAGTTTGTCCCATTTGAACTGGTTATAGGCGAACAGTGGCTGCTGGTAGGATATGGTCACCGGCTGGCTGTACCATGTCACGCGTGCGTTCTCACCGAACTGGTCTATACGGTTGAGGTCTGTATACACATAGAGCGTACCTCCGGTGAGGGTTATGTTCTGCCGGGCCTGGAGACCTATCCCGTTTTGCATGTTGTATGAACTCACATACCGCATGCTGCCGTCATCCGGGCTTTGAAGCAGCGAGAGAGACCTGTTGAAGTTTCCCAAATTGCCGTAAAGGAACAGTGACGGAAGACGGCTGGCCTGATATGCCCTGAAGGCCCAGTATGTAGAAATGAAAGCCTGCCTTGCTTCAAGCGCCTTAACCGAGCCTCTTTTTGCCACGGCAATAGCCTCCGACATGGTCATTTGCTGTGCGTGTGAGATATTGGCGAAGAGTATAAGAGATAAGGAAATAAACGATCCGGAGATTTTTTTCATGTTTGCACAAGAGCTTTTCTTTCACGCTCAAATGTAATGCAAAAAAAGAATGTCTAAAAGAAAAATACTTTATTAAATCCTTGCATCTGACCATAAATCCACGCAAGTAACTCTCTGTTTTTGAGGTGTTTGTCGTGAAAGCTAAGAGCCGCGAAAAACGAAAAACTTGCCCGGCTTATAAATTGTTTATACTCAAGTCTTTATCTAGATGGGTTTATGGGGCGGTTTTTCTATATAATGCCCTAAAAGTATCCCAATAACTCTTTATGTATAGATTCTGCCGAAGGGCGCAAGCGCAGCGCCGCTAATCCATCTCCTATAAAATTTATCAAAAATAATTGCGTAACTAAAAAAAATCGCTATATTTGCAGAAAAATTAGCTACGCTTATGAAACGACTGACAAGGAAAGAGGAAGTTATAATGAACTACTTCTGGGAGAAGGGACCGCTGTTTGTGAGGGAGTTACGGGAATTCTACCCGGATCCCAAACCGCATTTCAGCACCTTGAGCACCCAGGTGCGCACTCTCCAGGAGGAAGGATTCATAGATCATAAGTCTTATGGCCCCACGTACCAGTATTTCGCAAAGGTGACGCGCGAGGAGTACAATAAGGGCTCACTCATCGGCCTTATTGACAAGTACTTCGACAATTCTTACATCAATGCCGTTTCTGCACTGGTGAAGGAAGAGAAGATTACCGTTGAAGAGCTCAAGGAACTGATTGACATGGTTGAAAAAGGGCAGGAATAATGATGGACTTTCTTATCTATGATGGCAAAGTGGCTGTGGCGCTGCTTGTCTTCTACCTGTTCTACCGTTTCCTTCTGAAGAAAGAGACTTTCCACAGGTTCAACCGGATTGTCCTGGTGGGAACTGCTGTACTCAGTTTCATGCTGCCGCTCTGTGTTATCACTATTCATAAGCCGATGGAAATGTCGCCAGACGGGTATGATATGCCGATGGTAATGGGAGAAGAGGCATTTCCGGCAACCATGCCGATCTCCGGAGCAGCAGTTGCCCCCGGAACACCTTGGTGGCAAATAGCACTCATCGCCCTTTTCTGGGCCGGTGTGGCATTCGTGCTTGTGCGCGTACTTGTGTCTATTCTGTCCATTGTAAAAATTATCCGCCAGGGGGAGCAGGTGCTGGAGGAAGACGGTTGCAAGATTATCGTGACCGACCGCGACACAGACCCGTTCAGTTGGATGCGATACATTGTCCTTTCCCGGAAAGACTGGGAAGGCAACCATACTCCCATCCTCGCCCACGAGAAAGCGCACATCGGCTATAGGCATTCCGTGGATCTTTTGCTTGTAGACATTATGTCTGCCTTCCAGTGGTTCAATCCTGCCATCTGGATGCTCCGGGCCGACCTTCAGGAATTGCACGAATTTGAGGCCGATGATGCCGTGCTCCGGAGCGGGGCCAACCTCAAGGAATACCAGTATCTGCTTATAAGAAAAGCTGTCAGCAAGAGCGGCTACTCAGTTGCCAACAGCTTTAATCACAGTATCCTTAAAAGCCGTATCTCCATGATGTCAAAGGCTAAATCGCCGCTCTCCAGAGGATGGAAGGTGCTCTGGCTACTTCCGCTCGTATGCCTGGGCATCGGCCTGCAGGCAAGGACTGTGTATATCCCTACAGGAGTAGAGAATCAGCGAAAGGGACTGATTGTGTTGAAAATAGATAAAGGTGGCTCCATCACTCTTGATGGCCGTATGATTCGCCGCGAAGGGATAGCGAAAGAGCTGGAGGAACATATACGTTCTCTGGATGTCCCCAAAGGGCTCATTTCAGTTCACGTTGAAGCCGATGAAAACGCTCCGGAAGATGCATATCGTGAAGTGCAGGATGCCCTCCATATAGTATTTCAACCTCCGGCAAATAAACCAATATATATTCTTCACCCGGCATACGGTCAAGAGAAAGAGATTACGAGAGACGAATTCAGGAAGATTGACCAGAGTAGGATTGCATCCATTTATGCAATGGAGGGTGATGAAATAATAGAAAATAATGGGGAAAATGCTGCAGCCGATGTCGTTCATATCTACATGAAACTTCCGCAGGAGCTAGACGAAATCGTTATCATTAGTTATTGGGACAAGGACGAAGACGAAGTCGTTCGCTTCGTCCCGGCAGAGCCAAGCACTATGCCCACATTTCAAGGTGAAGACAGGATGGCTTTTTCCCGCTGGCTGAATGCCCGGATTCGCCGACCTAAGGGATGCGCCCACGAAGGCGAGATGAAGGTCTCGTTCGTCATCGGCACCGATGGCAAGGTCTGTGACATCAAGGTCACAAAGAGCATCTGCGAAGCGTTGGACGCCATGGTCACCTCCATCATCGAACAGTCTCCGGATTGGGAGCCCGCTACCCTCAATGGAGATCCTGTGGAGCAGGGCCTTTCTATTCCCATTGTATTCAAGATGAGATAAAACATTTATACGCATGCGTCTATACGAAAAATTAGTCCTATTGAGCGTCTTGCTGCTGATAACGGCCTTCACCTCCAGGGCGCAGGTCATTATTATAAATGACAATATCATGACGAGCCGCATGAGTGAAATCAAGACAACAGTGCTCGATTCACTCACAAATGAGCCGATATCATTCGCATCCGTGTATGTAATACCATCCAAGGACACCACAATCACGAATTTCACGCTCACGGACGCGAAGGGTGAAG
>FLNZ01004438.1_pt1 | contig 27424 bp, 23 predicted proteins | sample 1140391 | NCBI WGS metagenome assembly FLNZ01 (sample SAMEA3878171, study PRJEB12797) | bioreactor metagenome | biome: Moose rumen | place: Sweden | collected 2011-10 | reverse complement strand
TCAAAACAGGGTTCTGCCCTCAATGCGGCTCAAAAAACGTATTTATAGAACCCACCTCAATAAAAATATTAATAAGAAAATGAGCAACATGAAAAAGTTTTTTAGTATTCTATTAAAGATTTTTGGGTATATACTTACATTCACTCTCGTTATTGGTGGTGGCCATGTGATAACTCGTGATGCAGATATTTATTTTGGCAATATGAAAGCCTTTAGTGCACTCTTAGTTGTGATCTTATTCTATTTGGCCGCAGCATGGCTATGTTTCTGGGGAAGTAAAAAATTGAAAAATAAAGATAATAAAGAGAGCGATAAGTCATGAAAAAGGCATTATTAATAGCAGGTGGCGTTTTTATCGCACTAGCCATTATAGGTAATATTGTTAGAACTATTGGTAAGCCAGTAAAAACGACTAACACAGAGCCTTTTGCTGCTCAGATTGAAAAAGCAAATCAATCTTGCCCAATACCAGTTGCTGGAGGTGCTGGATATGTTAGTGCCATAAAACTCGAAGACAACAATGTCACATATTATATTCATTATAACGAAAAAAACAATAATCCTATGTTGTCTGAGAAAAACCAGGACAACTTCAAGGAAATGTTAGTTATGGCTCTTCTTTGTATGAATGGCCAAGAATATGGTCAAGGTGATTTTCTCATCAGCGAACTAATCAATGAAGGGTGTGGTCTAAAGGTGGTCTATACTGATCCCACAGGGAAAAAGACTGAAAGTGTTGCCTCAGTTAGTGAGCTGAAAACAATGAAAGAAAAGTTTCATTTAAATCCGCATGAAGCTTTACACAAGATTCTTGAAATGGAAGTAGAAGCAGAACGTGCATCATTACCATTAAAAATTGAAGACGGCATGTTCATTACCAACTATGGTCTTGATAGAGAAAATATTATTATAACTATTAGTCTAGATGAAAATATGTATTCACTTAGTGAAGTAAAAAAGCAGAAAGATTATCTTAAGATGTCAATACTCCAAGAAGGTTTACAAGACTATGAAACAAAAGCTCTACTTGATCTATGTAAGGTGAGTCATACTGGACTGGTTTACCGAATGACCGGCAATCATTCAAAGAAGCATTGTGATATAATAATCACAAGCGATGAAATAAGAAAAACTGTTCCTGTACCATCTAGCATAAGCATCAATTAGAAAAAAATGAGAATCATTTTCATACCAAAGAAATTCCTTAATGGATTGCTTTACGTGGTCTTTAAAACTATAAATACTTACAAATTCTTAAAATCAAGGCGTGGTGCTTGAGAGCATCACGCCTTAATAATCTGTGTGGATTGTTGTCCTTGAGGGGATTAGTTGCCGAAGTAGCGCTTGAGCAGGGCGGCGAAGCCTTGTCCGTGACGAGCCTCGTCGCGAGCCATCTCATGAACGGTGTCGTGGATGGCGTCGAGGTTCTGCTGCTTGGCGAGCTTGGCGATGCGGGTCTTGTCCTCGCAGGCACCAGCCTCGGCAGCGGCACGCTTCTCGAGGTTGGTCTTGGTGTCCCAAACCACCTCGCCGAGCAGTTCGGCGAAGCGAGAAGCATGGTCGGCCTCCTCAAGAGCATAGCGTCTGAAAGCCGCTGCTATCTCGGGGTAGCCCTCGCGGTCGGCTTGGCGAGCCATTGCCAAGTACTGGCCTACCTCGCTGCACTCACCAGCGAAGTGGTCGCGCAATCCTTGCAGAATTTCGGGGTCAACGCCCTTAGCGACTCCAAGAACATGCTCGGCAGCGTAGCTCACGTTGCCTTCTTCCATTTCCTTGAATTTGCTAGCAGGAACTTTACATTGTGGACACTTCTCGGGAGGTGTGTCGCCCTCATGAACATAACCGCACACTGTGCATATCCATTTCTTTGCCATAATCGATTGTTTAGTTTTTAGTTTTTAGTTATTAGTTGATTAGTTTTAATTTTTTGAACAAGCTGACGCTTGCACTACTTAACACGACATACGTATTAGCACTTAACACTTGACACTTAAAACTTAACACTTACTACTCCACCACTTCCTCGAAGTCCTCGGGACCTACTCCGCAAAGGGGGCACTCCTCGGGTGGGTTCTCGCCTTCATGAACGTAGCCACATACTGTGCATTTCCATTTTTTCATAACAGTCAATTTTGTTTTAAAGTGAATAAAATATTTAACTAGTTGATTATCAAGAATACAAATTTACGATAAATATTTTATCTGACCAAATTTTTAGTTGCAAATTTTAAACTTTTTGGCAAATACAGCGGTCAAAGGATAAAAAATGGTCATAAATGGCAGCAAAACCAAAAGATTTTGCTATCTTTGCAACCAGTATTTACCTACCCAAGATTATTAACTCATAAAAACCAAGTATATGAAAAAATTAAGTATTACTCTATTGCTCGCTGTGATGTTAGTGGGATTGAGCTCCTGCGACACTAGGCACTTCTGGTCGTCTCTTTCGGGATATCATTGGTATGCCGTAGAGGGAGTGGAGGGTTATTCACGTTATCCCATCTATACCACCGACATCGACTACTGGGAAATTTACTTCGGCACCGACGGCACTGGATATTTGAAGTGCTATGACGATTTAGGTTACTGGAGCTCATACAGTTTTGAATGGGATGAATACCGGGATTACGTGACAATCTACTACTATGGTGGCGGCCACGACACCTACTATTTCGACACCAAAGGCGGATATCTGTATCTCTCAAGAAATCCCTACATGCAAAACTACACGGTCTTTGCCCACTAACGGGTTTTGCAACAGCCTTAAAATCTAAATGCTCAGTCTCTATCATGCGACTGAGCATTTTTTATAGAGCCACAAGTCCAATGTTTGAGAAATTTTCTTTACTTTTGCAGTCTAGAAACTTGATGCACCGAAAATGAGGGTTGTTATCATCAACCATAGCGACATGCAAGGCGGGGCGGCGATAGTGTCGCTCAGGCTTGCCCATGCGCTGCAAGAGGCTGGCGTGGATGCTCGCATGCTCGTCATCGACCGCCAGAGCGACGACCCGCTGGTGGGTGTGATGGGCGGCAAGTGGGGCAACAAGTGGCGCTTCCTCGCCGAGCGGCTGGGAGTGCTGGTGCGCAACGGCTTCAGGCGCGACACCTTGTTCAAGATCGACACCGGCTCTCACGGCATCAATATCGCCACACATCCCTGGGTGCAAAATGCCGACGTGGTGTGTCTCAACTGGGTGAACCAAGGCACCCTCTCGCTCAAAGGCATCAAGAAACTATGGGAAAGCGGCAAACCCCTCGTGTGGACCATGCACGACATGTGGAACTGCACGGGAGTGTGCCACTACTCCTTTGACTGCGAGCGATATAAAGACCGCTGCCACAGCTGCCCACTGCTAGGTAGCAAGAATAGCTCAAAAGCCGATGACCTCTCCACCAAAATACAAGAGAAAAAACGACTGCTCTACAAGCAAGCGCCCATCCATTTCGTGGCGGTGAGCCATTGGCTTGCCGAGTGCTGCAAGCAGAGCAAAATAATGAGTGACAGTCAGTTGAGTGTTATATATAATGCCTTCCCCATTCACGACTTCGACTATCATAGGCTTAGCGGTGAAATCAAAGACATTCCCACCGACAAGAAAATCATAGTCATGGGAGCGCGGCGCCTCGATGTGGAGGTCAAGGGTTTCAAAGAGCTTATTGAGACCACACAACACATCGCCCGCAACAAGCCAGAGTTGGCAGGCAAGATTCACTTGGTGCTCTACGGCGACCTGCACGACAAGTCGCTGCTTGAAAAGATAGAAGTGCCCTGCTCTTATCTTGGCTCAATAGGCTCTACCGAGCAGCTTAGCCAGCTCTATCGACACAGCGACATAGTGCTCTCTACGGCACTCTACGAGAACCTGCCAGGCACCCTCATCGAGGGTCAGGCGAGCGGATGTCTGCCAGTGACCTTCGGCAAGGGCGGACAAGCCGACATCGTTGACCACCTCAAGACTGGCTATATCGCTGAGTATAAAGACCCAGCGAGCGTGGCGGCGGGCATAGAATGGGCCATTGACACCAACGTGCCGCGAGAGTTCCTCCACAGCGAGGTGGAACGCAAATTTGCCGCCTCAAAAATCGCACAGCAATATATCGAACTATTCAACAACTTAAAACACAATAAATTATGAAAACTCTTAAAATGATGATGGGTGTTGCCGCAGCCTCAATGCTGATGGTTGCAGGAAGCACCAAATTAGAGGCACAGAAGGTGCTGGTGCTCTATTATTCACAAACGTCAAACACTAAGGCAGTTGCCGAGTGTATTGCAGAACATATCAACGCCGACATAGAGGAAATTGTGTCAATGAACCCCTATAGCGGCGACTTTAAGGCCACCATCGACCGTTGCATGAAAGAACGTGAGCTAGGAGTGGTTCCCGAGATAAAACCCGTGAAAGCCGATATCGCAAAATATGACGTGATATTCCTTGGCTATCCCATCTGGTTCGGCACTTACGCGCCTCCCATTGCCTCTTGGCTCGACAAGGTTGATTTGAGCGGCAAGAAGATTGTGCCGTTCTGCACCTTCGGCAGCGGCGGACTGGAGTCAAGTGTGATGAGCCTGGAGCAAAAGCAGCCTAAGGCAGAGATTCTTGAGGGTTACGGCGTGCGCGCGGCACGCATGGATGCTATGCCCGATGAGGTTCGCCAGTTCCTGATTGACAACGGATTCTTGAAGGGCGAAGCTGTGAAACTGGAACCTTTCTCGGCATCACATCTTGTAAGCAAGGAAGAAGAGGCAATCTTCATTGCCGCAATTGGCGATTACCCGATGATGCAGAATGCTAAAGCGCGCACTGTGGCATCACGCGCAATCCCCAATGGCACGGAATATCTGTTCACCGCCACCGAGCAGCGAAAAGGAACCCCCGACAAAGACCTCCAGTTGCGTCCACCAATGGAGATGAAGATTTATGTGATAGTCGTTAACAACCAAGCACCAGTATTCACAAAAGTGGTGAGATAAAATCTTTTGTTTTCATTTTTAGACATAAGAACATAAGTTCATATTTTATACTTGGTCCTTTCTACTTAGTCCTTAGTCCTTAGTTCATAGTTTAGAGCCTTTAATCACTAATCGCGCCACAGCGCAACTAATCTCTAATCAGCGCGAAGCGCTTAAACCCCGATCCCTGCGCGAAGCGCAATTCTCTCGTTTTCTTGTCCTCTTGTTTTCTTGTTTTCTTGTTTTCTTGTTAACTTCATAAAAATAATATACTATGCAAACCGTTCTTTTCACAAGCACAATATTCGGTCCCATTCACAGCCGCCGGCTAGGGACCTCGCTGGGCATCAACTTGATGCCTAACGACGGCAAAATATGCTCCTTCGACTGCCTCTACTGCGAGGCGGGATACAACGCTCAGGGTCCAGGCACCACTGGCGTGGCAAAGCGTGAGACGCTGAAAAAGCAACTCCGCAACAAACTCAAAACTATGCACGAGGCAGGCGAGACACTCGACGTGATCACCTTCTCGGGCAATGGCGAGCCAACGCTGCACCCCAACTTCAAGGAGATTGTGAACGACGTGATAAACCTGCGCAACCTGTTTTTCCCCGAGGCAAAAGTGAGCGTGCTCAGCAACGCCACTATGGCTGGTCGCCCCAACGTTATTGCTGCGTTGAAGATGGTGGATAACAACATCCTCAAACTCGACAGCGCCGTGGCGCGCACTATGCGCCTCATCAACCGCCCAACGTCGCCCAATGTGCTGCCAGCAGGAATTATCGAGGACCTGAAGGCCTTTGGCGGCAAGTGCATCGTGCAGACCATGATGGTGCGTGGCGAGCACGACGGACAGATTATCGACAACACCAGCGATGCCGAGATTGACGCGCTCATCAACGCCTATCTCGCCATCAATCCACGGGAAATCATGCTCTACACTATCGACCGTAAGACCCCCGAGGAGAAACTGGAGAAGGTGCCAGTTGAGGACTTGAAGCGCATCGCCCGCCACATCGAGGCAGAGACTGGCATCACCGTGCAAGTGACAGGATAACTGCGCTCTTTATTTTCCCAATTTCTCGATTGCTCGAAAACTCGAATGCTCGAATGTTCGAAAACTCGATTGCTCGAATGCTCGAACACTCGATAATTAGATAACTAAATTCCCATGATCATCCCTCCATTTCTTAAGCCGGGCGACAAGTTTGCCATCATCTCACCCTCGGGAACAGTGTTGCCCGAGAGGGTGGACGGTGCGGTGCGCGCCATTGAGAAATGGGGCTTCGTGCCAATGGTAAGCGAACATTGCAAAGGGGAATATCACGCCTATAATGTTATCACTCACAGCGCCCCACCCCACCACCGCCTTGAGGACTTGCAGTGGGCTCTTAACGACCCGCAGGTGAGGGCTATCCTGTGCAGCCGTGGCGGGTATGGCGCGGTGCATCTGCTTGAGAACATCGACATTGACCAACTCGCCCGTGACCCCAAGTGGCTCATAGGCTTCAGCGACATCTCGGCATTGCATGCCGCTTGGCATCGCGCTGGTGTGGTGAGCATCCATTCGCCTATGGCGAAGCACCTCACGCTCTACGACAGCGACAACGAGACCAACCGCATCAACTATAATATCTTCACTGGCAAGGGACTGCCCACCTATGTCGAGCCGCCACATCGCCTAAACCGTAACGGCATCGCCACCGCCACTATCACTGGCGGCAACCTGGCAGTGCTAATGTCGCTGCTGGCGACTCCCTTCAACATCATCAAGCCTGGCAATATCCTTTTCATCGAGGACGTGGCAGAGCAGGTCTATCAGGTGCAGAGGCTGCTCTATCACTTGCGGCTCGCCGACATCCTGCCTCATCTGGCTGGACTCATCGTGGGGCAGTTTACCAAGCATCGCGGTGATGACACCTCGGCGATGCTTGACATGATTCACGACATGGTGGCACCTTACAATTACCCTGTGGCGTTCAATTTCCCCATAGGGCATGTGCCGCGCAACGTGCCAATAGTAGAAGGCACCACCGCCACCCTCGAAGTGAGCGACACAAATGTGAAATTGACAATGAATTTTGTAATAGTTAACGAGTAAACAAGTTAACGAGTAAACAAGCAAAATGTTTTTCTATCTGCTCGTCAACTTGTTAACTAAAAACTAAAACAATAAACAAAAAAAACAAAAAATTATGAAGAAACTATTTTTTATTGCAGCAGTTGCCCTGTCAATGAGCTTAGTAGCTTGCTCGGGTGGCAACAAAGAGAACAGCGCCAGCGACTCTAGTAAATCGACTCAGAGTGTTGAGGAGATTAAAGATGGAAACACCTTTGAAGCTAAGAGTTACACTATTAGCTATCCTAAGGATTGGAAAGAGACATTTTCAACCGACGACGTCCTGAATGTTAAGTCGGCCGACGAGGCTATGACCTTCAGCATTAATTACGATGCCGAGGGACCAACAGCCGACCAATTGAAGGATAAAGCAGACTTCGCAAAGCGTGTTAATACAGACCTCTACAAAGAAGTAGATGAACCCAAAGTAATCGCCGAAAACTTTATAACCCTGCGCCGAGTGACCAACGAAGGAGAAGTAGAGTTGTCCTTTACGAAGGTTCTTGACGGCACAAAGTGCATAATGGGTGCCATGAAATCTCCTGCCGACAAAGAGGTTGAAGCCGAGAAGATTCTTATGAGCATCATCAATTCAGTAAAATTGAAATAACGGAGATCGAAATTCGGGGATCGGGGATTCTTGGTACTTTGTACTTTGTACTTTGTCCTTTATCCTCTTCCCTCTCAACTGATAAAGACTTTTGCCCAGTCGCCAGTGCTATGGTCGATGATGCCGAAGAAATCGGGATCATCGACTATTTCCGCATTGGGGCAGTCGGCAAATTGCACCTCAATAATCTCCTTCAGGCTCTCAAATTTCTCCTGAGCCTCGGTTTCATCAGTGAAACGAAACTCATCTCTACCGTCCTCGCTCTCACTATAGTATTGAAATATAACTTTCATTATAGATGTCAGTTTTCTTTTTTAGACATAAGAACATAAGTTCATATTTTATACTTGGTCCTTTCTACTTAGTCCTTAGTCCTTAGTTCATAGTTTAGAGCCTTTAATCACTAATCGCGCCACAGCGCAACTAATCTCTAATCAGCGCGAAGCGCTTCTCTCGTGATGCCAAATCTCTAGGCTGTTGAAGGCATTCTGCCACAGAATGTAGAAGCCAGGACCCACGGCGGCAAGGGGATGCAGCCAAGCACTCGATATCCAGATGGCGAAGGCGGTATTCTTCTGCCCCATCGCCTGACCCATCTCGGTGGTGGCATGGAAAAAGCGGCCCACATAGCGACCAATGGCAAACTGCACAAAGGTAATGGCAAGGCTGGTGAGCGCCACCACCACAATGAACCACACCGTAGTGCCGGAGTTCATGATGTTGCGCATCGTGGCTCCCGAAATCACCAGCAGCAACACGCCCCACAGGTAGAACGATAGGTCTTTGTTGCTGATGATAAGGCGGTGCAGGCGAGGCGCAAAATGCTTGACAACGTAGGCAAGTGCCATAGGAGCCAGCAGCACCGTGCAAACTCGCTCAAGCAATGCCAGGAATGCGTCCCAGAACGGCATGTCGATGCTCTCGTCAACGAGCGGGAACACTGCAGGAATCAGCACCGCAGCGAGGAAGTTGCTCAGCAGCATGAAAGTGGTCATCTTTTCTAAGTCGCCGTCGAGTTTGGCGGTGACCACAGGCGCTGCCGTGGCGCAAGGACATATCACGCAGCATATTATGCACTCCATCAGCACCAAGTCGTTGCCTTCAGCGTCATAATGCACAATGAGCACCGTGCTCACTATCACCAGCACCAGCTGCATGGCAAGGATCACGAAATGCCACCAGCAGGGGCGCATGCGGTGGAAATCGGCGCGACAGAAGGTCACAAAAAGTATCACAAACAATATCCACGGCAGGATGAAGTCGAAGAAACTGTTGAACACCCGCGACGCCCCATCAAGCGCAGGAGTGAAGTAAAAGATGAAATAGACCAGTATGCCAGTCGTCATCGACACTGGCAACGTCCACTCTTTCAATATCTTGATAAGTTTGTTCATTAGTTGAAAGGCTATATTCCCCGAAAAACTCCACAAAAGTAACAATTCCCACCCGTTTTGCCAAAAAAATATTCACTCAAGTTTCTAAAGTAAAAAATGCTTGATGTCAATCGTTTCTCCATCATATCCGAGCGTTATATCAAACAACTCAAACCACAAGGCTAACAACACTAACAACATCATTATACTTGTTAACTTGTCAACTACTTGAAATTAGTGACAATTAGTTGTTATTTGCCAAACATTTCCCAAGAAAAATGTGGTTTTGCTTGTTTATTCCCCAAGAAAAGTGTGGGTTTTACTAATTATTCCCCAATAAAAATGAGATTTTTACCTAACATTCCACAAGAAAAGTGTGGTTTTTGCTTGTTTATTCCCCAAGAAAAATGTAATTTTGCAACGTAATTTAAAATTGTTATCACATGAAACGCCTTATTTACAGTGATTTATTGAAGTGGAAGTCTCGTCCTGACCGCAAACCACTTATTCTTCTTGGGGCTCGCCAAGTGGGAAAGACCTATATTTTAAAAGAATTTGGCAAAAATGAGTTCAAACAGATGGTCTATTTAAATTGTCATCAGAACAAGTTTGCCGAAACTCTTTTCCGTGATTTCTCGATTGAGAGAATCATTACCGACTTAGAACGGTTTTATGAGACAAAAATCGTGCCAGGCGAGACTCTTGTTGTCTTTGATGAGATTCAAGAGGTGAAAGATGGACTTGCAGTGCTTAAATACTTCTGTGAAGATATGCCTTCGCTCCATGTGGCAGTAGCTGGTTCCCTATTAGGCATCTCACTTAAAGAGGATGAGTCATATCCAGTAGGAAAGGTCAATACCCTGCGCATGTTTCCAATGTCATTCAATGAATATCTACTGGCTTGTGGACGTGACAAACTCGTTGAACTGCTCAACACTCTCGACTGGGAGGCAATAAATGCTTTTAATGATATCATCATTGATTATTTGAGGCAATACTACTTCGTGGGAGGTATGCCAGAAGCTGTAAAAAGTTTTACCGAAAAACATGACTCCGCGCTTGTGAGAGAAATACAACATGAAATTATTGATGCTTATATGCGTGATATCTCTAAGCACACAAAACATAAAGCAGAAAGAATCAGGCAGTTGTGGAACAGCATTCCTGCCCAGTTGGCGCGAGAGAACAAGAAATTCATATTTGGGGCAATAAAGAAAGGGTCAAGGGCCGCTGATTATGAAGAAGCAATTCAATGGCTTGTTGATGCAGGACTCGTCTATAAAGTGGAGCGTGCCACAGCACCTATCATGCCTCTTAAATTCTATTGCGATTATTCGGCATTCAAGCTCTATTTCCTTGATTGCGGACTGCTTGCTTGCCTTAGTGAGGCGTCACCAAAAGACCTGTTGCTTGGAACCAATGCCTTTGTGAGCTTTAAGGGTGCTTTCACCGAAAATTATGTGTTGCAGCAATTTAAAGCAGCCACTGGTGACACTCCATATTATTTCTCAAAAGGCAATTCCACAATGGAAGTGGATTTCTTGTATCAAAGCGATGGGCGAGTTATTCCAGTAGAGGTTAAAGCCGAAGTCAACGTCAAGAGCAAATCATTATACAACTTTGTGAATGTGGATTTTGCCGACAAACAATTAAAGGCACTGCGCATCTCTATGAAACCCTTCATAGACCAAGGGTGGATGAAGAACATCCCACTTTTCACTGCCGAGGCTTATTTCAGAAATGAGCAATAAAGCTAAGGTACTACTCTACTCTTCCACTAACCCCTTGATATACCGATACAGTTTGCGATAGAATGGGTGCTTGGTCATGGTGTTGCTGTCGCCCATGATAAAGAGTTTCATGCGGGCGCGGGTGATGGCGACGTTCATGCGGCGCAGGTCGCGCAGGAAGCCTATCTGCCCCTCGTCGTTGTTGCGCACAAGGCTAATGACGATGATGTCGCGCTCCTGCCCCTGGAAACCGTCAACGGTATTGACTGAGATAAGATGTTTCAGCGGTTTGAAATAGGCGCTCTTGCGCAGCAACCGCCGCAATAGCTGCACCTGTGCGCGGTAGGGCGAGATGATACCCACGTCTAGGCGTTCGTCGAGCACACGCTGCCGTCCTAACCGCTCGAAATACTGCTGCAAGGTGTCAATGGTGAGTTGTGCCTCGGCGCGGTTGATGCGGCCGTAGGTCTCGCCCACGAGCTCTTCGTGCGCCTCAAGACCGAGTTCGGCGGTGTCGATCCACGTCATGGGGGTGTCGAGGTCGAGGATGCTGCGGTATTTCACCTCGGGAGCGCTCTCCACCTGTCCCCCATAAAACCAGTCGCTCGAGAAGCGCATGATGTCGTCGTTCATGCGGTACTGCACCTTGAGAAGCGTCACCACCTGCGGATTGCTCTGCACGATGCGCTCCATGAGAGTTTTTGCGAGACCGCCTTTTATCGCCTCCAGGCATTTTATGGTGGGTGGCAGTTGGCAGTGGTCGCCGGCGAAGATTACACGGTTAGCTTTGCGTATGGCAATCCAGCACGCCGCCTCAAGCGCCTGCGCCGCCTCGTCGATGAAAAGGGTGGCAAACTTCATGCCTTGCAGCACACGGCTGTCGCTGCCGGCGAGGGTGCAGGAGATGACGCGCGCGCTGTTGAAGAGTTCGTTGTTGATGCGCAGCTCCAGTTCGGTCTCACGGCTCTTGAGGCGGTCGAGTTTCTGGTGAAAGCTGTCGCTGCCTCGCCGTTTTGTGCTGCGCAGCTCGCGTATCGCCTTGCGTATCGCCCACAGCTGAGGATAGTCGGGGTGCGCCTCGAAGCGACGCTCATAGGTGAAGCCCAGCATCTTGTCATTGACCTTAGTGGGATTGCCTATACGTAGCACCTCCACCCCTCGGTCAACCAGCCGCTCGCTAATCCAATCCACCGCCATATTGCTCTGGGCGCACACCAGCACCTGGTTCTCTCGCCGCAGCGTCTCATATATCGCCTCGACAAGCGTGGTGGTCTTGCCAGTGCCTGGAGGACCGTGCACAATCGCCACATCCTTAGCGAGCAGCACCTCGTTGACGGCGTGCTCCTGAGTGGGGTTGAGCCACGGGAAACGGATAGGGTCGAAAGTGAATTTCTCGGTCTTGCTGTGATTGTAGAACAGGTCACGCAGCTGGGCAAGGCGGTTGCCCTTAGCCTTTGTCACGCGGTCAATGGCTTGGAGCATAAGTTGGTAGGTGTGTTCGTCAAACGACAGCTGCACTCCCACCCTTTCATGCCCTTGCAGCTCGGCAACGGCATTGCCGTCGGGCACCACTATCACCATGCGGTCTTCTTGCGCATAGCTTACCGAGCCGGCAAACTTGAAATAGGTGATATTGTCGCCTGCATCCACACGGAAAAACATCACCTGGCGGCCATATTCGAAATTATGCTCTATGTCGGTGTCCTCGTTGCGGCTCACCTCTACCACTAGCTGGTTGAGCGAGTTATAGTAGCTACGACCCACGGCAATGGGCCACCAGCAGTCGCCACGCTTCACCTTGCGCCCGAGCCCCACGGTCTCGGTCTGCCGCTGGAACTCGTTGCGCTCCGCGTCACGCTCGGCAACGAGCAACGCCCGCTGCTTCTGCAATTCCAATATGGGTGATACCGCCTGCATGTTGAATTTATTTCAAAAAACATAGCAAAGGTAACTATTTCTTGATAATTCTTATTATTTTTGCAAAACAAAAACATGACTCATTCAACAATATGAGAAAAGCAATAGTTATCGGGGCCTCGTCGGGGCTGGGAAGTGAAGTAGCGCAGCTGCTGCTTGAGCAGGGGTGGACGCTAGGCGTGGCGGCACGCAGACTTGAGCCGCTGGAGCTGCTGCGTGAGACCGCTCCCGAGAGAGTGAAGGCTCAAGCGCTTGACGTGACCAGTGAGGATGCCCCTGCGGCTCTGCAAGAGCTTATCGACAAGGTGGGAGGCATGGACCTGCTGTTCTACGCCGCGGGAATCGGCAAACAGAACCTGGAGCTGGAGCCAAGCGTAGAACTCGGCACCGTGACCACCAATGGTCTCGGCTTTACCCGTATGATTGGGGCGGCATACCGATATATGGCGGCTCACGGTGGCGGACACATAGCCGCCATCAGCAGCATCGCCGGCACAAAGGGGTTAGGTGCCGCGCCGTCATACTCGGCGACCAAAGCCTTCCAAACCACCTATCTTCAAGCCCTAGAGCAGCAAGCTAATATGCGCAAGCTAAATATCACGTTCACCGACTTGCGACCAGGCTTCGTCGCCACACCGCTGCTGGGCGACAACCCTAAATACCCCATGCTCCTCGACACCAAAAAGGTGGCGCAAGAGATGGTAAGAGCCGTCAATCGCCACCGCCACGTATGGGTCATCGACTGGCGCTGGCGCATCACCACCGCCCTATGGCGCCGCATCCCGAGATGGATATGGAGAAGATTGAAAATTAAATAATTAAGTTATTATAAATTATTTAGATTATCTAGAAAATCTAGAATTTCTAGAACTTCTAGAAAAAGCTGATGATTACAGAGCTATGTCAAGCAACAAAAGAAAATGGTATGTAGTGTGGATAGGCACTGAGCCGGGCATCTGCGACACCTGGGCAGAGTGCCAACTGCGCACAAAGGGCTATAAAGGGGCGCGTTACAAGAGTTTCGACAGCCAGGAGGAGGCTGTGGAGGCGTGGCGCAACGGATATGAGGAAGAGGCGAGACAAGTGCTGCGCGCCATCGCCAACGCCCCGCGCCGTAAAGACGAGGTAGATTATTCCCAAATTCCAGAGATAATACCCGGCAGTTGGGCGGTAGATGCCGCATGCAGCAAGAATCCGGGAGCGATGGAGTATCGTGGAGTGGATGTTTATACCGGCGCCCAGATCTTCCATCAGGGACCGTTTGAGCAGGGCACCAACAACATTGGCGAGTTCCTTGCCATAGTGCATGCACTGGCAATGCTCTACAACCGTGGCGACAGCACCACAGCCATCTACAGCGACAGCCGCACCGCACAGATATGGGTGCGCAAGCGCCACTGCGGCACCAAACTCGAGCGCACCGAGAAAAACGCCCGCCTGCTCGACATAGTGCTGCGTGCCGAGCAATGGCTGCAAACACACCAAACCACCAACCCCATCTACAAATGGCAAACCGACAAATGGGGCGAAATCCCCGCCGACTTCGGACGCAAATGAGTCTGTAATACAAAAACAACTGTAACTACAAAACAAACAACTAAAACAACAAACTAACAACAAGCACAACAAAAAAATATTTTGTTGTTTAAGTTGTTGGATAGTTGTGATTGTTGTTTAATATAACTGTGACCGTGACAATTCGTGTATAATTCGTGGTAAAAAAATAAAGAGAGCCAACTCGTAATGAGTTGACTCTCTTTGCGTTGTCCTACCCGGACTCGAACCAGGAAATGCGGCACCAAAAACCGTTGTGTTACCATTACACTATAGGACAATCCTAACATCATGAGAACAGAATTCCCAAATGCGGTGCAAAATTACATCAGTTTGCGCAATCTACCAAATTTTTCGAGATTTTTTTTGGTTTTGTCATTCATTTGAAGAAATTTCAAACAATTCCAACGCTATCAGCGTTTCCCTCTCCACTCTCCACTGTTTTCATTTTTAGACATAAGAACATAAGTTCATAGTTCGTTTATCGTTTATCGAAGACAGGTGTGAGAGTTGTAGCAACGCATTCTCTAATCTCTAATCGTGCGAAGCACAATTTAATCACTAATCGCGCGAAGCACAATTAATCACTAATCGCGCGAAGCGCAACTAATCCTTAATCAGCGCAAAGCGCTCTCCACTCTCCACTTATTTCGCTATGAGCAGGAAGTAGTTCTTCTTGCCGCGCTGGGCGAGGATGTACTTGTCGTTGAGCAGGAATGAGCTGTCGATGACCATGTTCTGGTCGGTGACTTTCTCCTTGTTGATGCTCACGCCCCCACCTTGCGTCATCTTGCGCATCTCGCCCTTGCTGGGGAAGACGGCGGCGTTGTCGGTAAGCAGCACGATGGCTGGCACGCCCTCGTTGAGTGCCTCGCGGCTGACCTCAAACTGTGGCACACCCTCAAACACCGAGAGCAATGTGTCCTCGTCAATCTTGTGGAGGATATCCTTTGCCTTGTTGCTGAAGAGAATCTGCGAAGCCTCAACAGCCATCTCATAGTCCTGCTCCGAGTGTACCATGATGGTGATTTCCTTGGCGAGACGCTTCTGCAACGGACGCATGCCCGGGTCGCGCTCCTGCTCCTCCTCGAGGGCTTGGATTTCCTCTTGGGTGAGGTCGGTGAAAATCTTGATGTACTTGGCGGCGTCGGCGTCGCTCACGTTGAGCCAGAACTGGTAGAACTTGTAAGGCGAGGTGCGCTTGGGGTCGAGCCACACGTTGCCGCTCTCGGTCTTGCCGAACTTGCCGCCATCGGCCTTGGTGATAAGCGGGCAGGTGATGGCGAAAGCCTCGCCGCCGGCGATGCGGCGAATTAGCTCGGTGCCGGTGGTGATGTTGCCCCACTGGTCGCTGCCACCCATCTGCAGGCGGCATCCCTCGTGCTCATAGAGGTAGAGGAAGTCATAGCCCTGGAGCAGCTGGTAACTGAACTCGGTGAACGACATGCCGTGGTCGGCGTTGGCTGCCAAGCGCTTCTTCACGCTGTCCTTTGCCATCATGTAGTTCACGGTGATGTGCTTGCCGATGTCACGGATGAAGTTCAGGAACGAGAATTCCTTCATCCAGTCGTAGTTGTTCACGAGGATGGCGTGGTTAGGGGCGTCGCTGTCGAAGTCAAGGAAGTGCGACAGCTGAGCCTTAATAGCCTCCTGGTTGTGGCGAAGGGTCTCCTCGTCGATGAGCTTGCGCTCCTGCGACTTCATCGAGGGGTCACCTATCATGCCTGTGGCGCCGCCAACGAGGGCGATGGGGCGATGGCCTGCACGCTGGAAATGCTTGAGCATCATAATGCTTACCAAGTGACCAATGTGCAATGAATCGGCAGTTGGGTCAATGCCCACGTAGGCACTCGTCATCTCTTTGTTCAACTGTTCTTCAGTACCTGGCATGATATTGGCAATCATACCTCTCCAAGTTAGTTCTTCTACAAAATTCATCGATTTATAACGTGTTTTTAGTGAATATTCCATTTTCAAACCGCAAAGGTACGACTTTTTTTGCTATCTAAAAAATTGTATATCATTAAAAGAAAAAAATGGTTAATTAAGGAAATCTTTCTTCAATTATTTTTTTATATAAAATACTATGTGTAATTTTGCGTTCTAAAAATGAGGTTAATTCAATAGGGAAAATTTTTAAATCAAAAATACATCAAAAACAATTACAGCTATGGCAAAATTTGATAAGTCAGTATTAGCGAAGTATGGCATCACTGATGTTCAGGAGGTGCTCTACAACCCCACTTATGAGGTATTGTTCAACGAGGAGACCAAAGACGGTCTCGAGGGATTTGACGTGGGTCAGGAGACTGAGCTCGGCGCCATCAACGTGATGACCGGCATCTACACTGGCCGCTCGCCTAAGGACAAGTTCATCGTGATGGACGAGAACAGCAAGGACACCGTGTGGTGGACTACTCCCGATTATCCTAACGACAACCACCCCGCCAGCCTCGAGACTTGGGCTGCAGTGAAAAAGCTTGCACAAAAACAGCTGAGCGGTAAGCGTCTGTTTGTCGTTGACGGTTTCTGCGGCACTCACAAGGACACCCGCATGAAGGTGCGCTTCATCATGGAGGTGGCTTGGCAGGCCCACTTCGTGACCAATATGTTTATCCGTCCACAGAACGAGGAGGAGTTTGATCAAGAGCCCGACTTCATCGTTTACACCGCCAGCAAGGCAAAGGTGGAGAACTACAAGGAGCTCGGCCTCAACAGCGAGACTGCTGTTGTCTTCAACGTTTCGAGCAAGGAGCAGGTAATCCTCAACACCTGGTATGGCGGCGAGATGAAGAAAGGACTCTTCTCGATGATGAACTACTACCTGCCACTCAAGGGCATCGCAGCTATGCACTGCAGTGCCAACACCGACATGAACGGCGAGAACACCGCTATCTTCTTCGGACTTAGCGGCACCGGCAAGACCACACTCTCTACCGACCCCAAGCGCAAACTCATAGGCGACGACGAGCACGGCTGGGACGACGAGGGCGTGTTCAACTTCGAGGGTGGTTGCTATGCTAAGGTTATCAACCTTGACAAGGAGAGCGAGCCCGACATCTACAACGCCATCCACCGCGATGCACTGCTCGAGAACGTGACAGTTGACGCTGAGGGTAAAATCGACTTTGCAGACAAGAGCGTTACCGAGAATACACGTGTTTCTTACCCCATCTACCACATCAAGAACATCGTGCGCCCACAGAGCCACGGCCCCGCTGCAAAGCAGGTAATATTCTTGAGCGCCGACGCCTTTGGCGTGCTGCCTCCAGTGTCAATCTTGACTCCTGAGCAAACCAAGTACTACTTCCTGAGCGGCTTCACCGCCAAGCTCGCAGGTACCGAGCGCGGCATCACCGAACCTACCCCCACCTTCAGCGCATGCTTCGGCCAGGCATTCCTTGAGTTGCACCCAACCAAATATGCCGAGGAGCTCGTGAAGCGCATGCAGGTGAGCGGAGCAAAGGCTTATCTTGTGAACACCGGCTGGAACGGCAGCGGCAAGCGCATCTCGATTCGCGACACCCGCGGCATCATCGACGCTATCCTCAACCACAGCATCGACAACGCGCCCACTAAGGAGATTCCTTACTTCAACTTCACCGTTCCCACCCAGCTCGAGGGCGTAGATCCAGGCATCCTTGACCCACGCGACACCTACGCCGACCCCGCTATTTGGGAAGAGAAGGCTAAAGACCTGGCAAGCCGCTTCATCAAGAACTTCGCCAAGTATGAGAGCAACGAGGCAGGCAAAGCACTCGTTGCTGCTGGACCACAACTCTAAAGCGCTATGCGCTGATTAAAGATTAGAGATTAGTGATTAATGGGTTTCGCAAACGTAAAACTTGCGAAACCACATAACAGCAAAGCTACATAAATAATGAAGCTAAAAAACAATTAGTACAAGTAGTAATTTTGTTTCATAATTTTAAATGTCAATCGCCGCACATCCGTGAGGAATATGCGGCGATTGTTTTTATCCTACCTGTTTCAGTCATTAGCCTGATGTAACTTTAAGTGTCTTTTTCAAAAAGTATTTCCACATCTTTAATGATTATCAAAAATTTACTGTATCTTTGCATAGATATATCCATCAATGGTCTCATTCTAATTTTAGATAACAAGATGAATGGTTGTGTTATTACAATATTATTCATAGCTTTCCTTGCCATAACAGACTTTTTCGTTACAAAAGTATTTGGCGGGAGCGAGAGAGATACATTAATTGTTCAATCAGTGCTCGTATTTCTTGCTATTATCGTTGCAATAATTGGAAATATAAAGCTCAACAAGAAAAAGGAAGAGAATACTAACAACAAAGCACCCTCAGAGTCTCATCCAACTCAAAACACTATAAACCAGCCACAAAACAATGTTGAGGTGAACAACACGGTTAACGACGATAATGAAAATTGGGACAACGATTACGACGATGGTGACGATTATGACAACTATGACGACTATGACGATGATGACGACTATGAGGATTTTGATCCACTGCTTGATGATTTAGACCCCGATATTGAAGACCAATACTACAACCCGAATAAGCGCCACAAGAGCAAACGAATGCGCCAGCATCGCAATCAGGAACGTGAAGAAAGTGGCTATGAAGTGGAGATAGGTCGCAAAACCTATAGCCACACTATATCACTCGTTAAGGAGGGAAAGAAGCTGTGCAAGACTATGAGCCGCAACAACAAGTTTCGCATTGCTCTTAATGAGGTTGCTGGCGACAGTGGCAATGACGATGACGTAGCGTTCAATGTGGCATTGCAATGCTTCATGGTGCAGGATATATGCCGCTGCTTTGAACAATTAGGCTATGATGCCAGCATTGATTACGACGACAAGCAGGGACAACTTCTCTATGTGATGATGAGCGCAATGCTTGAGGGGGAGGAGAATATAAACTACTCAGCTTACAAGCAAGAAATGCTCTTTGACGACGAGCTGACAGCCGAGATGCGCGAGATTCGCGAAGACACTCTCGACGCGTTCACCACTACTGGTGTGAGCATTAGCAGCTCACAGATCGACGATTATTCGCTTGCTATGATTCTCTCGGCTTCGGGATATGAAAAGCAGTATCTACATCAAGTAAGAGCATGGCTATGCAAGGTTGCCGAGCTAATTGCTCACAGCGAGAGCCCCATGAGCGATAATGCTAAAGCTATTATCAAGAACATGAGGCAGCAAGTTGCCGACAGTGCCACCATTGCCGATAACAGCAACGACGATAACGACACCACCACAAGAGAACAACCCGCTGATGTCTCCCTCGACGACTTGGTAGGCCTCACCGAAGTGAAGAAACAAGTCTCCAACCTCAAGCACCTAGTAGAAGTCAATCGCAAGCGAGAGTCTATGGGTATGACAACTCCCACGGTGTCGCTTCACTGCGTGTTCACTGGCAACCCAGGCACTGGCAAGACCACTGTGGCGCGCATCATCGCTTCTATCTACAAAGAACTTGGCGTGTTGAAGAAAGGCCATCTTGTTGAGACCGACCGCTCGGGACTGGTAGCAGAATATGTGGGGCAAACAGCTGTTAAGACCAACAAGATAATTGACTCAGCACTCGATGGAGTTCTGTTTATTGATGAGGCCTATACGCTTTCACAAGGCATGAAAGGCGACTTCGGCAACGAAGCTATCGCCACTCTGCTCAAGCGCATGGAAGATAACCGTGACCGCCTGGTAGTCATTCTTGCCGGGTATGGCAATGAAATAGAGGATTTCATCAATTCAAATCCTGGTCTGCGCTCACGATTTAACCGTTACATTCATTTCCCCGACTATTCCTGCGACGAGCTCCAGCAGATATTCTTAAATATGGCATCGACTTATGATTTTACCATTGAAGATGCCGCCATAGAGATCCTTCATGAAAAACTCAATGAAGCGGTAGAGCACAAAGACAAAGATTTTGGCAATGCCCGGTTTGTGAGAAATGTATTTGAAAAGACGTTAGAGGCGCAAGCAGTGAGACTAGGAGAGAGCAAGACTTCTTCTCGTGATGAATTATCGCGACTCACTGCCAGCGACATTATTTATGGTTTCAGCAAGGAAAGCTGACAAGAAAACGAGCTGACGAGGCAAGTGTCATTAGTTTTCGGGGATCGGTGATCGGGGATCGCTCCACTCTCCACTCTAAACTTTATACCATTGCCTTGTTAGCTTGTATCTCGTCAGCTTGTTAGCTTGTTTGACAAAAATTCAATCCCTGAAGCTGCTGCCGCCGAGGAACTCGCGGATGAGGCTGGTGCTGGGGATGGTGCTGTCGCTGATGGGCTTGAAGTAGCGCAGGAACTGCAGCAGGCGACTTGCCACGGCATACTCTGGCACATTGCTCGGCACCTTCTTGAGGATGGGCTCGGCTTGCTCCTTCATCACCGCCATCTCAAAGAGCAGCGACGAGTTGAGCATGGCGTCGGCGTTCTCCTGATAGGGGAAGATCCATTTCTCCTCGCCCCGGCGCACGCTGAGCCACCGTGCTATGCTCGCGCGGGCATCGGCGCCACGGTATTTGTAGTCGCGCACGATGCGGCGCAGAAGCCTGTTGTCGCTGGTCGATACCCAGTTGTGGTCATCGATACTGAGCGTGGTGAGAGCGCTCACATACACGCGGTATTTCATCTCCTCGGGAATCTCTTTGGTGAGCTCGGGGTTCAGGCCATGAATGCCTTCCATGAGCAGGATATTGTTTTCCTTGAGTTGCAGCGTGTCGCCTCGGTATTCACGCTCTCCAGTCTGGAAGTTGTAGGTAGGCATCTTCACCTCCTCGCCGTTGATGAGGGCTTTGAGGTCTTTGTTGAACTGCTCCAGGTCGAGGGCATAGAGCGACTCGTAGTCATAGTCGCCATTCTCGTCGCGCGGAGTGCGCTCACGGTCGATGAAGTAGTTGTCGAGCGAGATGACTTTTGGCACGATGTAGTTGGTGAGCAGCTGTATCGCCAGGCGCTTGCTCGATGTGGTCTTGCCGCTTGACGAGGGTCCGGCGATGAGCACCACGCGCGCGCCGCCATTATGATAGCGCTGGGTGATGTCGTCGGCGATGCGTGCAAACATCTTGTCGTGGAGTGCCTCGGCCACGTTGATAATGTCGGGAGCCAAGCCTTTCTCAATGCCTTTGTTAAGCGTGCCCACGTCATCGAGTCCCACGATGTCGTTGAATTTCACATAATTAGTGAAAGCCTTGAACATCTTCTCCATGGGATAGGACTTGCGTGGCTTGGTCTCGTCGGTGGGGTCGGGACCAAGCAGCAGCATGCCATCTTTGTAAGGCTCCAAGTTGAAAGCTGTGAGATAGCCCGTCGACGGTGCCAACGGCTCGTAGTAGCTGTCGATGATGTTGTCGAGTTTGTAGAAAACAGTGTAGAGGTCATCGCTCGACTCCAGCAGCCGCACCTTGTCGCTCAGCCCTTGCTTACGGAACATCTCCACCACATCGGTGGTGAGGCGCTCACGACGCACAAACTTGATGTCCTGATCGACAATCTCCTGCATGCGCACTTTTATGCGCTCGATGTTCTCGGGGGTGAGGATTTCTTCGTCATGCCTGATTTTGCAGTAGAAGCCTCCCGAGATGCTGTGCTCTATGCGCAGCCGCTTGCCAGGAAAGAGGTCCTCGATGGCCTTGTAAAGCACCATACACAGCGAGTGGACATACACCCTAATGCCTTGGGGTGATAAAGATTTTACATACTCCACCATTTTAGGTCCATACACTGGATAGTTCAGCGCCTCAACCTTGTTATTTACCATAGCGCAGATGGGGCGGAACGGTAAGCGTTTCTCAATAGTTTCATATATCTGTTGCAAGGTGTCGCCACCGTCAATGTCGATATACTCTTGAGTGTTTTTACAATAAATCTTTAAATCGTTGTTCATATTTATCTTTAGTTCATAGTTTAAAGTTCATAGTTAATAGTTCTTCTAGTATTTCTAGAAAATCTTGAATTTCTAGACTATATAGTGGGCAAGGCAACTAACTCTACTTAACACTTGCCAGAGTGTAGATTGCCGCATAGCTGAGCCACAGCACCACGAGCAGCACCCACATCACTTCGCGGCGCTCGTTGCGGCAGTGCCAGGCAAACCCCAACGAGAGGATAGCATAAAACGGGAAAAGCATCATCAGCACACGCTTCATGCCGCTGAACAAGAAGCCAGTGTCATGCATTAGAGATACCGGCCACCACAGCAGCGGCAGCACCGACAGCCCTATCAAGAGCTTGATCCAGCGAGGGGTGTGTTCTTTATTCTCCATTATTTTTTCTTTGGTTTCAGTGAGCCGTTAAGCCACTTAACACTCTTCATAATATTAATATTGAAACCCCAAAATTAAGCATAATTCAAGAAATAACCATCATTACGGCAAAAAAATATCAATAAAAACGCATAACACCTCCACAAACAGCAAAAACGACAAAAGAACCTAATCTCCTGCCGCTTTTTCTGTTTAAGTCGGGGTAAGAAGACTCGAACTTCCGACCTCCACGTCCCGAACGTGGCGCGCTAACCAACTGTGCTACACCCCGGACTTTTTGTTTTCAGGCTGCAAAGGTAATAAAAATCTTTTAATATTAGTCCGTTTGTCCCGAAAAAACTGTATCTTTAGATAAATTAGGCTGCGCCTCAACAATAAAAATCTTCACTTTTTATTTTGTATTGTACTCGGCTTGCACTAATTTTGCAGTCACGAAGTAACTAAATGCATAATTATGTCAGTAGAAATTAGGAAAATAGAACCTACCAAGAAGGAGCTTCGCAAATATGTGAAGTTTCCCATCGACGTTCTTTACCGCGACAACAAGTGCTATGTGCCAGCACTCATCAGCGACGAGATTGGCACACTGATGCCCGAGAAGAATCCGGCGTTTGACTTCTGCGAGAGTGTCTATTATATGGCCTATCGCGACGGCAAGCCTGTGGGGCGCATCGCCGGCATCATCAACCACCGCTTCAACGAGACTCACAACAAGAAAGAGGGTCGATTCGGATGGGTCGATTTCATCGACGACGACGAGGTGGTTGACGCCCTCTTCGATGCCGTGACGAAGTGGAACAAGGAAAAGGGCATGACCGAGCTTACGGGACCACTGGGATTTACCGACATGGACCCCGAGGGCTGTCTGGTGATGGGTTTTGACGAGATAGGCACCAACGCCACAATCTATAATTATGAGTACTACCCCAAGCAGCTGGAGCGCATGGGATTTGTAAAGGACGTCGATTGGGTGGAGTTTCACATCAAGGTTCCCGAACAGGTTCCCGAGAAGATGCAGCGCATCAGCGACATCGTGAAGAAGCGCTTCAACCTCGACAACATAAAATATACCAACCGCAAGCAGCTTGTCGCCGACTATGGGCAAGCCATCTTCCGCCTCATCAACGAGGCGTTTGAGGACCTATTCGGCTACTCGCAACTGAGCGAGAAGCAGATTGAGCACTACATCAAGATGTATCTCCCCTACCTGCCACTCGAAGACCTGTCGCTCATCATCAAGAACGACACGCACGAACTGGTGGGCGTGGGCATCGCGCTGCCGTCGCTCTCCAAGGCTCTTATCAAAAACCGCGGCCGCCTGTTCCCCTTCGGATGGTATCACATGCTCAAGGCGTTCAAGAAGAACGACGTGGTAGATCTGCTGCTCGTGGCGGTGAAGCCCGAGTACCAGAGCAAGGGCGTGAACTCGCTGCTCTTCACCGACCTCATTCCCTGCTTCATCAAGCTAGGGTACAAATGGGCAGAGAGCAGTCACGAACTGGAGCACAACGAGATGGTACAAAAGCAGTGGCAATACTTCGAAACCACCCTCAACAAGCGCCGCCGCGCTTTCACGATGCCAATTTAAATAATGCAGAATGCGGAATGCGGAATGCTGAATATACTAAAAACTGATAACTAAAAACTATAATATAATGATAAGCATTTGTAACAAATCGGTCTTTGGGACCATCAGTGAGAAAGATATTGAAGTGTTGAAACCTCAGGCGCTTGCCGCTGCCGAAACCTTAGAGAAGGGCGACGGCGCAGGCAACGACTTCCTGGGATGGCTACATCTGCCTAGTGAGATAACCGCTGCCCAGCTCGGCGACATCAACGCCACCGCGCGCCAGCTGCGTGAGGAATGCGAATATGTAGTGGTGATTGGCATTGGCGGCAGCTATCTGGGCGCCAAGGCGGTGATAGAGGCGTTGAGCGACAACTTCGCCGCTTTCAAGCAGAGCGAGGGCGCTAAAGTGGTCTTTGCCGGCAACAATATCGGCGAGGATTATCTCTATGACCTGATGAAGCTTCTTGAGGGTAAGCGCTTTGGCATCGTAGTAATCTCCAAGTCGGGAACTACCACCGAGCCAGCTATCGCCTTCCGCCTCCTCAAGAATATGCTTGAGAAACAGGTGGGCAAGGAGGTTGCCGCTAAGCGCATCGTGGCTATCACCGACGCCAAGCGCGGCGCATTACGCAGCCTCGCCACACAAGAGGGCTATAAGACCTACGTCATCGCCGACAATGTGGGTGGCCGTTTCTCAGTGCTTACACCTGTTGGCCTGCTTCCCGTAGCCATCGCCGGTTTCGACATCAACGCACTGGTGGCTGGCGCAGTGGAGATGGAGAAGGCTCCCGCCGACATGATGACCACCTACGCCGCAACCCGCAACGCCCTTTACCTGGCGGGCAAGAAAATTGAGATTTTGGTGAACTTCAATCCCAGCCTTCACTTCCTTGCCGAGTGGTGGAAGCAGCTCTACGGCGAGAGCGAGGGCAAGGACGGCAAGGGCATCTTCCCCGCCAGCGTAGATTTCACCACCGACCTGCACTCCATGGGACAGTGGATACAGGAAGGCGAGCGCACCATCTTTGAGACCGTCATCACTGTTGAGAGCCAGCGCAACGAGGTGGTAATCCCCACCGACGACGCCGACCTCGACGGCCTCAACTACATCGCCGGCAAGCGTGTTGATGAGGTGAACAAGATGGCTGAGCTAGGCACACGCCTGGCTCATGTGGATGGTGGCGTGCCCTGCATGCTCATCACCCTGCCAGCACTCACCGAGCGCTACCTGGGCCAACTCATCTATTTCTTCGAGAAAGCCTGCGGCATGAGTGGCTACATGCTCGGCGTCAACCCATTCAACCAGCCCGGCGTGGAGGCCTACAAGAAAAATATGTTCGCCCTGCTCAACAAGCCCGGCTACGAGGAGCAAAGCGCTGCCCTCGCCAAGCGCCTGTAAACAAAGCACAACCCATATTGCACAATTTACCGCCACCCTGCACGCTCAGAGTGGCGGTAGTTATTTTCCCGACTTCATCATTGTGTCAAACAGATGTGACCATTTTTTTTGCGAATAGGCTTAATAATCAGAACTTGTAGCCAATCATGAAATTTCCTGACCTCATTTTGTTATTATTGGCAATCTCAAGGAAGTCAATGCCAAAAGCTACGCCAACAACAAACTTGTTTGCGAAAAGAGCCTTTGCGCCTATTTGCCACCCCATTTGGAAACGTTTCCAGGCTTTTTTCTTACCCATGCCTGTTTTTTCATTATCGCTGAATAGATTATAACTATCAGAATAATACCACTCGTCATAGTCGCCATGAAAATATTCAAATCCTTCGTCAATTTCTTTATACTGTCCCCACAAGTTTCCTCGCAATGTAATGCCAGTATAAGGAATTAAATCAACGTTAGTATTGGGTATTCTGAACTCATACAATACATTTATAGGAACCCTCAGCGACAACATATTGTAATCTTTCGACTCTCGATACCAATAATCATGGTCATCATCTCGTTCTTTAACCAACTCATTTTTATGCATAAATTGAGCTGCAACACCAGCTTCTAGATATACTGGAATCTTATTTGACAGAGCAATCGCTCTGCTGAATCCTACCGAGAAGGATGCATTAAAATTAAAGTCATTAGCAGCGACTTTTCCATGAACTGTTGTTGGGTTCCACTCCACATAAACAGTTCTCCACCCTTGATTTTGGGCCATTGACATCAAGTTCACAACGAGCACCGTAATTGCGGTAAGATAAAAATGTTTCATAATAAAATAATTATTATAACCCATTGGCGGAATTAAACGAGCGCGTACTTGATTCTGCCAATGTGTCTGTTATTAATTAAGTTTAATATTGTGATACAGTAAATGCGCTCACTTTACTTATGATTCTTATAAAGCATTCAGAGTGACTGTAGTTATTGCTCTTAATCGCATTTTAATTTGTGTAGCCCTTGCTGATTGAAGGATTTTAGGTTTATAGACGATTAATTTTGAGGAGGCACATTTTCGAGCAATTTTCTCACTTTAAGAGTGTATCCTTTCCTGGTACTGCCTGTCTCTGAAACAACATACACGGCATAATAATCATAATAATATGGACTATAATTATTATGCCACTGACTAACTACAAATATATACCCATATCCAACTTGTGCTACGGCATATTGTGTCCAAGGCAAACTATTTATCTGACCAGCGGTGAGGTTGATATTGTCTATCCCATTGACTGGACCAACAATAGATATTAATCCACCTCTACGTCTACTACACGAAAATTTATATTCATTGTCTAATACGATTGTAAAATCACCGGCAGATGTGGAAGAACCCAAATTCACATTGAAAATATTTGTTTCATCAGGAACTTTGGAGGTGTGGGGTGTTGGTTCGTCATTATCATCTCCGCACGATGATATTGCAAGTGGCAATAAAATAAGGAAAAGCATTAATAGTTTCTTCATAATCAAAAATGAGCTTATTGGGCATCAGTCCTATACCCATTAATAAACAAAAAGCGTGGACTGATTCGCCACACCTTTAGTTGGAGGTCTTAGGAAACCTTAAGATGAAGATGACGGGAATAACAGCTCACGCTATACACGCAAACTATTTTGCTATCCTCTCATCTTATTGAAAAGTTCCTAAGTTTCCAACTAAGAGTGATAAGCAAAACGCTTCTTTTTAATTCAAAATGTAAAGATTGCCTCTGCAATCTGTTGGCAAATATACAACAATTTTTTCAACTTGTGACATCAGCAGTGCAAAAAAATTGATTTTGTGGCGTTTTAAGGCATAATCTTCTATATTTTTCGTAATTTTGCATTGTGAAAATGTAAAGGTTATGGAAGAAATCAGCAATATAG
>FLNZ01004437.1_pt1 | contig 27479 bp, 17 predicted proteins | sample 1140391 | NCBI WGS metagenome assembly FLNZ01 (sample SAMEA3878171, study PRJEB12797) | bioreactor metagenome | biome: Moose rumen | place: Sweden | collected 2011-10 | reverse complement strand
TGATTAATTTTGCAGCATTAAAACACTGATTATGAAGACAGCTATCATTTATAAGCGTAAGATATATGACCAAATGGTCAAATGGAAACGCGAACGCGATGGAGAGACTGCATTGCTGATACAAGGAGCAAGACGTATTGGAAAGTCAACAATTGTAGAAGATTTTGCTAAACGAGAATATAAATCATACATATTGATTGATTTCTCCAAAGCAAAAAAAGAGGTAATGGAGTTGTTTGAGGACTTATCAGACATCAACTTCAACTTAATGCGCTTGCAAATCATTTTCAACACCAAGTTGGTTGAGCGCAATTCGGTAATCATCTTCGATGAGGTGCAAAAGCAGCCATTGGCACGACAAGCCATCAAGCATTTGGTCGCTGATCATCGTTATGATTACATTGAAACGGGGTCACTAATTTCTATCAAGAGCAACGTTAAGGACATCATAATTCCCAGTGAGGAGACACGACTGGACATGTTTCCTATGGATTTTGAGGAATTTCGTTGGGCTTTGGGTGATACGGCAACCATTCCATTAATTAAGCAGCTCTTTGATAAGCGAAAGCCATTGGGTAACGCCACGCACCGCAAACTGATGCGTGACTTCAGGTTGTATATGCTGGTGGGAGGAATGCCACAGGCAGTAAGCAAATACATTGAAACCAACAACATGAGTATGGTTGACCAAGTAAAGCGAGATATCATCGCTTTGTATGAAGATGACATGAATAAACTGGACTCACGTGGCAAGTCAAAGGCTTTGTTTGATGCTATACCCTCACAACTGAGCAAGAATGCGTCAAGATTTAAGGTATCAGCAAGTTTGCCAAATGAACGACCAGGGCGAATAGCAACTATCATCAATGACATGGCAGACTCTAAAACCATTAACATCGCTTATCACAGCGATGACCCAAATGTGGGAATGGCTTTGACCAAGGACGTTGAGCGATTCAAGATGTACGCATGTGACACAGGGCTGTTTGTGACTATGGCATTCAGAGACAAAGCATTGACTGAAGAATCGATTTACAATAAACTGCTCAACGACAAACTAAGCACCAACTTGGGATACATCTATGAAAATGTGGTGGCACAAATGCTGAGAACCGCTGGCAATGATTTATACTACACCACCATGAAAAAAGACGACAACAAGGGCTACTACGAGGTGGATTTCCTTATATCGCGAGGCAATAAGCTATGGCCCATTGAAGTGAAATCATCAGGCTACAAAACCCATAAATCAATTGACAAGTTTGCACAGAAATACACCAATCGTACTGGCACAAAAGTGATAATCTACACCAAAGACCTATTTCAAAAAGGCGACACTCTCTACCTGCCAGTATATATGACTATGTTTTTGTGACAAATTACCCAGTTAAACCCAAATCGGTCATTAGGCGACGGCAGGTAGTTTTTAGGCCGTTTTTTATGCATATTTATGACCGATTCGGGTTAAATATAAAACACCCGCCTCGATGGCACTGATGCATCGGGGCGGGTGTTATGTGACAGTATCTTATAAAATACTTTTAGAACAGATAGGTCAGGCGCGGGTTGACGCAGAGACCGAGGATGCGCTCGCGGTTGGCGTTGAAGTCATACACTTTGTTGTCGTTGGGGTTGAAGTACTTGAGGCCAGTAGTGTAATTGGTCTCGGTACTTGCCGCACGGAAGCCGAAATACACAAAGTGGGTGATAGCATCCACGGCAAACTGTGTGGTGTAAACCCCCTCGTCGGCTGTGGTGTTCTCGGGATTAGCCTCCATGTTGACGTAAGCAGTGTATTGGTCGTAGCTCAAGCCCTGACTGGGATCGGGCAGCGGGTAGCAGGTGAAGCCTGGACCTGGCGTGCCACCTTTGCACATCCACACATAGAGATTGCCCAAGTCCTCGTCGAGGGTGAAGGCACGCGGCTGGGTGGCCTGCAGCACGATGGGGAACGGGATGGGACCCGTCTTGGTGGCCGACGCCTCGCCAATGTCGCTGGTGCGGAAACGGTAGATGCCGTTACCCGAGTAGTTCTTTCCCCACCAGAACACGCCAGAGCGGTCCTGATAGAGGCCAGTGTGGATAGCACCGTAGGCGATGCCGTTGCCGTAGTAGTTGAGCATATTGTTCACGCAGAAGTAGCCCGTAATGCTCGAGAACACCGTTGCCTCCCTCTCGCCACGAGCGGTGAGTGCCATGCGACGGATGCCGGTGTTGCGGTCGGTGTAATAGAGATAACCATTAGTCTCATCGGCAAATCCCTGGAACGGGTCATTGAAAGCCTGTCCGCCCACATTAGTCACCATGGTGCTCACGTCGGTGCCGTCGGCAGTCATCACGCTGATCTTGCCGTCGCCCAGCACACCGTTCTCGTCGTTGACATAGTAGTACTGCTTGCCGCAGTCAAGGATATAGACATAGTCCCGGTCCTCCACCGTGGCAAATACCAGGGTGGTAGGCATATTTCCCGAGCTTACGCCCATGTCGAAAGGCATATTCTTGGTGCCAGCAGGCAGCATGGTCATATCCACCAGCTTGTAAGCCTTGATGTTGCCGCCAAACACTGCATAGTACAACGTGGGGCAAGGTATCGACGAGCCCACCTGCACGTTCACATAGCTGTCCTCCAAGCGGCGGTTCTCGCCGTTGATGTCAAACCAGGTCTGGAGCTCAATCTTCTGCGAACCTATGTTCTTGAATTTAAGCTTGCCAGGGTTGTCGATGGTGCCGTCGCTGTGGCTGTAGCCCGTGAACTCCTCGATGGGAGTGCCATCCTCGAGGGTGGTGCCGTCGGGGAACTTCCACACATACTTGCACTCGAGGTCCTCGGGGTTAGGCAGCGCGATGTCGAGAAGCACCGTCACGTCGTTGATGACCACAGTCTCGGCGCTCTGCTCAGTGACGCTGAGCACGGGGGCGATGTCGTAGATGAGCAGCGGATAGGTGCGCTTGCCTGCTCCATCAACGGTGAGCGTCACGTTATAAAGTCCAGCTTGCGCATACTTGTGAGTGGGGTTCTGGTCGCTGGAGCTAGTGCCGTCGCCAAAGTCCCAAGTCACATTGCCGCTCTTCTCGCTGGTGTTGTTGAACTTGATAGTCGATACCACATAAAAGTCGAGAGTATATTCATCTCCGTCAACATTGTAGGTGAAATCAACATCCTTGCCGCCGAAGTTGCCATAGGCTGGCTCCTTCTCAACGCACGATGCCAACGCCAGCACCAGCAATGTCATTAATGATAATATCTTAAAATTTTTCATAACTCAAAATGTTTTTTAGGCTAACAAGCCGACAAGGGACAAGCTGACAAGACAAATGTATAATACCATTGTCTTTTTCGGTTGTTCGCTTGTTTGCTATTTGCTACCATTGTCTTGTCCGCTTGTTTGCTCGTTAGCTTGTTCGCTGCTAGTTAAGAGAAATTTGCTTGATTTCGGTATCTTTACCCATCTTGCCAGTCTCGTCAAAGACGCGGAAGGTGGGATAAAGGATGTAGTTGCGGGTGAAGTTCACCGAGTAGTTCTTGTCGCTGCTGTTGTAGATCCAGTCCTTGAAAGGTATCTCGTTGATGAGCTCCTTCCAGAATGGCATGTACTGCTTGCGCACCGAGGTGATGCGGCCACCAGTATCATCGCTATAACGACAGAACACCCAAGGGCTGGATTCATACACGTCATAGACGGTTACGCCAGCAGGTGCCTGTTCGGGCGTGGCAATCTCATGCTCAGTCTTGACTCCCGCGTCATCGACAGTGATGTAGTAGTAATGGTCAACAACATCGGTGTTGACATACCAGAATTTACTCTTCTCACTTGACTCGGTGTCGAAAGGTACTGAGAAGCCATACTTGGCGTTGAGGGCCTCAAACTGCTCGGCTGTGAAGTCGTAGTTGATGTAAATGTTGCGCAGGTCGTTGTAATAGACGCTGTCGCGGGTCAAATACTCTACTACGTGGTCCACAAACTCCTGCTGGAATGTCTCGGGATAGTACATATTGAAACGGTCCTCGTCAAACGCCTCGGGATCTACCCAAGAGACGGGAGCCAGCGTTGATGACACTTGGAAAGAATCGACAAGCACATATTCATGTCCGTCCCACTCTGCCTTGCTGTGGTCGAAGGTGGCAAGCAATACGCTGTTGCGCACCGTGTCGGTAGAATTTACAGTCTTGGTATAGGACAGTGATGTGGTGAGACGGCAAGTAGCGGCAGCCGAGGTGGTGCGCGTCACCAGTCCCCACACCTCGCAGTGATCAATATTGTGGTCGCTGCTGGTGTAGTATTTAGCCTTGAAATTGACATATCCACCAGCTTTTGCCACGTCGCTGAGTTCCCACGACACCGTTGGCACCACCTGACCTATCTCCATGTTGTCGGCAAATGGGTCATTCACGGCACATGCAGTAGTCAGAGTCACCAAGAGCGCCAGAGAACCTAATATATTAAAAATCTTCATCATAATTCTTGAATTTATAATTGATTCATTACATTTCTTGGGGTCATTACTCGCCCGTGAGCGAAGTAACCTCACCATAAGCATGTGACCATATCATGGGTTCTTGCAGCCACTTGTAGTTCTTGTAGGCTCCCAGGCGCTGCAGTTCCGAGCGGTTGTATTTCTCCTCGGTCTCGGGGTCGTAGTTAAGGCGCTGGATCCAAGTGTTCTCCTTCTGGCTCTCGGTCAAGCCGTCTACCCAGTAGGGCGCATAGAGGTTGTAAGGACGGCGCAGGTCGGGATAGATAATCTCGTTGGCGTCGCCTATTCCGTAGTTGTTGCGCTTGTTGCTGTAGTGGTAGCGGCGCATGTCGGTCCACATCTCGGGCTGATATACCATGGCGACATACTTCTGAATCATCAGGTCGCTGAGGCTGAACTCCGAGGGGTTGAAGAACCAGTGCTTGTTGCCACGGTCGGAAACCTTGGGCACACGCAGAGTGGCCTTTCCTGAAGAGCTGTAGGTATAGTAGTCCTCATTGTTAAGGAAAGAATTCATTTGGCCCTCCCAGTACTGAGCCTGTGTGTAGCCTGGTGTGCCGCTCACGGTTGCTTGTCCAGGATACTTGTTGTCGGTGTTCTCGTTGTAGTTGGGGTTAGGATACTTCTTCAGGAAGAAGTCGAGGTGCCGCTCGATGTTGTGCTCGGTGGCCTCCTTGGCGAGAGCACAGGCGCCAGCCTTGTCGCCCATCCAGTACATAGCCTCGGCCTTGATGAAGTAGAGCTCCTCCATGGTGAAGATGGGGTTGTAGCCAGCCGGGTCACCGCAATAGGCTCCCATGTAGAGGTTGGGATAGTTGGCAATCTTATAGCTGGTGCTCATGCCTATGTTGTTCTCCAAATAGCGCATCTTGATAACCGATGCGGTGGTGTTGCTGGGCGACTGAGGCCCGGTGCGCGGTATCATCAGCAGCACGCAGCGCGGGTCGTTGGCATATCCCTGGAAGCTCGATGCGGTACCACCGTTGTAGGTGCCGCAGTAGCGCTCGTTGTCGGGGGCGCTGATGCCCAGCACGTCAACCATGAAATACTTGCTCGGGATGGCTCCGTCGAGCAGGTTGGCTCTTGATTCCCAACTGTTGATGACGGGCTTGGAGAGGCTCCACACGCAGTTCTGTGTGCCTGTGCCGCCGTCGAAGTTGTAGCGTGGCTCGTTACCAAACCACTCGCCGTAGAGCAGGTCGCCCTTGCGCCACTGGTTGATGGCGGCGTCGGCGGCAGCGATAATCTTCTGGCACATGGCTGGGCTGCGGTCCACATTGGGGATGTTGCGCAGCAGCAGGCGTGCCTTGATGGCATAGACGAGACCTTTCCATTTCTCGAGGTCGCCGGCATAGACGCGGTCTTGCGCAGCGTCAATCACCAGGTTGTGCTCGTTTTGGGTGTATTCGGGATTCTCATAGAGCGAAATCAGCTCCTCGGCCTCCTCAAACATCCACTTGTAGATGCTCTCCTGAGTATCGTAGGTGGGAGCGTTGGTCATGTAGGCCTGTGAGCGTGGCATGTCGCCAAAGGCGTCGGTAGTCAACTGTGTTGACATCAGCTTGATGGTGCGTGCAATAAGCTCGTAGTTAGGAGAGCCTATCTCTTGCGAGAACTCTATCAGGTTCTTGGAGTTGACGCCAATGTCGTAGAAGTGGCGGCGCCACTGCGGGTGACGGTTCATGGTGAGCATCTCCCACTCGCACTTGTAGGAGTAGGCACCCACCGAACTCTTACCGCCTGTAGTGAGAAACTGTGAGAAGTAGTTATAGTACTCGGCATGGTCATAGTTGATTTGCTGAGCATAGAACACTACCACTGGCAAAGCTTCGGTAACACTTATTGAGTGCGCCTTGTCGGGGTTGACATTGTCATCAAGAATATCTTCACAGCCCACACCTATAAGGCATGTAAGTATCAGTAATGCTGTTATCTTAAGTTTATTCATGATTTCTAGTATTTACAAGTGTGATTAGAATGATGCCTTCAAAGTGAAGTTAAAACTGCGGGTAGAGGGCACGTTGTAGTTGTCGATACCCATGCCACCGGTACCACCGCTCACGGCTGCCAAGATTGCCGGGTCGTTGCCGCTGTACTTGGTCAAGAGGAACAAGTTGCGGCCCGTGCAGTTGAGGCTCAAGTGCTTGAGCGGGCAACTGGGCTTGAGCAGACTGGTGAAGTCATAACCTAAGGTCACATAGCTCAGGCGAATGTAAGAACCGTCCTCGATGAAGTTGGAGGACACGGTGCTGTAATAGGTCGCGATGAAGTTCTGGTCAAGGATGATGGGAGTGGTGTTGGGCGAATAGGTGCCATCGCCATTGTCAACCACACCCTTGAAGATGATTTCACGGTTGCGGTACTTGTCGTAGAGGTGATTCATGCCATTGGTGATGAGGCTGCGGCCTGTCACGTTGGCAACGTCGCCACCCTTGCGGCAGTCAAAGAGGAACGATGCCGAGAAGCCCTTATAGCGGAAGTTGGAGCCGAGTCCCAGCAGGAAGTCGGGCTCACGGTTACCGATGTAGATACCCTTCTGGGCATCGATGATGGGATAGCCATCGGCATTGCAAATCACGTTGCCGTCGGGGTCACGCATGTAGTCCTTACCCGAGAGACCGGTAGAAGAGCCGTTGAGGCGTGCCACGGGGAAGATGTCGCCATATTGTGTTCCCTGTATCTCGATTACATCGTCGGGCAGCTTCTTCACGCGACCGCGGTTGAAGGAGTAGTTGAGCGTAGCGGTCCAGTCGATGTCGTGGGTGCGGATGATGTCCTGTGCCAGCGACAGCTCCACGCCGTGGTTCTCGATGGTTCCCTCGTTGCGAGTTTGAAGGATGGTACCCGAAGCCGGCGACACGCGCACGCTAACAATCTGGTTGTCAACCGATGTAGAGTAATATGCCACATCGAGGCGTGTGCGGCTGTTGAAGAAGCGCAAGTCGGCACCAATCTCCCACGAGTTGGTCATCTCAGGCTCCAGCACTGTGGCGCGAGAGGTGGTGGGGTCAATACCCCAACCTACATCGGGGAAGGTGGTCCACTGCTTGTAGGTGTCGGTAAACAGATAAGCGGGACTTGTCTTTCCCACCTTCGCCCAGTTGCCGCGCACCTTGCCGTAGCTGAACCAGTTGTTGGTCATGTGGAAGAGCTCGCTGAAGATGACACCGGCGGTCACCGAAGGATAGAAGTAGCTGGTCTTATAGTTCTGCTTGAACTGCGACGCGCCGTCGTGGCGCCAGGTGCCCGAAATCTGGGCTATGCCTTTATAGTCGAATCGCACCTCGCCAAAGTAGCCATACTTGTCGCGGCTGGAGTGATAGAGGCTCATGCCGTGCTCGAGATAGGTCTTGGGGTCGATGTTCTGCCAGCTATAGAAGCCGTCGCCCAGCATGTGCGAGTCGGTAAGGAGGAAGTCGTAGGCGCCGAAGCTGCCCTCGATGCCTTTGTACTTGGTGTATTCCATACCGTAGAAGATGTTGATGTTGAAGTCCTCGGCAAAGGTGTGGGCATAGTTGGCAAAGAACTGTGCGGTGATTTGCTCGCCACGCGAGGGCTGGAAGGAGTAAGATCCCAGTCGCGACTTGTTGGCGGCAAGCACCGTCTGCACCTCTTCGTTGTTGATGTCCACGAAGTCGCTCTCATACATGCGAGGCACCGAGTAGGCGTCATACATGGTGTAGCCCTTGTCATATCCCAGCTTGCCGGTGAACACGAGACCCTTGATGGGCTCGTAGGCAATCTGTCCGTTGAGCATGATGCGGTTGCTCTCGGTCAGGCTCTTGTCGAGGTAGCGGCCGTAGTAGGGCGACACTGTCGCCCCTATGCGCTCGGTGTCGAGCAGCAGGTCCCAACGGTCGTAGCGGTTGGCCCAGTTCACAGTGCCGTCGGCAGTGATATAGTCGGCCATATTGAAGTTGCGGCCCCAGTTGTAGATGGTTGACATCGAGTTGCCGAAGCCACGTGCCCTCGAGTCGATGAAGTTGAGCGACAACTGGATGGTAACCTGCTCCGATGGCTTGTACATGCCCTTGAGGAAGGCGGTGATCTGGTTCTTGTAGTCCTTGGGCACAACGCCCTCGTTGCGGGTGTAGGCCACCGAGGCATAGGAGTTGAACTTCTCGGTACCTCCGCTCACGCTCACGCTGTACTTTTGCAGCAAGCCAGTGCCCAGGAAGTCGCCCAGGTTGTCATACACGGTCTCGCTGGGCTGGATGTAAGGTCCCCAGCCTCCGCCACCGCTGTTCTCCTTGTAGAAGCCTTTGGAGCCAGGGCTGAACATGCTCTGCAATTTGGGCACGCGCATGCAGTTGCTGATCTCCACCGTGGCGCTGGCATTCACCTTGATGGTGCCGTCCTTGCTGCCACTCTTGGTGGTGATGAGGATAACGCCGTTGGCACCCTCCTGGCCATAGAGCGCGCTGGCGGCGGCACCCTTGAGGACGCTCATCGTCTCGATGTCGTCGGGGTTGATGTCGGCTAGCGTCGAGCCTTTACCACGTATCGCCACACCATCGACCACCATCAGCGGCTCGTTGCTCTGGGAGTTGTTCACCGAACTGATGGCACGGATGATGAGCTGGGTTGAGGAGTTGGGAGAGCCACCACCGGTAGCCACCTGCAAGCCGGCAACCTTGCCCTGAAGGGAGTTGGCGAAGTTGGCCGAGCCGCCGGCGGTAACCTGGTCACTACTCAGCGACTGAACAGCGAAGTTCAGCTTCTTCTTCTCCTGAGTCTGACCGTAGGCGGTCACCACAACTTCTTGTAGCACTTGGGAATTGTCCTCCATCTCAATGTTGATGACCTTTTGGCCGGCAACCTTGATAGCGACGGGGTTCATTCCCACGTATGAGATCTCGAGCGTTTCGCCGTCGTTGACCTCAATAGAGTATTTTCCGTCAATGTCGGTGGCTGTGCCGCGAGTGGTACCCTTCACCTGGACCGAGGCGCCGATAATGGTCTCCCCGTCGCTCTTCTGGGTGACAACTCCCGTCACAATGCGGGCGTAGCCCGTCATCGCAATGACCGAAAATAACAGTAGGAGTAGCTGTTTTCTCATAATTACTTGATGTTTGATTATATTTTATGTTTTTGATATTTCAAAAAAAGTTATCCGGTTTTTTAGACATAAGGACATAAGTTTCATAAGTTGCTGCGCTGGGTTTGTCTTTTTAGACATAAGAAAATAATGTTTTGTTCTTATGAAAGTCTTTTGTTCTTTTGTCCAAGTTTTGTGTAGTTGTTCTGAAATCGCATTTTTGTTGTTTTTGTTTGATAATCAGCACCACTACACAATGCGCTTTTCGCACATTTTGCGATGAAATAATTTCAATTTACAAACTTAATGATTTATTTTGAATACACATTAATAAAAAATAAGAAAATTCACATTTTTTTGATTTTTTAGCATTAACTACTAATTTTTGGTCATTTTAACACAACTCCGCACTATCAGATACCATAACCTCAAAAATTAACAATTTTAACTTAATATCATAAGAAGATAATTAGGATTTAAGGGAGAAAAAAAATCAAATTACTCTTTTTCTCTTTAATCACTTGGTCCACACTTCAGAATAACGTTTTCAGAGAGCTTCACTCCCATGTTGCGGGAGTTTTCAATGAGCTATATAATTTCTCTAGTTTTGTTATTCCATTTATCTAACAAAAAGAACATGCTGATTATTAATTGTTTATCCTTATTCTTTTCTTGTGAATTAGCAGTTTTCTTCTTTTTTCTGCCACTTTTTTCAAAGAAAGAAATCATGGTAATAAATATCTCCTATATCTCCTCCCTCCACTCGTCTTCAATTCGCCGTTTTTAGCCATTTCACGAGTCATTTTTTCAAGTTCATGGAATTCAACATCCGGGAGCCGTTGAACTATTTCGGACAATAGACTATCAGGATGAAATCTAAGATCTTCTTTTATCAATGCTTTTAGCCGATAGGGTTCAATTGTCTTCAATGTAGTTGGAAACTGTACTTTAGATTTTGCAATGAAGTCAGGATTTATAGAATATTTCACCCCTTTGCCAGATCCTCGACTCACGACTATTCCATTTAATAACAGAGCATCAACCCAGGACCGGAGGCGTTCACCTTGTAATAGTTGCAATTCTCTTGTTAGATCTGTGGCAGATATTGTCTTATGCTGAAGGATTAAGCCCAAAGTGATAAAGCATTTTCTGCTTATTTTGTAATGATCTGAGATGAAATCACACAATCTCGATGCATCTTTTGTTGTTATGTTTCGAGCAACCGACACCTCCACATAATCTTCACCCTCAACAACAACTGGCTTATTCTTGCCAACTGTTAACAATGTCTCATAGATCAGGTCGTAACCTGTACCCTCTGCCTCCATGAGATGAAGATCATAAAAAACTTTCGCAAGATGAATATTTCTTTTCCCTGTCTTCTGCAGAATGTTGTTAACAGTAATGCCAATGGGCAAAAGCCCTGGGTTGGTGATTGCCATGTGATCGGGATAGAGTTTGATAAAGATGTCGCCACGAGTAGTGTATGGCCTATGAACAATAGCATTGCATAGCAACTGGCATAATCGCCAATAACCGCTCTTTGTTTTTACTTGTGGGCGCTGCGATAAAAACTTGTAATCTGCCACTCCTTACAGGAGTGGAAATTGGAGCACTTCGTGCTAAAATTGTCATTACGCCCAAGGGCGCTAAAATTATTTTATAATAAAATTTTAGTGCGAAGCACCATTAAAATTTTAGAGCCGCAGGCTCTCTAATTTCGCCCGCAGGGCGCAACTCCGCATTCAGAAAAGCCAGCGTGGAGGAATTGTCAGTAATTCCCCCACGCGAAGCGTTAATATTGATTGTCATTAATCGTCTTTAAAAACCAAGCGTCAGCCCGATTCCGCATTCAGCATTAATCACCAAGCAGTATGTTGTAGATTACTGTTATGTCGGTGGTGGTGATGTAGCCGTCGCCGTCCACGTCGCTGGTGGCGATGTAGGTGGTGTCGCCGTTGAGCAGATAGTTGTAGAGGGCTGTGACATCGGCTGTGGTGACGCTGCCGTCGCAGTTCACGTCGCCAATCAAGGGCTGTGACGACTTCGACAGGGTGTAGCTGGCGAGACCGCAACCTGGCACGTAGTAGTAAAGGTCAACAGCAGTGCCGTCGCCCCTGACTTGCGCCACGCAGGGTGCGCTCCACGTCTGGCTATAAACGCTGCCTATTCCCTGCGCTGGGAACTGCCACAGGCGGCTCATTCCCGCGATGGCGTCGCTGTCGCCATTAACCGCCAGGGCGAACTGATATCCGTTGCCATCCACGTCGCTGTCGGCAGTGGCGTAGGTCATGAAATGCTTGCCGTCCCACTCAAAGAACGCCGCGCCGTTGGCATTCAGCCCCTGGGCCTGGATAGCGGTGTTGCTGGCAAAGCTGTCGGCGATAGCGCCGGTGCCGAGGTCATAACGCGTGAGCTGGACATTGGCGCCCTTCACCCATGCGCTGGTGGCGCTCATGGGGTAGATGCGTGGCGCGATGCCAAAGGTGGACGCACTGCCGGGATAGAAATCGCCGATCGCAGTGTAGCTGCTGGTGGTGGTGGCACCGCCGCTCACCTTCCACTGGTAGATGTTGTTGCCGCTGGCGGCTGCCGCCATCACGGTGAACTCGCTGTCGTCGACGCTGCCCAGCACATTGCAGTGGTCGATGCGCGAGGTGTAGCCGCTCATGCTCACGCACGCCTTCTGGGTGACTGCGCCAGTGACGGTATCGACCTTGAAGATGTAGAGCGGCGTGGTCTTGATGTTGAGCGAGAGGTTGCTCACGAGCACATTGCCGGCGGCGTCGGTGAACACATCGTTGACAGGCGCGAAATCTACCTGCGCCTCGCTGCCGAGCGTGAGGGTCTTGAGCTTCTTGCCGTTGGCCTTGCTATAGACGTCGAGGTAGATGTCGGCACTGCTGCTGTTGGCGCTGCGGCGGGTCACATACACGTTGTCACTGCCCACCGCCATGCCACGCTGGTACAGACCGTTGTTCTCGAAGGTGATGTTGTCATACTCTGGCTTCACCGAGCGCATCCAGTTGCTGGTCAAGATGTAACCCTGAGCCTCATCATAAGTGTCGATGTCTATCAACGGCTCATAGCCGGTAGCCTCGCCAGTGAAAGCCGCGGGCCACTCGTTGTCGAAGCCGTCAACCACGCACACGGCATAGTAATAGCCACTCTGGTAATCGTCGGGCAAAACGTAGTAGTTGCTGTAGCTCACGGCAATGAGATAGTCGCTCTTGATGCCGTCGCCCGTGGGCGCCGCCATCGCCTCTTCATCGCCAACCGACGTAGGGATGGCGTAAACCGAATATTTCACTAGCGTGCCGTCCTGCGCTTCCCACGACAGGCGGTTGCCGGTGAGCTTGAGGTTGGCAGGAGCGGCATGAGGGGTAGCCTCTTTCCACGTCATCGCCGGCAGCAATGCCTTGTGCTGAAACACGTTGGCGGCAAGGTAGTTGCCAAGACCGCTCACTCCGCCGTTGTCGCCGTTGATGTTCTTTGCCGAATACAGGTTCACACCTGGAGCGTTGTTCTCGGTATATTGCCGCGAGAGCCTGATTTGCTCGGCAACCTCTGCCCAGTCGCTCTGGGTGTTGGACGAGGTGAGGAACGAGATGCTGTGACTGGCAAAGTGGTGACGGCCAAAATGATTGGCGGCATAGCTCCACCACTGCGTGAGCGGACCAAAGGGGTTGGTAGAGTGGTTGGTCTTCCAGTAGAGCTGTGGCGAGATATAGTCGATGGTTCCGTCGTCAAGCCATGCCAGCGGGTCGCTGAAGATGCCATTGTACTGCCAGTCGCTGCCAGTGGGGCAAGGGGTGACGCCGTGAGCCGACGCGCCAGTCGAGGCTGTGCCTGCCACACCAGCGGGACCGATGCCGAAGCGCACTTCGGGCTTGGTCGCTTGAAGCATATCCCACACCGCCTGCACCATGCGGTTCACGTTGTCGCGACGCCAGTTGGCGAAGCTCAACGAGGTGCCGCTGCTCTGCCACAGCTGGTAATCGGCGGCGCTGCTGTTGGTGGGGATGCCGTTGGGATAGAAATAGTCATCGAAGATGATGCCGTCGATGTCGTAGTTCTGCGCGAGCTCCTGGCACACGTTCACGATGCGGTCTATCGACTGCTGCATGCCTGGGTTGAGGATGGTGGTCACCGAGGAGCCACTGGTGTAAGTGAGCAACATTCCAGCGTTTATCAGCTGCTGGTCCTGACTAGTGCTCCATCCTGCGCTGCTGGTGGCCCAGCGGTAAGGATTCACCCACGCATGAAGCTCCATGCCGCGCTTGTGGCACTCCTCCACGGCAAACTCCAACGGGTCCCAGCCGGGGTTCACGCCACGCGTGCCGGTGAGGTAGCTCGACCAAGGCTCGTAGCTCGACTGGTAGAATGCGTCGCACATGGAGCGCACCTGCAAGCACACGGCATTCATGTTCATCGCCTCAAGTTTATTGAGGTAGGTGATCAACTCGTTTTTTTGCTGGGTTATCGCACTCGATGAGGTACCTGCCACGCTGGGCCAGTCGAGACGCCACACCGTAGCCATCCAAGTGGCGCGGTACTCACGCTTAATCGCCTCTTGCGCTAGGCACCAGTTTCCAAAGCCACTCAAGAGAGAGGCTATCATAATCAATGATAAAATTATCTTCTTCATAGCTATATTTTTGGTGCTTCGCACCGATTAGTGATTAGTTGCGCTACGCGCGATTAGAGATTAAAGATTGGTGATTAAAGATTAGTGATTAGAGATTAGTGATTAGAGATTAGAGAAGCCACTAGTGAAAAACTACTTTCTGCTCAGCAAGATGTTATAAACCGCGGTGACGTCGGCGGCAGTGATATTGCCGTCGCCGCTCTGGTCGCCATTGACGATGTGAGAAGTGTCGCCGTTGAGCAGGTAGTCATATAGTGCTGTGACATCGGCGGCAGTGACATTGCCGTCGCCATTCACGTCGCCAGGCACAGCCACAGCAACGGTATATTTGGCGAGGCCATTGCCGGGAACATACATGTAGATAAACATCTCGTTGCTCTTGTCGCCTGGCACTGCGAGGCAAGGCGTACTCATGGTGGTGCTGTTTACCACGCCCATGCCGTTCTTGGGGAGAGTCCACAGCACATTCATGCCAGCGAAGTCCTCGCCCTCGGCATTCATCGCCAAGCGGTAGTTGTGGCCTTCGGCAGTCTGATAGTCGCCACTGGAATAGAGCAGGAAATGCTTGCCGCACAACTCAAAGGCATCGATGCCATCGCTTGCGCCACCCTGCTTGGTAAGGTCGGCGTTTGCCTCAAAGCTGTCGATAATGGCGCCAGTTTCCAAGTTATATTTCGTGGGCTGGATAGCAGCGCCATGAACCAGCACCACACTGGAGCTCAACGCCTTGATGCGTGGCGATGTGCCAAAGTTGGCGGCAGTGCTGGGATATAACGCAGTCACATTGGTAACCTTTGCATCGGTGAGGTTTCCGCTGTGCAAAGTCCAGCGAATAATCTGGTTGCTGCGTGAGAGGGCGGCAAACACCTCGAAGTTTCCTGCCACCACATCACCAAGCACGTCGATGTGGTCGATGCGGCCCGACGATTCGCTAGTAGAGAGTGAGGCGCGAAGTGTGGCCGCGCCATCGGTGGGATTCACGCTGTAAATCACAAGTGGAGTATTGTCAATCTTGAGCAGCATGTTGCTGATTAGCAGATTGCCTGCATCATCAACTAGCACGTTGTTGCAGGGGAAATAGTCGCCCTGCACCTCGGCTGGGAGCTCCAGGTCGCGCAGCCATTCGCCAGTGCTGGCGTTATAGACTCGCAGATAGCAGTCGGCATTCGAGGCATTCTTGCTACGGCCAGTGACATAGACATTGTCGCCAAGCACCGCAAACGAGCGGTTGAACGAGCCATAATTCTCCTGCTCAAAATTGTCGTAGTTGCTCTTCACCGAGCGCAACCAGTTGTTGGTGATCGACACGCCATCAAAGGGCGCATAGGTGTCATTGTCCACATCAATCTTTTGAACATAGCCTGGCTCGGTAGCGCCAGTAGTGATATTGGTGATGGTGAACGTGCGGGTCTCGCTCACGTTGGGGTCGCAGCCAGCGGCGGTGGTGCTCACACGCCAATAGTAGGTGCCCTCGCCCAGCAGCGCTATCACGCACTGATAACTAAGGTTTCCGTCCTCGCTTTGGAGATAATTTGCGGTCTTAACAATGTTGGTGAACGCTTCATCGCGGGCAATCTCAAGTTTGTAAGTGTCGGCGCCCACGTTGGCAACGAGGAACTTGAAATTGTCGTCAATCTCGGCGCCGTTCTCAGGATATAGCAGAGTGGCTTGCGGAGCGAAGTCACGCTGGATGGTCATGAACGACGCCACGTCGCTCAGCTTGTCAAGCTTGCCGGTCTCAACCGTTGTCACTCGCCAGTAGTAGCGAGTGGCTGAGGCTAGGCTGCTCAGGTCGAGCGTGATATGGTTCTCGCCGAGACCGCGCTCGCTGATAAGCACATTGTTGAAATGCTCATCGCTGGCGACTTCAATCTTGAAGGTGGCGCCCTCCACTGCGCTCCATGAGAAGTCCTGCGACCACTGCACCACGGCGTCGCCCACGGGTGAAATCAGTGTAACCTGCTCGGCATCGCCAGCCGGAGCGTTGAGATAGGCGGGAGTGTATTCAAAGTTGTAGCCATCGACGCTCGACACGGCAAACCAGTAGCCTGTCGCATACTCATCGGCAAGGGTCACACTGTTGTTGTAGGTCACTGCCACAAGGTAGTCGCTCTTGATGCCCTCAAACTGCTCGCTGGTGATGGTGCTCACATCCACGCTGGTGGGGATGGCATAGACGGCATATTTCACCAACTCGCCATCGACGAAATTCCACGACAGGGTGTTGCCGCTCAAAGCGAGGTTCTCGGGGGTGTCGAGGTTGTCTTTCGGCTTCCACTCCAGTGCTGGCGGCAACGCTTTCTTGGGGAAGATGGTGCTCACCAAGTAGTTGCCAAGTCCAGTCATGCGAGGACCGTTGATATAGCGAGATGAATAGAAGTTCACGCCTGGAGAGTTGTTCTCGGTATATTGACGGCTGAGCTGCACCTGCGCCACAATCTCTTGCCAGCTAGTCAGTGTGTTGCCGTCGCTGTCCATGAAGTAAATGTTCTGGCTGGCATAGTGGTGACGTCCGTAATGCTTGGCGATGTAGCTCCACCACTGAGTCAAGGGACCGAAGGGGTTGGTCGCGTGGTTCCTTTTCCAGTAGAGCTGCGGCGAGATATAGTCGATGGTGCCTTCCTCAAGCCATGCCAGCGGGTCGCTGAAGAGCGACGAGTACTGCCAGTCGCTACCTGTGGGGCAAGGGGTAACGCCATGCTGCGAAGCGCTGGTCGAGGCGGTTCCCGCCACACCGGCGGGGCCTATGGCGAAACGCACCTGCGGCTTCACGAGCTGAACCATGTTAAACACGTCGGCGACCATCAGGTTGACTTGCGCGCGGCGCCAGTTGGCGAAGCTCAGCGTGGTGCCGCTGTCGCGCCACAACTGGTAATCGGCGGCACTGCTGTTGGTAGGTATGCCGCTGGGATAGAAGTAGTCGTCGAAGATGATGCCGTCGATGTCGTAGTTCTCAATCATCTCGCGGCACACGTTCACGATGCGCTCACGCGACTCGGGCAAGCCGGGGTTAAGTACCGTGGTGGTAGTGCCGCTGCTGTTGGTGTAAGTGAGCAGAATGCCCGACTCACGCAACGCCTGGTCCTGGACGGTGTTCCACGTGTTAGGACCGCCGTTGGCCCAGCGGTAAGGATTCACCCAGGCATGACACTCGATGCCGCGCTTGTGGCACTCCTCCACGGCAAACTCCAACGGGTCCCAGCCGGGGTTCACGCCACGCGTGCCGGTGAGGTAACTCGACCAAGGTTCGTAGCTCGACTGATACATGGCGTCGCACATCGAGCGAACCTGAATGCACACGGCATTCATGTTAGTGCTGGCGAAGCCGTCGAGATAGTCTATCAAGGTCTGTTTCTGACGGGCAATTACTGCTTCGCTAGTGCCTCGCTCGCTGGGCCAGTCAATATTAGACACCGTGGCGAGCCATGCGGCACGCATCTCACGCTTCTGCTCCTCGGCCTTCAAGGCAGGAAACACCAGCGCAAGCGTCATAATGAGAATTGTTAGATTTTTTGCCATCTTTTATAGTAGTTTTAATTCAAAGTTCACAGTGGTCAATTTATCGGGGATCGGGGATCAGGGATTAGAGATTAGGGATTAGCGATTAATGGGGATCGGAGATTCAGCATTCAGCATTCTTTTAATCTCTAATCGCGCGAAGCGCAACTAATCTCTAATCGCGCGAAGCGCAACTAAACTGCGCGAAGCGCTATCAACCGACAAAGATAAAATATAAATCTCAAAAATTCTGTTCTTAATCATTAAAAAAGATTAATAGTCGTGAAATACCTATCAATAACAGCAACTAGTCAAAACAGTTCATGGCAAAATATATAGGGATAAATTGCCACGAAGGCTCATTTTTTATGCTTCGTGGCATATTATAGGCTATAATTTGCCACGAAAAAGGCTAAGATGTTTTCATTGATGAATATCAGGCGTTTGCATAAAAATGAGAAAAAAAAACTGTCACATTTCATTAATATTTGCACAGTTAATTTAAATTTTCTACATTTGCACATTAAAATCAATAACCAAGAAAAAATGAAAAGGATTTATTTTACTATTCTGCTTTTAATTGCAGCAGCTATAGGATATAACGCCAGTGCGATCACCGGCGACGTGAACGGCGACGGAGTGGTGACGGCTGCCGATGTGACAGCACTCTACAGCTATCTGCTGGATAACGACACCAGCAACCTCGTCAATGGCGACCAGAACGGCGACGGAGAAATCACTGCTGCCGACGTGACCACAGTATATAACATTCTCCTCAACGGAGACGACGACTCAGGGCTGCCCGACTTCACGGTCAACGTGGTGTATGACGGCGACGAGGCGACTGTAACCGTAGCCAAGAATATCAGCAGCCTGATGACAGTGGCTGTCAACGGCGCCCACGTCAATATCGTGGCCGACGCAACGCTGCAAGACTCGGTAATCTACAACCTGAGCGGCTCAACCACCAACGGCTCGTTCTACATGGACGGTGAATACAAGTGCTTTGTGAACCTCACCGACCTCACCATCCACAACCCCGACAGCGCAGCCATCAACATCGACAACGGCAAGCGCATCGACGTCACTCTCAACGGCGACAACACCCTCACCGATGCCACCGGCGGAGCGCATAAGGCTTGCTGCTTCATCAACGGCCATGCCGTGATTGCCGGCTCGGGAACACTCACCATCACCGGCAACACCAAGCACGCCTACTTTAGCGATGAATACACCCGCATGACCAGCGGCACCATCAACGTGACCAACTCGGTGAGTGATGGCTTCCACATCAACCAATATTTCCAGATGGACGGCGGCACAGTGACCATCAGCACCTCGGGTGGCGACGGCGTGGACGTGGGATGCACTAAAGACGAGACCGACACCAACAACGGGCAGTTCATCATGAACGACGGCACGCTCAACGTCACCACCACCGCCGATGCCGTAAAGGGCATCAAGAGCGAGTCGATAATGACCATCGCTGGCGGCTCAATAACTGTAAACACAAGCGGTGACGCCGTGTATGACGCTACAGATGCCGACATCAGCAGCTGCGCGGCAATCAAGTGCGACAGCACCTTCGTCATGACCGACGGCACAGTTTACCTCACCAGCACTGGCATTGGCGGCAAAGGACTCAACACCGACGGCAGCGTGAACATCGGCGGTGGCACGTTCACCGCCATCACCATAGGCGACGTGTATGAGTACTCCTCTACCCTCGACACTAAGGCGGGAGGCGTCAAAGCCGACGGCTCGATAACCATCAGCGGAGGCACCGTCAAGGTGGCTGCCAGCAAATACGATGCCCGAGCCTTCAACGGCAAGTGCGGCTTCTACACCAACGGCGGCTATATCCTGGGCATTGGCGGCAAGTCATCGACAGTGAGCACCGGCTACACCCAGAAGTACAAATACCTGCGCAATCAGGTCATCACCGCCGGCACCACCTACACCTGCGAGGGCATATCCTTTGAAATACCTTCGATCTACAGCAACGCCGCTGGCATGGTGGTGGTCTCTACGCCTAACTTGTAATAGCGATGACCAATTTCCCAGCATTAGCTGTTGACATTGATAGGGATAAACTTTTTTATCTCATTTATGCTCATGGCATGAAGCCAACGATGGCGACCATTGAGCTCAACAGTGGCGACAACCTGAAACAGGCTATAGAAAACGCGGTCTATGACACTCCCCTACTGCTTGAGGAATACTGCCGCACCACCATCGTCCTGCACTCGCAGCACTTTGTGGTGATGCCGGCGGAGCTTATGCCGAAGGCTAACCCAGTTTTTAAAGCGTCGTTCTCATGTCTTGAAGGCGAACTGATGACGTGCAAGGTGAAGAACACCGATGCCGCCATCGCCTGCGACGTGCCGCATGGCGTGACGGCGTTCCTCAAGCGCACCTTCGGCAACCCCGAGCTGCTGCATCACCTCGCTCCGCTCATCGCCTACTGCGCCGAGGCCTACGCCGACGACAACGGCTGTCTGCACATTAATATAAATAAGGAGAAGGCTCACATCGTGGCGACACTGGGCGGCAAATTGCAGTTCGCCAACACCTATACTTACCGCTCGCTCGACGACATCATTTATTTCGCACTAGCGGCATTCAAAGAGTGCCGCTTCGACAGCCGTGCCGACAGGGTGCTCATCACCGGCGACAACGACTTGCGCTCACAGCTTGCCGAGCAGCTGCGCCAGCGCATCGCCTACGTCATGCCCGAACTCATGCCCGCATCGACACTCTCCGCCTTAGGCAACGATGCGATAAAACTGCCGTTTAATCTAGTCACTACAGCGATATACTCTTAGTTTAAACTAGAAATTCTAGAGATTCTAGACCTTCTAGAAAATCTAGAGTATCTAGAAAGTCTAGAAAACCAGCGAGCAACGCGAGCGACACAACTATTATTTTTATGCGAATCATCAGCGGAAAATATGGACGGCGGCGTTTCGACGTGCCCACCAACATCACCGCGCGGCCCACTACCGACATGGCGCGCGAGAACCTCTTCAACGTGCTCAACAACCTCGTGGATTTCGACGGCATGACAGCCCTCGACCTCTTCTCGGGCACTGGAGCCATCAGCTTCGAACTCCTCTCACGCGGCTGCGCCAGCGTCACGAGCGTGGAGAAAGCCTCCACGCAGTACAATTTCATCCGAAAGGTGAAGCAACTGCTCAAAGAGGAGAACCTGGTTCAGGTGAAGGGCGACGTGTTCAAGTTCATCGCCTCCTGCTCCCGCAAATTCGACCTCATCTTCGCCGACCCGCCCTACGACCTGCCACAGCTGCCACAGCTCCCCGAGCTCATCCTAGGCAGCCAGATGGTGCAGCCCGGCACCCTCGTCATCGTCGAGCACTCCCGCGCCAACGACTTCAGCCACCTCCCCCAGTTCACCCAGCAACGAGTCTATGGCAAAGTGCATTTCTCGTTCTTCGAGGTATGAACAATGAAGGATCTAGAATTTCTAAAAAATCTAGACTGTCAAGAAACTCTAGAAAAACACCAAACAAAAGGCCGCCCCACAATGGGAGCGACCCTTTTTATTAGTGATAATTAGTGTAAATTAGTGGTTCGTAATTACTTGAAGATTTTCTTCACTGCGGTGTGGCTGCCGTCGCTGTAGCGGGTCACCACGATATTCAAGCCCTGGAACGGCTTGTCGCTAGTCATGCCCACACTATTGACATACTCAACACCAACCACCTCACGGTAACCGTCAACATAGACGTCGTTGATGCCGGTAATAATGTTGTCGCTACCAGTCAGGCTAGTAGGATACACTAGGAAGTTATCGCTTGGAGTGCCTCCACCCTTGAGGGCATTCAATCTGGTTGCCGGGATGCAAACCACAGCATCAAATTGGTAAGTCTCTCCTACAGCGAGAGTGGGAACACCTCCCTGCACCTCGATGTTGTAGCTCCAGTTGACATTGAACGCACCTTGAATCTCGGTGCTGTTGGGAGTCACAAACTTCTCGCCATCCCACATCGCATAAGTGATGTGACATACCTCCTGAATCTTAGGATTCATGAAGAAATAGTTATCACCATGCACCCCCACAGCACCGGTGTTGCCACCAATATTAAGGTTGCTCTCTAGGAAGTTGGCGGCGCAATACACGTTCTTCGAGTATTCGGCAGTGCCATTGAATGTAAGAGTGTAAGCATTATTCACTGGAAGCACCTCAATAGTGTAATTCTCATTGTCGATGTAACGACCAGTAACAGTTCCAGCAGCAATCTTCTTGCCCTCGATGTCGCTGAACAGAGAATTAATGCTCTGGTCGGCGGGGAATTTAAGGGCTACCCAATTGCTCTGATCCCAATCACGTCCGCACTGACCAGTAGTACCAGTGAGATTAGCATCGTTCATAAAGTCGATTTGGCCATCAATTATCGATGATGGGTTGATTGACGCATTGCCCTGGTCTTTGCACCACAGCAAGCCGTTATCAATATCGGCATATACTGCCACCAGCTCATCTTCAATCTTATAGCGTTTACCAGTATCACCCTCACTCTCGATATTAGCAAGTGTTGTCTCTGTTGTTACAAGCGGAGTCTGGAATGCCACCTCGTAGATAAAGTTACGATAACCACCAGTATATACGCAGTAAATCGTGCCCTTATCGAGCGTTGTGCTGGTGAGCGTTACTGTGGTATTGGCTGTGCTACTGCTTTGCCAGTCAACCTGACTGCCCCGTGTCAACGATCCGTCGGCATTCTCGGTCATTTCATACACGGCAAGGAATGCGTAATATGTGCTTGACACGCCACTGCCGTTATAGCCGTAAGATTTCACCTGCGTACAATTGGTTACATAATAGCAGCCATAGTACTGCGTGGTATTGCTAGACGCATCATCGCTGTTCGGACCCAGCATCCATGTCCTAAAGCTATCGCTGTCGCCGAGATGGCGACAAAGAAAAACATTAGAATCTTTTTCATCTTTATAATCATTTAGTTTATTTCTGCTGAAAATAATCGACAAAATTATTAAAAATGACATCAATACTACAAGAAAAGCAACATTTATTAAGTGAAAAGGCTTTTTTCTTCAACAAAAAACTATTTGTTGTTTCGCCAAATATGTGCTATGTTAATATTTAATGTGGAAATCTGAGTGAATATGAAAAAAAAATCTTATCTTTGCGCATAGTTTACCAGACGACGCTATAAACTACTCTACTATTCACTACTCTACTATTTCACTATTCTACTATTCTACTAATAAAATATCCACATCATGAAACAGAAACGCATTACTGTAGCCATCGACGGTCATTCGTCATGCGGCAAGAGCACTATGGCAAAGGCCCTTGCCAAGCGAGTGGGATATGCCTACATCGACACCGGAGCCATGTACCGCGCCGTCACGCTCTACTGCCTGGAGCATGACATGATCAAGGGCGACGAGGTGAACAAGCCGCGCCTGCGCCACCACATCCCAAAGATTGAAATCACTTTCCAGGTGAACGAGGAAGGCAAGAGCGACACCTGGCTCAACGGCAAGAACGTGGAGAAGGAGATACGCGGCATGGAGGTGAGCAACAAAGTGAGCCTCGTGTCGGCGATAGGCTTCGTGCGCCGCGCCATGGTGGCGCAGCAGCAGGCGATGGGCAAGAATAAGGGCATCGTGATGGACGGCCGCGACATAGGCACCGTGGTGTTCCCCGACGCCGAGCTCAAAGTGTTTATCACCGCCAGCGCCGAGGTGCGCGCCGAGCGACGCTTCAAGGAGCTGCAGAGCAAGGGCGACACCACCACAACCTATGAGGAGGTGCTTGCCAACGTGCAGGAGCGCGACCTTCTCGACTCTACCCGCAAGGAAAGCCCGCTGCGCCAAGCCGACGACGCCCTGCTGCTCGACAACTCCCACCTCACCCTCGAAGAGCAAGACCAGTGGCTGTATGAACAGTTTGTGCTGCGCACAAAAGCATAGAGTGGCGTTTTTTCATTCCCTGGATAATCTAGAAATTCTAGATGTTCTAGAACTTCTAGAGAAAAGCCAGCTTTTTTAAAAAATTATGGACATTGAAATCGACAACGGGTCGGGGTTCTGCTTTGGGGTGACGACTGCCATCCATAAAGCCGAGGAGGAGCTTGACAAGACTGGGCACCTCTTCTGCCTGGGCGACATCGTTCACAACAGCAACGAGGTGGAACGCCTCAAGCAGAAAGGTCTCGTGACCATCACACACGAGCAGTTCAAAGAGCTGCACGACGTGAAGGTGTTGCTACGCGCTCACGGCGAGCCGCCCGAGACCTACGAAATTGCACGTCGCAACAACATCGAGATTATTGACGCCACCTGCCCCGTGGTGCTGCAGCTGCAACGCCGCATCCGCAAGAGCTACAACGAGCACACGGCAAGCTCCCCCTCTAAGATAGAGGGGGCGGGGGAGAGTATGACCGCCCAGAGACAAGAGGAAACCAGCTCCCCCTCTAAGATAGAGGGGGCAGGGGGGAGTATGACCGCCGAGCAGCGTCAAGTGCCGCCGCAAATTGTCATCTACGGCAAGCGCGGTCACGCCGAGGTCAACGGCCTGGTGGGACAGACCGAGGGCTCGGCAATCGTCATCGAGAGCCTTGCCGAAATCGACAAGATAGATTTCAACCGCGACATATATCTCTATTCACAGACCACCAAGTCGCTGCAGGGCTTCAAGACCATTGTAGAGGAGATAAAGCACCGCATCGGGTCCGATGTGAAGTTCTTCAGCTTCGACACCATCTGCCGCTCGGTGGCTAACCGCATCCCGCAAATCCGTGCCTTTGCGGCGCGCCACGAGTTGGTGCTCTTCGTCTGCGGCAAGAAGTCGAGCAACGGCCGTAACCTTTTCAACGAGTGCGCCGACGCCAACCCCAATTCCCACCTCATCAGCAACGAGAATGACATCGACCCCCACTGGCTCGAAGGCATAAAGAGCGTAGGCATCTGCGGCGCCACCTCTACCCCACGCTGGCTTATGGCGCAAGTTAAAGAGAGAGTGAAGAGTGGAGATGCTTATGCTGACGCATAAAAGGTTAGTGATTAGATATTAGTAATTTCCATTCCAGAACTTCTAGAAACGAAAAACGAAACACATGACTAAACGCACACTTTTAATAATTATTGGACTGTTGGTGCTGCTCGATGTGGCGGCGATAATCATCTACCTCTCGGCACCTAACCGCGAGGGGAAAAGCCCTCTTGACACCACCTACGACAACATCAACCAAGGCACTCACACCCAAGCCGATGTGCTGCCCGACAAGGCATCGCTCGACGAGTTTGAGACCATAGAAGACACCGTAAACTTCATCTCTACCGACAAGGTGGAAGACGGCGGGGAGATGAAACGCATGTCGGCAACAGTGATTATTAACCTGCAATGGCCCAAGACAATTAACGGCAGCAAGCAGTTCATGGAACTGCAGAATGCCCTAATGACCAAACTCACAGGCAAAACCTACTCCAGCGTCAAGCAGATGATGGCAGACCTCACCAGCCACCCGAAATTTGTGAAACCCACTACACATTTCACTCGCATCGACAAGGACTTCAGCTACAGCCGCAGTGCAAGCCACACCACACAGCGCTATACCGTGCAGCCCCATTTCGGCACACACTACCGCCTGGAGATTATGGTGGTGACCGAGACCCTCGACGGCGGCAAAGAGTCGCGCTCCTTCAGCATCGTCCACTACGACCGCACCCACAGCAAAATCATCACTATAGACCAGATTTTTGACAGCGCATCGACCAGCGACATCATCGCGCTCATCAATCAGAGCATCGAGAGCAAAATGATAAAGCAAAACATTGACATGCACGAGGTGGAGAACATTCCCAAAGATTTCGTGCTCGGTGAGAAAAATGTGATTTTCTATGTGGAACAAGGCTCCAACCGCTACGAGATAAAAGTGAGCAACGAAGATTTGAAACCATTCTTTACCGATTATTACAACGACCTGATTATCAACGACACAAAACTAGTTAGTTATTAGCTATTTGTGACACCTGCAAAAAACTGTTTTTAATGTTGATAAGCTAACGAGCGTCGAAGACGCTAAATGCTTCGAAGAAGCTATTTGTCTTTAAGACCATGCAAGAGGGTCGAAGACCCTCGCAGCTTGGTCCTTGCGCTATCTAATGAAAAAGTGCCTCGAAGAGGAACTTCATCGCACTCTTCTTTGCCCATGTCAATCATTTTCACTACTTTTGCCTAGACAAAAAAATAATCATGAGTGCCGTTAATTCCATCTATCACATAGTAATCAACACCTACCGCCGTGAGATGACCATCCCCGACGAGACCAGCGAGCACATGTATCGTTACATCTGGTCAATCATCAACAGCCGTAACTGCAAACTCTACCGCATTGGCGGTATAGGCAACCACATACACATGCTTGTTGAGCTGTCGCCGTCGATGACACTCAGCGACTTAGTGCGCGACATCAAGCAGGGCAGCAGCAAGTGGGCAAAACAGCAGGTTTACTTCCCAATGTTTAGCGGATGGGGCAAGGAATATGGAGCATTCTCATGCAGCGTGCGCGACAAGGAGAGAATCGTGAACTACATCAACCGCCAGCATGAGCATCACAAGGAGCGGACTTTTGAGCAGGAGTACAAAGAAATGATAGAACGCTCAGGGCTGGAGTGGAACGATTATAGGCTGACTTGACACGCCTGATGTGGAAGTTCCCCTGCGGGGCACATCCCATTAGATTCTGCAAGGACCAAGCTGCGACCCTCTACGAGGGTCTTGCATGGTCTTGCGATTGAAGTCGGGTCTTCGACCCGCCCGGCATCTTCGATGCCCAATGTCAATACACTAACACAAGTTTTTGCAGGTGACCCGTTTTTTTCTAGGATTTCTAGAAAATCAAGATTTTTCATAACACTAACAAACAATCAACAATGGATATCACTCAACTTAAAGAAATCCTCGACCGTGAGGCGGATAGGATCAACACCCCCGACTTTATTGCCGCCGACCCAGTGCAGTTCCCGAGGAGGTTCTCGTCGCTGCCCGACATCGAGATTGTGGCACTGCTCTCGGCGACCATCGCCTGGGGAAACCGCAAGATGATATGCAACAACTGCAAGAAGATGCTTGCCATTATGGGCAGCGAGCCAGCACACTATGTTGAGAGTCAAGAGTATGAGAGTCTGCCCGACGAGCAAAATATACACCGCACATTCTTCGCACGCAACTTCAAATACCTGCTGAGAGGATTGCGCCGCATCTACCGGCAATACAGCACGCTCAACGACTTTGCCGCAGCCCATCATGTGGGTGACAGCGAGGAGCCGGCGTGGCGACTCGTGGAACTGATGCAGCAAGAGCTGGCAGATGCCAACGGTGGTTCCCACGACTCGCGCTGCCTGCCCACAAACCTGAAAAACACAGCATTAAAACGCATCAACATGGCACTGCGATGGCTCGTGCGTGACGACGGCATAGTAGATATGGGCGTGTGGAATGCCATCAAGCCGTCGCAACTTTTCATCCCTCTCGACGTGCATGTGGGCGACACCGCGCGAGAGCTGGGCATGACCACCCGTCGCGCCAACGACAAAAAGACCGTGCTCGAAATCACCCGCTTGCTGTGCCAGATGCGCCCCCACGACCCCATCATCTATGACTACGCCCTGTTTGGAATTGGGGTGAGCAGCTGATATTTGTTCTTAGTTTGTTCTAAAAATTCAAGATTGCCTGAATTTTGTGCTTTTTTCAAAAAATACGCAAAATATTTTGTCGTTTAAACAATAATGTGTAGCTTTGTGAGATGAAAAAGAACAAACTTTAAA
>FLNZ01002543.1_pt1 | contig 27514 bp, 17 predicted proteins | sample 1140391 | NCBI WGS metagenome assembly FLNZ01 (sample SAMEA3878171, study PRJEB12797) | bioreactor metagenome | biome: Moose rumen | place: Sweden | collected 2011-10 | reverse complement strand
AAAGCAATCCCTGGGTACTGAGGTCGGGATTGAAATTATAGGGACCGCGCTCCTCGGGATAGAAAGCAAGGTTGAGGACAGGCAATGTGGAGGTGGCGCCGCTATAGCTACTCTGGTCGCGGTTGGGATAAAGTTCCCTGACATACACCTCACGGACATAGTGGTTGGAGAGTTGGTCGAGGTCACTCTTGATATGGCTTGGGGTAAGCGAGGAGCTACGGCGAGTGAAGAGCGGGTCGATATTATACCATGCGAGGAGCGAGCGCTTATATCCACTCGTAAGCCCTGTCTTGTCCTTGTATTCCGGCATTGTGGAAGGGATACTGGAGATAATCCATGAAGTGGGGGCAGAGACATCAATGGCATTCTTGGTATTCTCAAAATCGTCGAGATATGAGGCATTGTCCTGAGTTCCATGCGCCTGTCCCGCCACGAGTTGAGCGAACTCCGCCGTCAACTGGATGTTAGAGGGTTGCGTGACATGCAGGAAGGGTATATTATCGAGCAGGTTGGTCAGCCATTGGCTCTCCTTTTTCCAGTTCAGGTTGACGCCCCAAAGCGTGTTGTTCAAAGGCTCTGCTCCCATCGCCACCTTGGTGGTGAGTGCCTGCTCGGAGAGATGCCTCAAGGTACCACTCATCTGGAAATTCTTAGAGAAGTCGTACTCCCAGTTGACACCAAACATAGTTTTCCGGGATTGTCCATAGTCAGTATTGCTCTCCGCAGAAGCCCGTATCTCTGTGCCGGCATCGATGATACTCTGGTTGAGAATGGTGACCTCGCCAGCGGAATAGTCGACAGTATAGTCAGACCCTTCGGAGAGCGTCACGCCACCAGCGGTGACCACGACCGATCCCTGTGGCACATTGTAGGAGCCCAGAGAGATGACATTGGCCGACCGTCCGCGGAATTGTCCCTGCAAGATATATTTGTCTTTCTCCGCAATCTGTTTGGCCACGGTTTTTGTGGAGTCGTAAAGCTCTGTATAGCAGTATTTCTCCGCTGTCGTAGGAGCCACACCCTTTGAAACGAGGAAGTCGTAGAGATACTGGCCGAAAGGCTCTGCTGAAGGAAGGAACACGCGGCCGTTGCTCACGGTATAGCCTTCGACATAGTCAAAATAGCCGTTGGAGTGTGCCTTCATGTTGTTGTCCAGACGGTCGGCACCCAAGTCCTTAATAATGGTCTGGTCCTTGACCTGAGGCTCTGGGATATAGGTGATATACACGCCGGCGGTGTCGCTTTGGAATTTGACATCGAGTCTGAACCGGTCTTTCTCCACCGAAGACGCCAAATAATAGACATTCTTCATCATGAGGTCCCAGTTGCTCTGTGTGGGGTTGTTGCTGGTGTTCTTCAACGACTTCACATAGAGGCACTTGGATACATCAGTCAGGTCACTGGCAAACTCACCCACCTGATAGGTGGTTCCACCATAGGTGTATTCATAAGCGATGGCCAGCACCTGATCGGTCTGCAGCGCCGTCTTCAGCGTCACATATCCCAAAGCGTTGTTGATAGTATATTCTGAGGAAGAAAGCAGCCGTGCGCTCTCCAGCTTCTCATAGTCTGTACCACCGACGAGTGAGTTGTCGAGTACGGTGGATGTCTGCTCGATATCCCTTGCGTCGGCGAAAGTGCTGTTCATCTCAGCATAGAGGTTATTGGCATTGTTGGATGGCGGCATCATGGACTGACTCTCGCCCAGGTCTGCCAATGCCACGATATTTCTCGTGTTGTTCGTAGTTCCCGTCTTGTTGGTGACCCATATCTCCACACGGTTGATCGTGATGCCTGTGGTGAGGTTGGGCAGTGTCTTCATGGCAGCATCATAGCGCGAACGGAAATAATGCGAGAGGAAGAAATGGCGGTTCTCCTCATAGTCGGCCACATCGATCTCAAATGGAGTAAGCTGCACACCACCTTTTGACGTCACCGACGAAGACGAGGATTTCTTCTGCGACACCACGGTCTGCAATTTAAGTTTTCCAAACTGCATGTCGGTTCTCAATCCGAATAGCGAGCTTGCTCCTGTGACCAGTGAGGAGTTTGAAGGGAAAGACACATTGCCACCCTCAACGAGCTTGATGATCTCATCCTCCTTGCCCTCGTATTTGAGTTTCATGGTCTGTGCGTCAAATTCGAAAGTGGCGTCCGTGTTGTAATTAATATTCATGTTCACCTTGTCGCCCACTTTTCCATTGACGTTGAGGTTGATTTTCTCGTCGAAATCCATGGTGGTGGTCTTCCTGTTGCGAATAGGAAGCGATGGGTTGTCGATGTTCTTGAAAGTGGCGCCGAACTTCAGTTCCGCCGTCCCTTGGGTTTTGATGCGCACGCCACCAGGACCGAAGATTTTCTCTGCTGGTCCCAGGTCAAAGTGCATATCGGTAAAATCAAACTTCTCTTTCCCCTGTGCCTGCGCAGCCTCCTCATTTTTCGAGGAGAAGTACTGATAAAGAGACTTTCTCTCTATCCATTTCAAATACTCCTCATAGGTCATCATGATGGGTGCGTTGACATACGCCCCACCGATCTTATTCCCAAAAATATACCTGTCGATGGTATCATTGTAGACCACATCCATCTTCAGATTCTCAGGACGCTGCAAATCGGCAGACCCTTGGTCCAAGTCACTCTCGCCGATGGGAACAGTGCGCTGCACAGGCCATCTCAGATTGATCAGCGAGTCTGGAATCTCGTCATCATCGCTACTGAGGACAGGTTGTGCCTTCACACCCCTTTTGCCATTCGGCGGGTCGTCGTCATTGGAGTTCCTCTGAGGGGGTGAGTTGCGGCGGTTGTTCTGTCTTGGATTGTCATCCTGGGGTACGGACAAGGCATTGCCTGCCATCATGGTGATGACACACAAGAGAGAAAAAATTGCTATTGTCCAATATTTATATTTCATTTTCCCAAGATGCTAAAAAAGTAAGATCAATGTCGCATGACGACAGCAGGTCTACACGTCATTTGATCTGCTTGAGCGCAAGTTTCACCACCTGCTCTACGGGCAAGCCAGGACTCTGTTTGAGTATCTCATTGACAACTTTTGCCGATGGCGCCGGCGAGAAACCAAGCATCGTGAGGGCACCGATGGCCTCATCGCACACCTCCTTGTCGACCATGGACACACCGCTGCTCTGTATGCTTGTCTCTGCCAATGGCTGCATCAGGTCGCCCGAGACAATCTTGTCCTTCAGGTCCACAATGATCCGCTGGGCAGTCCTGAGTCCTATACCTTTGACACTTTTCAGATATTTCTCATTGCCTGTAGAGATGACATTGACCAGTTCTGCCGGTGTGAACGACGAGATGATCATTCTGGCCGTGTTGGCGCCCACTCCGGAGACGGTGATCAAAAGTCTGTAAATCTCTCTTTCCTGCTTTGTATAAAAGCCATATAGGGTGTAGGAATCATCGCGCCCCCCAGTCACTATAGCCTCATGCACAAACAGTTTTACATCCTTGTTGTTCTGAATGGCAGAATAGGTATTGAGTGAAATGTTCAGCGCATAACCCACACCAGCCGCCTCTACGACTGCCATTGCTGGGGTGATCTCTGTCAGTTCACCCCTGATATATTCAATCATTTTCTATTTTTATATATAAGTAGGTATTCAAAATTACTGTATCTATCTTATAAGCAGGTGTTTAATGGTCTTTCATGACACTCATCAACACGTCCATTTCCCTTATCCTCAGCCACAACAGCACACAAGGTCTCTTAGTCTGACAGGAAAAAACGCATCTGAAAAATCATCAAATACCACTGTTGATTTTTGATCACCTACTTACAAACTTTAAGATAATAACGTTGTCTTCGGCTTATTTATTGCATCTGTCACATGAAAATGAGTTTTGAATAAAAAAAGTACACAATTTATTTTGATTTGTTTTCTTTTTGTCCTATCTTTGTACACTATCATGAAAACAAACCATTAACCCTGGAAACATAATAACAACATATTTATGAAACATCTAATAGCCAATAGTGGAATACAATTTATTGAGACATCGATGGAATTCAATCCATCAGAGCCACTGACCATAGGTGGAAAGACACTGAAATACTCTTTTATTGAATTCATGGACCCCATTGCCGGAAGCATGATAATGGATTTAGCCTACTCAAACAACTCGAGTGATGCGGCCCAGTACATTCTTTTAGGAGAGATCCGTGACCATGATGCCTACGAAAAGCTTCCCGATGGACGTGAGGATCTGGATGCCATGGGGATGCTGAAATTAAGCCCTCTGGCCAATCCCACAGAATTCACGCTGTTTCAGGAAGGCTCCCCAGAGCTTTTCAGTATCAACAATCTGTCGTCCTACCGTCTTGCCGACCCTGACGACAAGAGTAATCGTCTGTGTGCATTCAACATGCTTCTCAACCATTGGCTTCCCATGCCGATGTATGAGAAGGACCCCTCCGGTATCACCATGAACTATCCACTTGGCTGGTGCCGCATGCGGATGGAGGATATCGGCGAGGGACACAAAAAAGGAGCCAGGAAATACCGTCTGATATGGGCTTTCGACACAGAGTTGGGAGAAGACGATCTCCAGACTCTCCGCCCATTCTTCTTTGAGTTCGACAGTCCGACAAAAACCTATTCACTGTGCAACCGTGCTGATGAATTGCTGGAGTTTATGTCGACAAGTGAGGATTTCCATGCTTTCAGCGACCATATCCGCTCACTGCTCCACATCCCCGACACAGAATATTCCAACCGCTATATTGCATTTTATATCTATTTGCTCAACTATATCCGCTTAAGCGACGGAGCGCCAGAGATAGCCCTTCACAACCAACAGAAAACCATTCCGGTAGATTTGGTGCTTGATATTGGCAACTCAAGAACTTGTGGCGTCCTCTTTGAGCAAGGGGATTTCACCAAGGCCATGATGCTTGGCCTGCGCGACCTCTCTCACCCTGAAAACATGTACGTAAAGTCGTTTGACATGCGTCTCGCCTTCCGAATGGCCGACCTTGGCAACGACATCGTGCTCAGCGACGACAGTCTGTTCAGATGGAAGAGTTTCCTACGCATCGGTGACGAGGCAAAGAACCTCATCTACCGGTCCGTGGAGGACGAGGGGCTCACTCAGACAAAGAACAACTACTCAAGTCCCAAGCGATATATATGGGATGACAAGAGTTCTGAGGATAGCTGGCATTTCCTCAACACCGTCGACGACCCCTTCTTCATAGGCATAGCCGACAACATCTATGTGCCTGTTCTATCAGAATTCTTCGACGCTCAAGGCCATTTCCTGAGAGATGGCGAGGTTGCAGATTTCTTAGACAACAAGGATGCCTGCTACTCCCGTTCCTCACTGATGACCTTTGTGCTCATAGAAATCTTCCAGCATGCCATCGCACAGATCAATTCCATACCTTTCCGTGAGAAACACGGTGAAATCGACTGCCGTCGCGTGCTTCGCAACATCATCCTGACATGCCCCACCGCCATGCCCAAGGCAGAGCAGATCAAATTGCGACAATTCGCACAAGATGCTTACGACGCCGTCTCTTATTGCACAGCAGGACTTCCACCCGTGCAAATACTACCGACGGCCGACAGCCTACGTATCACCGATGATTATGACGACAGCGGCCGGCGCATGTGGAGTTACGACGAGGCCTCCTGCTGCCAACTGGTGTATCTTTATGCGGAAATCGCCGAGCGCTACAGTGGTGAGATACATCGATTCTTCGACCTCAAAGGGCACGTACGCCCCGAGGACATCGAAGAGGGCTATGAAGGAAAATCCATCACTATCGGCACTGTGGACATCGGTGCCGGCACGACCGATGTGATGATATGCTCCTATCAATGCCAAGGAGAGGGCAACAGCCGCCTCACGCCGTCCCCTCTCTTCTGGGATAGTTTTTACATGGCAGGTGATGACATCCTCCACAACATTGTCCAGAACTTTGTCATTGAAGGTCCCGACAAGGGACTCATCAACACAGGCAACATCACCAGTGCCCTGAAAGCCAGGGTGATGAGAATGTCGGTGGCAGAGATGAGAAAAGTCAAGAAATGGAACGACAACATCGTGTACAGCCAAAAGATCGAGCAATTGTCACACATCAGCGATCCCGAACAGCAACGTGCCATCAAGCGCAGTTTCTGCATCGACCTCATCCGTGATTTCTTCGGTGTGGACAGCAACATGATGGGATTCCGCGACCGCCGCTGCCGTGTGGACTTCAACACACAGATTTCGGTGCCTATCGCACAGTTCTTCATGGAGCAACTTCGTACGAAACGTCCATCCCGCAATTTCACCTTCGACGAAATCTTCCCCACTAACAAGCCCTCATCTTACCTTCTCGACTATTTCGAGACACATTTCGGATTTAAGTTTGAGGAATTGGAATGGCAGTACGACAGCAACGCTGTGGCCAAAGTGGTAAAAGACACCATGGAGCAACTATTAAAACAAATCTCCATCGTGCTGTACTCACATCATTGCGACATTCTGGTGCTGGCGGGTCGTCCCACCTCACTCGACCCCATCACAGAATTATTTATCAAATATCTGCCTATCTCTCCCGACCGTCTGATCCGTCTCAACGAATACAGAGTGGGCAATTGGTATCCCTTTGCCGACGGTCAAGGCTACTTCTACGACCACAAGTCTATCGTCGCCGTGGGTGGCATGGTGGGATATCTGGCATCCACACAGGGATTCGGCGGCATGGTACTCGACTTCAAGAAGATGATCAAGACCATGAAATCCACTGCCAAGTACATGGGTATCTACAACTCACACAGCATGAAGGTCAACCAGTCGATACTCACTCCCGACAAACCTATTGCCAATGCGAGCATCGCCGTGTTCCCGTCATTCATCGGGTGCAAGCAGTTTGACACCCCCATCTATCTTGCCCGTCCTATCTACGCCATCTATGACCACTCCAACCGCGGAGCACTTAACGTGACACTCGCCCGCAACTATCAGGAGGACCGCGAGGTCATTACCATCGAGGAGATTACCGACAGTATGGGCAACGACGTACCGAAGAATCTCGTAGAACTTGTCCAGCAGTCACTTGTCGACGATGGCAGTTTCTGGCTTGACAAAGGTGAGTTTGACCTTTCGCTATAACGAGTGTGACCAAGTAGATTTTTATTTTTTTATTTGAATAGATATTATACAAAGCCATGATAGATCAACTAACCAAACAAATAAATAATATCAATGAGTCGCTCGACTGGCTCCATGAGAACAAAGAAGACCAGTATGAGCAACGATTTCTTCAATTAGTGGAAGAACGGCGCAAACTGAAAATCATCCTGAATGCGGCAGCCGACAATCCCGCCATCGCGGCATTCGGTATCAGTCAGGTGGGCAAGTCATACCTGATGAACTGTCTGCTCAAAAGCAAAGACAACCCATACCTCGTGGACGATGGAAATGGGAAGAAATATGAATTTGTGTCGCAAATCAATCCTATCGGTGAAGGGAAGGAGGCTTCCGGCGTGGTAACACGTTTCAGCTCTTACTCAAGAGACCCAAAACTCTATAGTGAGAGATATCCTGTGATGGCACGGCTCTTTTCCGTGGCCGACCTCATCATGATCATCAGCGACACGTACTACAACGACCATAAAGACTACGGAAAGTATACACTCAAATGGTCGGAAGTGGAAGATATCAGCCGTAATCTCGTCGAGGAGTTTATCAATGACAAACCCTTGTCGTCTCCCAATCTGACAGCCGACGATGTGCTGAACATCAAGGCTTATTTCAGCAGACACATCGGAAAGGCCGCCAACTATGCCAGCACCAGCTGCACATTCTTCGACCGTATCGCTCTTGTCATAGACCGCATCCCCAACACGGAATATACACGTGTGTTCTCCCATCTGTGGAACAATGACAAGAACCTGAACAGACTCTTCAACCACATGCTCTCACTTCTTCGTGATATCAATTTCGCTGAGGCGGTCTATTTGTCCATTGACGCTGTGGTTCACAACAATATCAAGGACAACACCATCATGAGTGTGCTGTGCCTGCGTGAATTGTTTGACAAAAGCTACAGCCATAGCTGCAAAGTATACATCAGGCATGGAAACGACTATGAGGAAATGGGCACACGCTTGAAGAGTGAGATCTCCGCCCTCTGCAAAGAAGCGGTGTTCAAGATAGGGGAAGAATTCCTCTCCTCCACAAGTAAATACGACATGGAAGGCATCGATATTGAGAACCAGGCAAAGCTTACCAATAGCGAAGTGGACATGTCCATCCTCAAGGATAACGACTTGCTTGACTTTCCCGGCGCGCGCTCTCGCCTGGAAGATGAGGTCAGCACGATGGAGGATGAGGATAAGCTGCTGGAATGTCTCCTTCGCGGCAAGATTGCCTACCTGTTCAACACCTACAATGACAATTTGGCCATCAACATTCTTCTGTATTGTCATCATGACAAGCAAAACGAAGTTAAATCGATGCCAGGACTATTGAAAGAATGGGTACACACCTATGTCGGCGACACCCCGGAAAAACGTAAAACCACCATTGCCAGGGCCGATGGCTCCCCACTATTCTATATTGCCACGATGTTTAATATCGATATGGCTGAAAGGAAAAATGGCACCGACGACCTCAATGGCCTCAACAACCGCTGGGAAGGACGTTTTGAGACCGTACTCTTAGGAGAGTGTTTCGGCACCACCGAAGAATGGGTCAACCACTGGACAGGTCCCAACAAGAGTTTCAGAAACTGTTATCTGTTGCGAGACTATAAATACTCAAAAGACCTCTATGACGGTTTTTATGAGAATGGCATCGAGAGTCGCATGCACATGGACAGAGATTACTATCGCCTGATGCGCAAGTCGTTTGTCGAGCATAAGACGGTCAACAAGTTGTTTGGTGACCCAGCCCTCTCTTGGGATGTTGCCGCCACACAAAACAACGATGGAACGCTCTACATCATACAAAACCTGAAACGCGTGGCGACAAACATGAACAAAACCCGCGACCAGCAGTTCACTGACCAATTTGCCAATGTCACTCAGCGTATACGCAGCATCATGAAGGAGTATCATATCAGTGACAACAAAGACGAGATCTTACAACAAAATATCCGTAAGGCAAAACGTGTTTTCCGTGAGCTTGACTTCACCTGCAATAAAGACAACTACTATTTCGGGCACATGCTGCAAGGTCTGCAAATGAACGAAAGTCTATGCTACAATCTCGTCCATAAGGAATTGATGGGCAATTCCATCAACGAAGACATCAATGATTTCTCCAATTATGAAATTATCCACAAGCAATGTATGAAATATGGCTCACCATTGGATTCCCGCAAATCTGAGAAAGAAAACTGGGAAGCATTGCTGGACACCTACGACTTCGCGTCTATTGACGAGGCAAAAGAATATCTCTCACGCAGAGGCGTAGACCCCAAACTCCTGTTCAACGCCACCTTCAAGCGCAAGCTCCGCTCATTCATCATTGCTGACAAGATTTTCGACTCATGGTGTGAGAGTATCAAGTCTGTATCCTTCATGAACGAATTCTCCGGCGAGGACTCTTTCGACAGTATCGTCATGACCAACCTTGTCGACAACATCATCGCCACCGCCAAGTCTGTAAAGTTGGCCGACCAGATGGCCAAGATCATTGCCGACATTGTCGATGTGACGGCAATCGGGACAGCCAATGAGAACTTGATTTCCGACATGCTTGTGAGCACCATCAACGACTTTGTCATGGATCTGGGCTACTCCACGCTGTCTGAAGAACAGATAGAATCCGTACGGCGTGTGGGCGAGGACCGCAAGCTGCATATCTTCGATTATATCTGCCGGGATCTCCCCACCCGCTATAGCGACGAGGAGTTGACAAATCTGTTCAACGACATGACGACCAAACCAAATATTCTGATTCCCTCTTTTGAGGAGAATTACAACAAATGGATAGAATACATGATCATCTCGTTTATTGCCCATCTTGAGATTCCCAATTACGACCATGCCGCCAACAGGGCTCTGGAGGAAATCCTACAAAACATAGACATGGCCCAACATTCAGAATAGTGGTAACCGCAGGAAGCCCCTTTCTCACACCAATTAAAACATCAAAATCATCATCATGAGGAAATACACATTTAACTCCACAGGCTCAAGTCATCAGCCGTTCTGGAATCCATGGGGACCCTTGGGATGCCTATGGCGTTTTATACTTTTTCTGGCATTGTTGTTTCTGCTTTTCGTGGTATTATCCATGTTCAGAAAGTGCGATAATTATGACATCAAGAAAGACGTGCCTAAAGAATTTATCGACCCAGACAAGGAAGATGACACAAAGCATCACGCCGAGCCCATCGACACCATACCGACACATCCTTTCAAGAAAGACATCCCCGATCCAGGTCCGTTCCTACCCGACTCCACCCACAACTACATCCCTCCTGTGGAGCCAGGTGACACCATCACGGATCCCGACACCGGACGTAAATTTGCCGGCAACCGTCTGAATGTCATTCTTGACTCCAAATCCGATGACAGTACTTTCAAGGAGTGGGCAGCCAAGTTCAAAAAATTGTATCCTGGTGATGAATACGAGATTGTCTACTACAACCCTCTGACAAAGACGATGCAAATCCAGGTACCTGCTGATGAGCGTGAAGCCATCAAAGCCAAGCTCCCCAAGCAAATCACAGACATCTCGTTCAAGATTTTCGATGAGACCTTCTATATGAGTTCCGCCGCCAAAAGGCCCAATGACCCAGCCTTTGAGCATGCCAATCTATGTTGGTACTTCGATCCTATCCAAGCGTATGACGCATGGGAGATTACGACAGGCAGCAGCGATGTACGCGTCGCCGTCATCGACAGTTATTTTGACATCGACCACAATGAGTTGTCAGGCACAAAAATCAGCAGTCCATACAATATCCTCAGAAAAAACTCCGATCTCAAGCCACCATCGGGCATGGGTGCAGACAATGCGATGTTCTACCATGGAACCATGGTAGCCTCGATGGCGTTGGCAAAACAAAACAATGGTGCTGGCAGCAGCGGCATTGCCCCCGACTGCACGCTTATCCCTGTGAGCATCGGCGATGCCATGGGCAACTTGAGCATGTTGGATGGTATACTCTACGCCATCTATCAAGACGCAGATGTCATCAATCTCTCTATCGGAATGCAATGGGGACCCGAGGCCTGCAAAATACCACTGGATGACCAAATACAATTTTCAGAGGAGATGCAATTGGTCGAGCAAGATGTATGGGACTATGTCTTCAACATGGCCGACGAGCGCAATGTGACCATCGTTTGGGCAGCCGGCAATTGGAATGTCTATACAGCCATGGATGCCACAAAACGCAACAACAGCACCATCAAGGTGTCTGCCGTAAATCCAGACTTGCATAAGGCCTATTTTAGTGAGTATGGCAATTTCAAAGACAGAGGACTTGAGATGTCGACAATCTCTGCCCCGGGAATGTTTATGTTTGGTGCCATGCCATGGAACGCCTACATCCCCTCACTCGAAGGATCAGAAGGCACGAGCTATTCTGCCCCTCTCGTGACAGGAGCAGTGGCATTGATCAAGAGTATCGACAAATCGCTGAGCAACGCTGAGATTATCAAAATCCTACAAGAGACCGGAAAGCCGATTGAAGGGAAAGACGGCAGCACCATCGGCAATCTATTGCAAATCCGCGATGCCCTGACGCGTATCAAGGGTGGCATGGCCAAAAACGATGAGGTGATGGATGACCACAAGAAACTGATCGGGCTGTGGCAAAGCACAGAACTGCTGACCCAGACCTCAGGAGGCAAGGAGACATCAGACAAATTACGTCTTTACTTCAAGGTCGACAGCGAAACCAGTGGTAAGATCATCTACTACACTGTCACTTCCACCAAGGAGGAATACAATGCACCTATCAATATCAAATGGGACGCATCGAAAGCAACAATTTCCCAAACAAGTTTTGCCACCAATCCCACCGACGATACGTTTAGATTCATTCCCTGCACCTTTGAGACGAGTGCCGACAGCAAAGGTTTGCTGCTGGTAAGACACATCGGAGCAGATTTCACCTTCAATCTGAGACGCGTCAAAGCGGTCGACAAAGAATAATTTTTCACAAGATACACCTATCGACAAAAAACACATCATATGAAAGAAAAGAAAAGCGGCAGTATATCACTTGCCAATATTATCGCCATTTTAGGACTTGTGCTACTATTAGTATGTATATGGCTCGGGCAGGCTCTTCGCAACGGCGAACTGGGCGGTACCAGCGTGCTTATCTCGGTAGGTGTCACATTGGGCGCCGCACTTTTGCTGTGGCTGATGATAAAAGCCAAGGGTGCAGAGACCAGCACCACACAATGGAAGATTGTGGAATTCAGCACATTGGCTGTATACCTTGCACTTGCCGTACTCACAGCGCCCTTAGCCCTTAATTTTTTCTCGGTGCTGAGCAATAAAGGAAAATTGCAAGAAACCGCACAGAAAGACCTCACCAACTTAAACAGCACTATCCAGGATTTCAAGAACAAGGAGAATGGCTATTTAGGAGAGACCTGTGAAGGTCTGAAGAATGTATTGAAGGGCAAAAGCAGCGGAATCCTACCAAAAACGGATGTCATCACTTTCATCCATGAGGAGCTCTCTGCCGAGGATTTCAAGTCTTTCGACAGCAACTATATCGAGGAATGGAAAAACGGTTGGGAAAAGGATATCAATCATGTTAATCTGATAAGATTGAAGAACAAAGACCTGGATGGGGTGGAGCCATTGGAGTATGGTAAAGTATGGGATGAACGACTCGCCTCATGCAAGAATGCCATCCTCAACTGGCAATTGCTCAAAATCCCAACAGCCATTGGCAGCATACAATCGCTGTCGGAGGATATCGGCAAAACGCTGACGGCCTTCTCCAAGAATGCCCCATTCAATTCCATCACCTTTGACAGCCCTTATAAGCTGGGCACCAAGAAGGCAGATGAATACGAGACAGCAAGCGAGGTACAGAAAACGATGAAAGACCTCTCGCCCTATACCGTCATCGGCATCGCCGCCATGGTATTGATTCATTTGCTGATTTTATTCAATTACCTGATGGCCCACCGTTCTCATCGCAGAGAAATCAATCAAACAGAATTTGACGGTGGTATCATCATTAATATTTGACATTTATTGATCATTGAGCTAAGATAATTGTACCATTAAGAACGAAAGAATCACATTATGCCATTAACAGACAAGCAGAAAAAACATATTGAGAATAATTTCATAAAACACATCTATGGTCCTCAGCACTTGGAGCAATTTGTGAAAAGCGGCAAGATTCTTAGTTGGGAAGAATTTGAAGGATACGACGAAAATCTTGTCCAAACACTGAAAAAAATCATAGGCACCCGCCCAGATCCTGAGGAAGAGGCAGAATGGCGCTCCATCGTATCTCAGCTTGACAAGCCGAGCGAAGAGCTAAGAAGCCTATTGCAAGCCTATATCAGCCATTGGCAGACATCGCAGCCCCATGGTCATCATTTAGAAGAAGCCCAGACGCACCTCAACGGTCTGGACAATAAGTTGGAAGAAGAGGAGTGGAACTCCATCACACCACTGTTTGAGACGCCCGACGAAGAACTACGGATCCGACTACAAGCATTTCTCAGCCACTGGCCCAACAGCAGCCATCAGGAAGAGGCGTATGCGGCCCTTGCCGGCATCGACCAACAAATGGAAATGAATGAGTGGGAATATCTTAACAAGATGAGCATCCCTGCGATGATAGATTATCTCACAAAGTATCCCTACTCCACACATCTCAATGAAATCGACGACGCAGTATGGAATATCCTGGCACCTTATAATAACTCTGTTGACCTACGAGAGCGTCTGGAGCAATACAGGTATTATTTCCCCAATGGCATTCACATGATGGAAGCATATAACATCGTCAGTTCTCTGGATGAGTGGGCTGACGTCAAAAGCTCCGAAGATTTGAAGAAGACGAATGACTATATCAAGATGCATCCAGACAGTCCCTTCTTCAACGACGCCCGCGTAAACTTCTTTGAACTGAAGAAGAGAGAGTTGGAGAAAATGAAACGGGAATTCAACGAGTATGATTACAACAACTTATTATTCTATCTCAACGAGAAGATTTTCTCGGAGAATGACCTGATTGAACATGGTGTCGCCACAAAAGAATCCATCGAGATACTCAAGCGTATCGAGGAAGTCAAAGACAGGCTCCCCAACATCGACGACGTGATCACAAAATGTCAGCCCATCTGCTACGAAAACAATACGGACATCTATCTCTTTGGCATCCCAGGAACAGGAAAATCCTGCGTACTGGCAGGGATGGTTAGCGCAAAGGCCACACCACTCTCATACAACTCTGTGCTTTCGGGGGGCCGCTATGCCGATGCCATGGTACAATATCTGACTCAGGGTATTCCACCACCCCCCACACGCATCAATTATCTTACCACCATCAAGGGAGATATCACCGACAGCAAAGGACAGATGCACAATATCAATCTCGTGGAGATGGCAGGTGAGGAATTTGCCTTCCATATTGCCGACAACGATAGGAACGAGATCACTTTCGAGGACATGGGTACGGGTGTGACCGACCTGCTCACCAACGACAATCGCAAGGTGTTCTTCATCGTGGTTGATCCCACAAAACTCAACATCAAATTCAACAAGGTCTTTCTCGTGCAGGATGAAAGAGGAGAAATCGTTACAGACACACGAACAGTGACTGTCAACCAGCATGAATGTCTGAAACGTCTCATCGACCTATTCCGTCTTCCAGAGAACGAAAAGATTCTGAAGAATGTCGAGGCGATCCATTTTATCATCACCAAGGCTGACATGTTTAAATGTCAACCTCATGAACGCGACCAGTATGCAGTCAATTTCTTTACAAAAGAATACTATAATATCTTTCAGTCTCTGACAGCCCTATGCCGTGAGCATGGCATCAACAGTAACAAGAAGAACAAGGCCCTGGATGGCATTCCCAAACTCTACACCTTCAGTCTTGGCAAATTCTATGTTGGCAACATCGTGGAATTCAACGACAACGACTCTCTTAAAATAATCAATGCTATCATCAATTATACAACATCTGTCACAAAGAAATCATTTTGGGATAAAGTGAAAAACCTTTTTAACGGGGGGAACTGACCATCGTCTACCAGCATGACGATTGTCCACCCTGAAGGGTAAATCAAGACCATCAAGACATTTCTATATATTCCACCATATCATCATGCATCAATCCAACAACAAGATAACGCTTTGGATCAGCGGCAATCAATTTCGAAGTGCCGGATTCCAACCTATCATAGCCATTGGTCAGTTCATGCTTCAACTCACCTACCAAGGTTATCCGGGCATGGATGTCACGCCCTACTACTATGTTGTGAAGACCACCCCCGAGTATACGCAATACACATTGATTCACAATAAAATCACCTCTGCCGATGGTGTAAGTGGCACAATGCTGAAAATGGCCGTTGCCATACCTGCAGGTTACCAGTTGCAAAACGGTATCAGCGTGTTGACTCTGCTTGAGGAAATCCGTGAGGTTTTTACCATGCGTTACATGGAACCCACACTGGGCGTCGAGGGAGGTTTTACGTATAAACGGGAAACACCCAACAAGAAAGACTTTGAGGATATCCTCGCCCGCTATGCCCTTGAGCCCACATATATTCCCCTGTGTATCACCGGGGGATCACGTTCAGGACTACTCTTGGCATCGGGAGAGCAAATGGAATTGTTGTTCCAAGATGTCCAATACAAGGAATTTCAGCAATTCTCCGAAATCATTGTATCCAATGATGCCGACACCTCATATTACGAGGGATGTATCATCAACAAACTCAACAACGGCAAAGGTATCACTATCCCACAAGAAAGGAATTTCCGCCTGCTCATCAATAACGTCGAGAAGAGGTGGCCGGTGACAGACCCTTACAACGAGCCAACAAGAATCTCTCATACGAAAGTGCACAATCTCGACACCAACATGTACGAGGAGGAGATCACATCTTTCACCATCAATGACCTACTAAATGGCATGGGACCTTCTAATGTGTCTGTTGATTTCAACAATTCCGTGGTGAACTGCATCATCAACAAGCCCCGACGCATCACCAAGCCGCTCCGAGAACCAAGACCCACCGTCTTGAAATTGTCCATAAGGCTTGTCAACTGCCCCATCAAAAAAGCATCCATCCCCGCCACCCTCGTCATCGACAACGGGACAAATGTCCCCCGACATTATCCCATCAACTTTGTCCAGAAAAATGGTCAATATTACTGTGAAACCATCATTGACAGCCAACTCGCCGGCAACGACGTAAAAATCGACATTGTCTCTGATGGAAATCTCGAAATGACATCACCCATCGAAAGACGTCTCAATGAGAGCACCAATTCTATCCGCATAGATTATGAACGTCATTTTAAGACGTCATCAAATTTTGCCAATACTATCAACCGCAACAAGAAGCCTATCCTCGGAGTGGGTATAGCCATCATTGCGGCACTCATCGCCGGTATCATCTACCTTGGTGTAAAGCCAAAAGAAGAAAAACAGTTAGTGGCAGACCCCGTACCTAAGCACAACAACGAGATTCCTTCTAAAAAAGACACCAAAAGGCTGAGCATGGCAGAATTTGTCAAGGAGAGTGAAGAGGCGCTCGAAGTTGACTCGCTCACGTTTGCCACGGTAGATAAAATATTCCATGACTATCAAAGCAGAAGGGACGGCGAAGAGTACAATAAGGCTGACGAAAATTCCAAAATGAAATTTGATAAGTTTGGAGAAAAGATTGCCATGTACGACACTTTAGTGACTATCATAAAGAACAGGGCCAGTGCCGAAGGCTCTTTTGACACTTTTAAAAAATTCACAAATACCGAAGGAAGAAAGGAATATGACTCTTACAAGGCACTTGTCAATGAATGTCACAAGAAATATATTAAATATGTGTTCAACGGAAAGACTGGTGTTTGCACATGGAATGTCTCTGGACGAAGCAAAAGCTTATATCAAAAAGCGCGACTGGCTTTTGCTGACCCTTCAATTGGCATAGAGAAATTCATGGATTTTGAGAAAATCGTAGACGCTGTAAATAATTCGAAAGATGAGCCATATTCATCCTCGAAGACTGCACCAGCCCCTACACCCGTGATACCTACTCCTGATTCTAAGAAATCAGAAACTAAGCCCGTGATACCTACTCCTGATTCTAAGAAATCAGAAACTGAACCCAACGGAGAAAATTCCACAATAGATCGATTAAATCCAGAAAATTGGCAAAAATAATAATTGCATAATGAAAATCATCAAGCTATTACTATCATTTATCTTGATACTTGGAATCGTTATCGGCATCCTGTATTTGACAGGGTCTTTTGGCGACAGCGGAACCGGAGGCGGTTCCGACCCAAAGACTTTCGCCGAACAAAGCTCATTGCTCGACGATGAATGGCAAACAGCGAGTTGGGATATCAACCTCTACAAAAAAGGAATGATACGTCTGAGACAAAATGAGGAAGCCTTAGGCGAAGATGGAATGAAGACACTCATTGACAAACTGAACGAGTATGCCATCCCTAAACTTCGCAATACGATGATGAAAGAATTTGCCAAGACCGATTGCAATGCCTCCACCATAGAGACGCTCTATAAAAGCCTTGAGGAACTGAAGTCAACCACCCCTGGCAGAGAGAAGCACGAAGGTATTGTGGAAATGTCAGGCACCTACAAAATATACAAAGAAGCCATGAGGCTTTGTTCGGCAAAAATAGCCTTCAATCCCGGAGATGGCACCAATTGGACACCCCTTGCCAATCAAAAGAAAGCCTATTTAGACAAACGTGCAAGCATCAAAAGCGACCCTTATTACAAATTCATTCAGAATATCACTGATATCAAGAATGGTTTGAACACTTTGGATAGCAGATTGAATGCCGCGGCGACGAATTTCAAAAACGATGTGGCACAAAGAATCATAAAGAAATATTCATCCAGAAAAGAGAGTGCCGATGAGTTCTTCAGAGTAAAATCAAAGTTCCAACATGAATTTGGCAGTCATTCATCACTGGACAATCTCGCAGACCAATTCTTATTCTAAACACCGCATCATCAAACAATAAATCGATCATGTACAGATATTATCTATTACTTTTATGCATGGCAGGTACACTTCAATGTCTTGGACAAAGAAATGTGGAATACCAAGAATTGGAGAAGCGTTTGGACGATCTACGTGCCACCCATGCCAAAAACAAATTATTGATTGAGCAAAGTCTCAAATCAAAAGAGTTTATACAAGAGGAGAATCGTGAACTGGAAGCATTCGCCAGGAATTTTGAGAATGAGCGTGAGAAAACCTGGGAAGAATTGATGTCAAAACCCTTTTCAGACATTGAGAAGGCCGTCGATATCTCCAAACTCAAGGAGCAGGAAGTTCCCGATAAAAAGGATTATGACAAAATCAAATTATACAAGGTGTTGAAAGACGCGCTCAATGCTCCATTTAGCAGTGCGACAATCAATCTCTCAGAACTTGAGAAGCAAATAAAAAAGGTAAAAGGGAACTTGACTCAAGAGCAAAATACAGATATTGACAAGCTATGGACTACCCTTCAAGGATATGAGGGATGTGTAACATCATTGAAAGGCATTGTTGAGACGCTCTCAAACAGCAAAAGCTTTCAGACCCTGAAAGAACAGCACATGACAAGAGAAAGATGGAAGCAAATCGACAATGAGTTGAAGAAAAACGACGACGCTGTCCAAAAGATATTGGCTATCCCCTATTTGAACACACTCTTGCAGCCAATCATCAAGCATACGGGAAATCCCTTTAAGGATTTTGACACCCTCAAAAGACAAATTGAAAGTATGAAATAATCTTTCAGAAAATACTATTTCCCATGAATATGAAAAGTATCAAGATTGCATCCATATTGTTGTTGTCATTCTGTTCTGTTTCATTTGCCCAAAATCAAAACAATCTGACCGATGAGCAAATGAATGATGCGCTACGTAAAGATCAGAAAATGATCAATAAGTTCTCAAAAATGATTGAGAAGCAGGAAAAGACCATCCTTCGCAACAACAATGAGATCTCAAAGCTAAAAGAAGAACGTGACAAATATAGTCCGGAGGTTATCAAGGCTTTCGACAAGAAAAAAGTCATGGAGATAGACAACTATCTAAAAACCCCATTGTCAAAAATGGACAGATGGTATTTGGAGTATATTCTTGAAAAGGCTCAGAGTTATCCGAATGACAGAGACATGAAGGAGAAAGCCCTTCAAATCTCAAAAAAACTCAACAGTAAAAAATTATTTGATAAGGCTGTCAACCTCAACGAGCAATTAAAGACATTGCAATACCATGAAGGAACTTCCGTGGCTGATATTTTCAATTACGATGGAATCACTCATCTTCTTGGTAGTCTGCAGAACTCATTTAAGGAATCTCAGGATGAGCAACTTAGAGAAGCCGCCATGCCACTTTTCAGCTATCTGTCTGGCATTAATTATCTAAATGATGTTGTCATAGCAGTTCAAAAACTGCGGAAAAAGAATGCTAAAGCCCAATGGGAGAAAGACTTCAAACCATTGTTTGATAAGTTGAATGAAAAAGCGCCAAATAATGATCTGACAAAAAAAGGATATATCGAGAGCCTGCCATATTTAAGACAATGTCTTGAAGCTCTACAAAATGATCTTCAGCTTGACCCTTCAAAGAAATCATTTGCAGAAGATGAGATCAGCCTTATCATGGGTAGGAAATAATAACAGACACTTAATACCGTTCACGATATGAAGGAAAAGAAAATAAGTTCAAAAGAAGTGCACTGGACCTTGGTCAATCCACGCATTAATGCCGGTGAACAGGCCAACTCATTCATCCGAAGGACCCTTCCCCCTGATGTTGCCTCACATTTTGCAAAGATGCTTATTGGTCCAGAAAGATACATATGGAAACTCGACGTTGACGCCACGCCATTGTCACAAGTCACACCCGACGTAGCCATTGCGGCCCGTCAGGTACTGGCGACGCTGAAGCAGCGCGTAGAAGCCTCTATACCTGATTCTCGGTTGAGAGAGTGTGTAATGACATATCCCAACGACGACTATGTGATGTGCTATGAGAACGACAAAGGCCAAGTCGACATCATCATCACGGGATGGGGATTTGTAAACCGCAAGACTCCAGGCACCGGCGTTATTGTCAAAGACATCAGGCAAGGCAAAAAAACGCAAGCCATCCGCATCGGTTTCCTTTATAACGAAAAACTGCATCCCAACCATCAGTTCGCATTGAACAACCATGGTGTCGTCAACACATTGAAGACGGGTAATGACGGCTACTGCACCTTTGAAAGACCGTTTGTCGTCGGCACACAACTCATCGTCACCGATCTTGCCACCCAAAACGACTTCCCCCTTGAAGTGACAGAAGGACAAGAGGAATATTTGTTTGAAGTGACCATCAAATGCAAAATCGATGTCAGTGTATACAAAGGTGGCACGCCTATCCCTGGATGTCAGATTACCGTTGAACACCAAGGCGATGATTATTCTCTCGTCACTGACGAGGCAGGTGCATGCAGTCTTCTGGTCACTTATATCGAAAACAGCCAAGTGACAGTCTTTTGGGCAAGTCAGCAACAGACACAAGCCCAAAACGCTGTAGGCAACACATTCATCTTTGAGATGGAAGAAAAGGCAGAGCTGCCGGAGCCAAAATCAGCAAGAATCAATGTGATAGACCAAAACGGCATACCTCAGCCCTATTACCCCATATCCATCGAGACCAATGGCGGTGTGATGAATCTCAACACCGACGATGCTGGTGAGGCCTATACCGCGCCCATCCCCGACGGAGAGTATTTCAATGTGAGAGATGGCAACAATCCCGACAATTACCTGCAATGTATGATGTCTGCCGAACAGGATGGATATGTGCTGATGGTGAATACCGCCCCACCTCCCCAACGTCAGGCACGTGTCCGGATAGTCGACAGTCAGAACATTTTTGTCACCAATGTACCCGTCGCTCTCACCCAACAAGGGATGGCTCCTTTGGAAGGTTTTATCAACGGCAACGGAGATTTTATATTCGACAAGTCTCTTTTTATCCCTGACGCCCCCATACAAGTACAGGTGAATAGTGCAAGCCGTCCATTCCCGCTTATCACTTTTGCCATCAGCAACGACGAGGATGATTACCTGCTCGCCGAAGAAGGGCAAACACCCTGGTGGCTTATCCTGTTGGAAGTACTGATCGGCTTAGGTGTGGCGGTAGGACTATTCTTCCTTTGCAAGCCCTATATCGCAGGAGCCTTCGGCATTTCAGACTTAGTACATTAATCTAATAAAACACTAATTATAACTGAGGATATGAACAATATGCTGGTAATAGACTTGATTATTCTCTTTATAGCGAATATTCTGACATTTATCATGTATGCTTACGACAAGCATCTGGCAACCTACAATAAATTCCGTATTCCAGAAGCGGTACTGTTGCTTTTTGCCTTTTTAGGTGGAGCCTTCGGCGCATTATGTGCCATGCTGCTGTTCCGTCACAAGACACGCAAGCCTCTTTTCTACATCACTGTGCCAATCTTTCTCATTTTACAGATTGCCTGCGACATTCTTTTGAGACTATTGGTAAGACCTTAATATCTTTAAAATCAGACGACATCAGATTATGAACAAAAGCAAGAAAATCAAGAACAACGAAGCCAGATGGACACTTCTACCCAACAATATCAACCCCAATGATCAAGCGAATAAAACGCTTGAGAAGAGGGTGCCCAGTGACATCTTACGCCATTTTGCCAAATTGAACGTCGGAAGAGGTTTTTTTGAGTGGACATTCACATCAGAAAATGAGGTCCTCGCCCTGTCACAGGCACCTGCCGAGGATAGGGATATTGTCATGAATATGTACAGCGATGTCGCCGAGAGAGTGAAAGAATGTTTTGGCAACTCTATCGTCGGCCAGCGCATCGTATGTGTGCCAAACGAAGACTACATCTGCTACTCTAAGGATGAGACTGGCAAAATCCAGCTACATATCACGGGATGGGGATTTGCCAACGTCAAGGGACCAAGCCTTAAGCCTTTGGAACGCCGTATTCCTCCTGCTCCATCGAGTATTTTGGTCAATATTGGATTTATGCGAGGGGGAGAGCTCGTCCCCAACAAATCATTCCTGCTCAAAATACCCACTCAAATCAGAGCCAACGAACTAAGTACCGGAAATGATGGCTTATATCATTTTGAGAAACCCCTCAAGGAGGGCACCCAGTTTGTTGTCACCGATAATAATACCCAGCGGGAGTATCAGCTGACCGTCATCAAAAATCAGACGGACTATATCTTTGATGTGACCCAACATACCCACGTGAACATCTCTGTGACTTATGATAATATCCCATCAGCAGGGATGGTCGTGAGACTTACCTATCAAGGGAAAACCGAAATGCTGGAAACCGATGCAAACGGTAATGCCTCCACCGCATTAATATATGGAGAAAATGAGAATATCACTGTAGAAGTCGATGAAGCGAGTGAGACCCAGCAGATATCCGCCGATGGCAACACATTTATCTTCGCCCTGAGGACCAAAGTATATACTTCACACGTGAAAGTTGTTGACCAAAACGGCAACATCGTGAGCGGCTATCATCTGATTGTCAGTACCCCCATGCAACAAACAGATATGCAGACCGATGATAGTGGCTGTGTTGTGCTTCCTGAGATGAGAATGGGTGAACAGTTCCATGTTGCAGACGACAATGGCTCAAGTCAGGTTTATAGTGTATCCAACGATGACAACGAGTTCATTTTCCCCATCTATGTCGTTCCACCAATGCCTATTGTCCCAAGATTGACGGTAGTCGATCAAGAAGGCAACATTGTACCAAACTACGATTTGATGTATTCCTCCAATCAAGGAGAGATGATGATGAAGACCGATGAGACAGGTGTCATCATCCTGCCGGAAATGTCTGTGGAAGACACCTTCAGTGTGACCGATCATACAGGACTGTCACAGTCCTATCATGTCACACCCGAGAACTATGATTTCATTTTCCAAGTGAACCTACCCCTTGAGGAGCGTGTGGTACGTATCCGTGTGCTTGACCGTGACGGCTCCCCACTTGACTACATACCTGTGTATGTGGACACGCCTTTGGGTACATTCTCCTCTACGTCGGACCACGACGGATATGCGATCTTCCCCGCATCAGCATTTGTCGACAAGAAAAAAGCAAAGATACGATTCACCATCACCAAAGAATATAAGAAGAGAAAGAAGCAACAAGGTTTTCATTGATGCTATAGTTATACGACATTTTTCATATCAAATAAGCAAAAATACTAAATTCAAAACTCATGAGCGATAATATCAACTATAATCACCGTTTTACATACGAGAACAACAAAGATTTGTACACATTCCGTATGCGTAAGAGCCACAAGGGCTGGTGGTGGCTGTTACTTTTACTCCTACTCCCCTTGTTGCTTATCCGGTGTCAACACGACATCACCGTGACTGTCATCGACAACGCCACCAAAAAGCCTGTGCCAGATGTCAAAGTCGAGGCCGAATATACATCGCACATCCTCTTACAAGACGGCAAATTCCTCAATCATAAAAGCCACCCTTATTCCGAGATCACCGACTCAGAAGGCAAGGCGGTGTTAAAGGATGTGAAATGCTGCCTCTTTTCGTATATCTTCTATGGTGGTAGTAAAATCCACATTACGGCAGACGACCTGAAATCAGTTGATAAATCTTATCATTATACCCGCAATGTCACGATTGAATTGGAAAATGTGGACTGCGAGATTGACATCGTCATGGTCATAGACAACACAGGAAGTATGAGTGCAACACTTGACATGGTCAAAGAGAATGCTCTTAACTTCAGCAGCAAGCTGAAAGAAGCATGCATCGAGCGACACCGTAACATCAAGGGACTACACATGCAAGTCATCTCATACGGAGAATTGAATGAGGATCCAATTATTAAATCTGATGTCTTCAATTTGCCAAAGGACGAGACAGCATACAAAAATTTCGTAAGCAGCATTCATTTGACTGACGGCGGTGATACACCAGAGAGTGGTCTTGAAGCCCTTGCCATGGCCATACAAAGCGATTGGCATAAATCATCCTTAAAGACACGGCATGTCATTGTCGTTTATACAGACGCACCCTCACATTCACTGGATTATGAATATGACACCAGGGAGTTTTATCCCAAGAAGATGCCCAAAAACTTCAAAGAGCTGACAAAGATGTGGAATGGAATGGATAAGGATGCTAAACGACTATTGCTTTTTGCGCCATTAAATGATAATGATGATTCAAAAGTTGTCAATTGGAGTATGATTTCCGACAAGTGGGATAATGTCACCCATGATGATCTCAATACAATCTTAAAAAGTGGCTATGATACAGCCATCGACGCCATCTGCAAGTCACTCTGATGCATTTCAGGACAGCACCTTCAGTTTTGACTATGATATTTTAGCACAGTAGTGATTCTTATATGAAAAAAATAATATTAGGGATTTTATGCGTGGCAGCGATTGCCGCTGCCACGATAATCCTCTTGCCTATCATCAAAGAGCAGCGCGCATACAATAAAGTAAAAAACAAACAAAGTGTCAGTGCCTGTGACAGCTATGAAAAAGACTGGCCAGAAGGCAAACACATCGAGGATGTGACGTTCATGCGCATAAAGGCTGCCACTGACGATGGTAGCCGTGTGGACGAAATCGTCAAATACCTCCGTCGATACCCTGAGGGCAGTTATGCGAACGAGGCCAATGCAATATGGAACGAAATATGGGACAAGGAAATCAATAAATACGAAACGAAGGCAAAAGACGATGCATCCGTCAAGGGTAGAATGGCGATGATGGAAATCTTGCAATTTATGAAGAAGAATCGTGTCAACACCATTGCCATGACATGTAGGTCAGAGATGAGCATAAAAGAGTTCAACGAATACGACGAGGAAATCCAGTCGCTCATGGAACGTACCAACGAGACATCATTACCATACAAGGATGGTATCGTCGGCATCAACTCAAACTTCGATCATGAGTCGCAAAAATCATTGAGCACCCAACTCTCACAATTCCTACAAGGTGAGTTTGACCATATCTTCACAGCTGGTTTTATCAAAGTGGCACCAGCCGACGAATCCACAGACAATAGTTCCTTAAAATGTCCCACCATAACCATCGATTACAAAATCAGCACGATGGAGACCATCATCAACGACAAAAGCTACCCCCAAATATGGGCCTATCCATATGCCGATGAAGATGAAGAGACAAATGTCGATGCGTTCATCTCAAATATCCTGATAGACGCAGACCTCCATATCACTATTCCTGAATCGGAATCCACTATCACCCAAAGAGAAAGTGGAGAACTTATCGATTATTTCAAAATGATCAAAAATTCCGATCAAGCATATATGGAAACAGCTTCCCTCTTCCTGACAGGACAAGTCAAGAAACTGGCAAAGAATTTAGGAATTGGTGGTCGGTAAGCTTCATTGCATCAAGTGCTGTAAGTGTGGACACTTACGCCCTGGGCACTCGGCAAATAATTGATGCCCCACCAACACATTTGCAACAACAAGAATGCAATGATAAGCATCCAAAGGGCAGGCGTCAACAGATTGGGTCGATAAAGGCGGAAATGGACATAACAGAGATACGAGAACCACGTGATGGCCGCCCATGTCTCTTTTGGATCCCAAGACCAATAATGTCCCCATGCCTCTTTTGCCCACAACGCTCCAAAGAGCATGCCTACCGTCATAAAAGCCAGACCTGCATATACAAGATTGTCGCAGATGACACTCTCCTCCACCAGTTGGGCGTCACCACGCCAGAATTTACGCCACAACATATACAAAGCCATCAACATCGAAGCACCTAACAATGCATAGGCAAACATATAGACGATCACATGAGGTGCAAACCAAGGGCTCTGCAGCGCAGGCATGAGCGTCTTGGAATGAATTTCAGGTTTGAAGAGATTAATACAGATAAATACTGTGGCCATGACGGTCGAGAATGTGAGAATCCATTTATAACGCCAACGGACATAGACAATCATACCCGCCAATGGCAGGAAAAGGCTATACCAGAGACGAGTCTCTCCCATTGTACGAAGAGGTGGACGCTCCAACGACACCCATATCATCACGATAAAGGACAAGAACACCAACAAACCTGTCAGGGTAGACAAGAGCGCCAACTTGTATTTGTCTTTCCATGCCACAAAAGCACCAAAGCCCCATAAAAGTATAGACACGACAGAGAAGATACCTAATTCATCCCAACTCATGAGGCTCTCCTTTCTGAAGCCCTGCTTCCCATAATCAACATACAGACCGCTCCTGCGACCATCATCCGAATGCCTGTATAGACAAATGGCAACCATGGATCACGCACCAGTTCAAAGACGCTGTACTGACTATCTTTACCCATCATGGAATCATATCCATATTGATAAATTTTCCAACCTTCCACTTTCATGGGTTTGTTGACATCAATAATGCCATGATATTGTTTTTCTGATTTTGTATAGACATCGACATCAGACGCGAAACGTTTGGGTGAGCCATCGTCATACTCCTCCATGATAAACTCATTCAGCTGGATGGCGAAAGGCAACTCTACGACATGCTGATCTTTATCTAACGCACGCCATTCAGTACTGTCAATTCCGACAATCATTTTCAGTTGCTGCATATCCGGATTGCCCAACGTGGCTGTGGTAAGTGCGACGAAAAGTCCGACGTGATTAAGCAAGAACGGAATATCACGCCAACCTTTCATATGCCCCACACGGCGTAGGATGGTAGCACCAAGAATAATGTCCATCAAGACATAAATGAGGACAAAGGGCCAAAACGTCAACATATTGTGAAGCCATGTGCCATTCGTCGTCTGAACGACAAGTCCCATGATAACAGTCAGTAACACGGCATAGAAAAATGTGGGTATGGCTGCGGCATAGGTCGAGAGAAAACGAAAGGGATAGAACCATCTGCGTCCGACATGTATTCCCGCGATGAGAGCCAATAATACGACGAAGGCAATGACATTGGCTGGCCAGGAGAAAGCGTCCCAATGAATAGAGCCGACACAGATTTGCAGTATCAGTCCCGTCATGATAATACCGGCACCAAGGGCGAATCCCTCAGTTAACTTCCAAGGTTTGTTCCACATAAAACTCAAGTTATTATCATCTTATCAGACGATTTATCAAGATAAGTAAGTGATCAAAATTAAGCAGCTATATGCGAGTAGTTAATGAAGAGGGTTTTTCCGACAGCCGCAAGAGCCATTTTTGTGGAATAGAAGAGCATGTCCGTGCTCTGGTAGTCTTGTGGCCTTATCCACTTCCCCTTGAGTA
>FLNZ01004436.1_pt1 | contig 27551 bp, 19 predicted proteins | sample 1140391 | NCBI WGS metagenome assembly FLNZ01 (sample SAMEA3878171, study PRJEB12797) | bioreactor metagenome | biome: Moose rumen | place: Sweden | collected 2011-10 | reverse complement strand
AGATACCGAGCTTACCTCCAGCCAGCGTTTCTGCGCCGCACTCCACACCTCGAAATCGAAGGTGATGGCACTAGTGAAGCTCATGTCGCCACCGCACAGACGGAGGATGTGCCACGGCAGTTCGAGTTTCTCTAAAAGTCCCTGCACATGGTCCTTCATCTCCTCGAGGGCGGCATAGCTGTCCTCGGGACGCTCGATGCGCACTATCTCCACCTTGTCGAACTGATGCAGGCGGTTGAGACCACGCACGTCCTTGCCATAGGAGCCAGCCTCACGGCGGAAGCATGCACTGTAGGCGCAGTTCTTCTTGGGCAGGTCCTCGGGGTTGAGAATCACGTCGCGATAGATATTTGTCACGGGCACCTCGGCAGTGGGGATGAGGTAGAAGTTATCCACCTGACAGTGATACATCTGGCCCTCCTTGTCGGGCAATTGGCCAGTGCCGAGACCCGACGCCTCATTAACAACCAATGGAGGCTCTATCTCCACATAGCCTGCCTTGCCAGCCTCGTCGAGGAAGAACTGAATGAGGGCACGCTGCAACTTGGCACCCTTGCCCACATACACGGGGAAGCCGGCGCCAGTGATTTTCACGCCCAGGTCGAAGTCTATGAGGTTGTATTTCTTTGCGAGTTCCCAATGTGGCAGAGCATCCTCACCGAGGTGCGGCTCAGGACCACCACTCTTCTCCACTACATTGTCCTCGGCGGTGCGACCTTCGGGCACACCTTGATATGGCATATTGGGGATAGTGAGCAAAATCTCGGTTATCTCGTTGGCGGCAGCAGTCATCGTGTCGTCAATCTCCTTATTGGTGGCTTTGAGCTGAGCTACAGCGGCCTTTGCCTGCTCAGCCTCATCGCGCTTGCCTTGCTTCATCAGGGCGCCAATCTGCGCAGCCATCTTGTTGAGTTGCGAGGCGTTGTCGTCGCGCTGCTTCTGCGCGGCACGGCGCTGCTTGTCGAGTTCTACAATTCTCATTATTGGCTCTCGGGCATCAAAGTGCTTTACTGCAAGCCTCTCTATCACATGCTCGGGATTCTCGTTGATTACTTGTAATTGTAACATATAATTTATAGTTTATAGTTCGTTTATAGTTCATAGTTCATAGTTCACAGTTTATAGTCCATAGTTCATAGTTCATAGTTCATAGTTCACAGTTTATAGTCCATAGTTCACAAATCAGGATTTATAGTTTTTTGTCATTTTGCTTTGTGGTTACTATAATGGATGTTAGCATTTTAACAAGTTCGATACAATCATTGTTAAGTGTGTCAAACATTTCGGACGTAATATAGTCAGTAGCATTTAAGAGTTCAAGCCAGTAGAGGGTTTCATTGGCTTCTTTCAATGAAATTTGCAACTTACACGTGAAGTCGGGACGGCTTTGTCCCCGTAATGCCTCAGCCAAATTAGCACCTATGCTTGTACCACAGCGCAAACATTGCTTGCTCATCACATATTCACGTTTTTCTTCAGTCAACCATTTATAGAGTTTAACAATTCTGACCGCAAAAACCTTACTTTTCTGAAAAACTAAACTGTCTGCCATAAACGTCAACTTTGAACTATGAACTCTTAACTATGAACTGATTAGTCTCCAAACGATATCGTTCCTGTGGTGCTGCCTTTTTTCTTGGCGATGGGCGATACGGGCTTGGAAGGCGCGGGCTTGGAGGGGGCGCTCTGCAACTCGCGGAACACGTTCTTCACCTGCTGGTCGCGCTTGAAGGCGGGGTTCTTCTCGAGCAGGTCAACTATCTCGTCGTTGTCGATATCCTCAGGCCGCAGCACGATGTATTGCGCCATAGCACGCTCCAGGTCGAGATCGTTGAACTTGTCGCCATACTCCTGCTCGATGCGGCTGGTAGCCGACACGGTTTTTGCCTCACCCTTCTTCTCGCCTTCAGCCAAAGCCGTCTCGGCATCGAGCGACACGTTGAATCCCGAGGCGAGCATGGTGATCTTTATCTTATCGCCAAGCGTGTCATCATAGGCGACACCCCAAATCATGTCGTGGTCGAGGGTGAACTGTGTCATGAAGTTCTTCATCTCGTCAATCTCGCTCATCTTGAACTCATCCTTAGCGTTGCGAGAATAGTAGATGTTCATCAATATGCGCTGCGAGCCATAGATGTCGCGGTTCTTGAGCAATGGCGAGTTAAGGGCGTCTTGAATAGCCTTGGTTACACGCTGGTCTCCCTCACCGTAACCCGAACTGATGATTGCCACACCGCCCTCACGCAAGGTGGTGTTCACATCGTTGAAGTCGAGGTTGATATATCCGTCAACATTTATCATGTCGCTAATGCTGCGCGCAGCTACCGACAGCGTGTCGTCGGCCTTGCCAAAGGCGTTCATAAAGTTCAAATCGGGGTAAATCTCGCTCAACCGCTCATTGTTGATGATGAGCAGAGCATCGACATACTTCTGCATCTCGTCGGCACCGCTAAGCGCCTTGATGATTTTCTTCTTACCCTCAAAGAGGAAGGGGATAGTGACGATACCAATGGTGAGCACGCCCTTCTCACGAGCGATGCGAGCTACCACGGGAGCAGCGCCAGTTCCTGTGCCGCCACCCATACCAGCGGTGATAAACACCATCTTTGTCTCGTCGTCGAAGAGTGCGGCAATCTCTTTCTCGCTCTCCTCGGCAGCCTGCTTTGCCAACTCAGGCTTGTTGCCGGCTCCCAGTCCAAAGGTCGTGTTGGGACCTATGAGCACACGATTGGGCACCGGCGAGTTGTTCAAGGCCTGCCGGTCGGTGTTCATCACCACAAACGACACGCCATTTATGTCTTGTTTATACATGTGGTTGATGGCATTGTTGCCACCGCCACCAATTCCTATCACCTTAATCAAACAAGGCTCTTTCCCTCCATCGGGAGTCTCGCGATTGCCAAACCCAGGGTCGGCGTCAATCTCTCCAAAAATGTCTTTCTGCTCGGGCATCATTGGGGTCTTGTTCTCGCTAGCTTTGACATTGCCTGCAATACCGTCTTTTTTATCCATATCTGTTGATGTTGTTTACTAGTGAAAAAATCTTTTGAAGAATTTGCTTGATGAAGTAATGGTTTTTTAATCGTCAACGTCGTCTTCGGTCATCAACTTCTCCATCTTCTGACGGGCCTTATCAAGCCACGACAACCCCTTGCGGCGCTTGGGTTCTGGGCGCTCATTGGGCTCAGGACGAGCTGGTTTATTGGGTCGTGTGGGTTCCTCTTCGCGGAAGCGGCCATAGCCGTAATCGCCACCATCGTCACTGGCACGATTGCCGTAGTCGGGAGCCACAAAATCGTCATCGGTGTTGCCGTAGGTGTTCAGGCGCACGCACGACTGGTTGTAGGGCAGCGACTGTGCCGCGCTCGAGAGCAGCGAGAACAGCTGCACATACTCAGCGCGGTTGATGTTATGGTCGAGGATGTTAAGTGCCTTAGGATAAGTGCCCATGCGCACCTTGAGCTTAATCTCATCCTCGATGCGGCGGGCGATGCCTTGAAGCTGTGCGCCTCCGCCTATCAGCACAATGTTGTGCAGGTCCACAATCTTCACGCCAGCGTAGGAGATCTGCTGCTTGATGTTGGCAATAATCTCACCTGTGCGGGCGGTGATATAGTTAGCGGCATCGGTAGAGTTCACACCTTCTATAGAGATGTGGTCCACGTTCTTGTCGAGAGGGTTGCTGATGTTCTTCTTCACACGCTCGGCAGTGTCTTCCAGTATGTTAAGACCCACTGTGATGTCGCGGGTGATATTGCGGCCACCCAGTGGCAAGGTAGTTAGATACACCAGCGAGCCATCTTTGTAAATCGACACCGTGGTGGTCTCGGCTCCCAAGTCCACCAGCATGCATCCCAGCGACTTCTCCGATGGCTCAAGTATCTCATCGGCAACGACCAGCGGAGTGACTAGATACTCGCGCACTCGCGTCGAGCCACTCATCACACGGTCGAGGTTGAGCTTGAGGTTTGGCTTGGCGACTATCAGGTTGAGCTTTATGTTTATATTCGAGCCAAACTGGCCGCTCGGGCTCTTGGTCTCGTTTTTGTCAACGTAGTAGGTGCGTGGCACCACCTTGATAGTCTCATAGTTCTTGATGGGGTCACGACCAGCCTCTGCCACTATGCGGTCGAGGACTTCGTCGGTGATGGGTACGGTGGCGTCGAGGGTGTGGTTCACCTCGGTGGGCTCGCTGTGCAGCGACCGTCCGCTGAATCCCACAAACACCTCGTCGATAGTGCCATCAATGCGATTCTCCAGTTTGCGGATGATGCTGTTGATGCACCCTTTAGTGTTTTCCACGTTCTGCACGCATCCATGCCTAACGCTGTTGATGAGTTTTTCCACTTCGAGATGATTGATCTGCACATATCCGGCATTGGTCTTCTCGGCTATGGCACCCACAATCTTCGAACTGCCAATCTCTAAAGCTGCTATGTATTGTGACTTGCTCATATATATAATAGTGTTAAGTATTTAGTACAAAGTGTTATGTTTAAGTGGATTTCTTCTCTTTAGAAGTCTCTTTAGTTTTTTCTTTTTCCTTAGTTTTCTCCTTTGGTGGCGATGTCTCGGGAGGTTTCTGGGCTTCGCCCTTGTTCTCGGCAGGAGTGGTGGTCACAGGCTTGGAGGAGGGCTTCTCGGTTGCCATCTTGTTGACAGGAGCCTTGCTGTTGTCGCTCACTCGCATGGTGCCAGGGTCATCGGCTTTCTCGTCCTCATCTGGATCATAAACCTTCTTCACCTCCACCAGCTTGTCGCGGCGTGTGGCAACAACCTGATAGTCCCACTTCACCGAGATGGTGTCGTAATACTTCCACCCCTTCACCGGCATCACCTTCTTGTAGAACAGCTTGAGCTTCCTGAACTTCGACTCAAAACTGCTGCAGTTGCCTATGTTTATTACATGGCCCTCAACCGATGGCACCAGTATTATGTTGTTAGTGTCGCCAATGCAGTACATCGTCACCAGGGCTTTCAACGCCGAGTCGCTCTCAACATACTGCACGAGAGGCAACAAGCGCATAGGCGTGAACTTATTGGTGAAATGTCCCTGCACCACAGGCACATCGATGTTGCAGTTGGCGACGGCTGTCATGCGTTTGCCCTGCTTATTGACATAGTAGGACTGGTCGCCGTCAAACACGCGCATCACAGGCAATATTTGCGAAACGTTTATTTTCAGAACGCCACCGTTTACAAACATGCACTCTACCGACTCGATATACTGCGACTGGGAGAGAACATTCTCAATTTCCTCCACATTGATTTGCCACACGGGCACGTTCTTGACGACAACGTGCTTGCGCTCAAGCTCCTCGATGACATATTCAGGCGTGACAAAATTTAAACCCTCGTTGTTCTCAATCTCCACCTGTATCTCGGTGCATGTCTCATCGCGCCCCTTGTTCCTTGCCCAGAAGGTACCGCCAATGAGCAACGCCAAGAGCGCTAAAAGCAATATGTAGCGTAAGTATTTCAAGTAACTATCGTTCTACTACAAAGATTGTTTCTTTACTTCTTCACAAATCTGAGGCAGCATATCAACAATGTCGCCTGCCCCAAGCACTAATAAAATATCAAAGTTAAGCAAATGTATCGACTTAATCAAATTTTCTTTAGAATAAATTGATTTTTTCGCACATTTCACATCTTTTAATATAATTTCGCTCGTAATTCCCTCGATTGGAAGCTCGCGAGCGGGATAAATGGGCAACAAAATCACCTCGTCGGCATGAGAGAGAGAGGCGGCAAACTCTGATGCGAAATCGCGAGTGCGGGTATAGAGATGAGGCTGGAACATCACCGTGAGCTTGCGGCCAGCATAGAGATCACGAACGCTCTTGATGCTCGCCAAGAGCTCGTTGGGATGATGGGCATAGTCGTCGATGACTACCTTACCCTTCTCGCCAGGTTCCTTGAGCCAGAACTCAAAGCGGCGTTTGGCACCCTGGAACGAAGCTATCGCCCCACGCATCGCCTCGGCCGAGATGCCCTCCAAACGGCACGCCGCCATCGAGGCTATCGCATTCTCAATATTTATATCCACTGGCACGCCAAGCTTGATGTCGGCAATCGTCTCCCACGGAGTCACCAGGTCAAATACTATCTCGCCATTGCCCTTGCGCACGTTGGTGGCATGAAAATCGCCGTCGTCTTTTGAATAAGTGTAAATCTTAACTCCTTGGGCCACACGGGGTTTCAAGTCGAGACCAGTGTGTACTATGAGAGCGCCATCGCTGCGCACAAGCTCGGTGAAATGGGCGAAACTCTCGAGATAGTTCTCGTAGGTGCCATAGATGTCGAGATGGTCGGGGTCGGTGCTGGTAACGACGGCAATATAGGGTTTCAAGTGGTGGAACGAGCGGTCAAACTCATCGGCCTCAATCACCGAATAGGGACTGTCGGGAGCCAGCAGGAAATTGCTATTGTAGTTGCGAAGCACACCGCCAAGGAAGGCGTTGCACCCTACTCCTGCCACGGTGAGGATGTGAGCCGCCATGCTCGACGTAGTGGTCTTGCCGTGAGTGCCGGCAAAGCACATCCCCTTGCTGCTCTCGGTGACGAGCCCCAGCACCTTAGCGCGCTTCACCACCTCAAAGCCGTTGTCACGGAAATATCGTAGCCCGGCATGGCTGTCGGGGACGGCAGGAGTGTAAACCACCAGCGTGGTCTCCGGGTCGCTGCAATAATCGGGAATCAAATCGGGGTTCTCGTCAAAGACGATTTCCACACCCTCATCAACGAGGGCATGAGTCAACTCACTTGGTGTGCGGTCATAGCCGGCAATCTTCTTGCCTTGAGCAAGGAAATAGCGCTCCAGGGCAGCCATCCCGATGCCTCCAGCGCCCACAAAATATAATGACTTGTAATCTTTCATAATAGTTCAGAGTTCAGAGTTCAGAGTTCAGAGTTCAGAGTTGAGAGTTGAGAGTTCAGAGTTGAGAGTTCAGAGTTCAGAGTTGAGAGTCACTTAACACTTAAAACTTAGGATTTATTTCGCTATTTGCAGCACTTTATCTACTATTTTCTCGGCTGAGTCGCGCAGAGCCATCTTCGACACGTTCTCGCTAAGCATCTCGATGACGCGTTCTTCCTCTATCGTGTTAAGCATCACGTCAACAAGTTTGAAACCAGCGTCGCTGTCGGGTATCATCAAGGCGGCATTGCGGCCTACAAGTGCCATCGCGTTCTTGGTCTGATGATCCTCGGCAACATTGGGCGAAGGCACCAGCAGCGACGCCTTGCCTAGCAGCTGCAGCTCGCTGATGGAACTTGCCCCTGCACGTGAGATCACCAGATTGGCAGCACGGTAGGCCAAGTCCATATTGCTGATGAACGGCATCTGCTTGATATTGGTGACCTGCGAGGAGATGAGGGCTTCGCGGCAACGCTCATCATAGATTTTTCCCGACTGCCATATCACCTGGATATCGTCGTGACTGCCTATGGTGCGTAGCCCGGCGATGATGCTGTCGTTGATAGTGCGGGCACCTAAGCTACCGCCCACTATCAATATTGTGCGCTTTTCAGGGTCGAGGTCAAACGCCTTACGCGCTTCCTCGGGCGATGCCTCACACTCGAGCAACGAGCGGCGCACGGGATTTCCCGTGAGCACAATCTTCTCGGCGGGGAAGTAGCGTTCCATGCCCTCATAGGCCACACAGATGCACTGCGCCTTCTTGGCAAGCAGCTTGTTGGCAACGCCAGCAAAGGAGTTCTGCTCTTGCAGCAAGGTGGGGATGTCGTTTTTCTGGCACTCACGCAGCATGGGACCGCTGGCATAGCCACCTACGCCCACTGCCACATTGGGCTGGAACTCATCGAGAATGTCGCGAGCCATAGTCATGCTCTTCTTGAGCTGATACAGCACTTTTACATTGCGCCACAGGAGCTTTCGGTCAAAGCCCACCACCGGCAGACCCTTAATCTCATAGCCCGCCGCCGGCACGCGCTCCATTTCCATACGTCCCTCGGCGCCCACAAACAAGATATCGGCTTGCGGCACGCGGCGCTTTACTTCGTTGGCTATCGACAAGGCGGGAAAGATGTGCCCGCCTGTGCCGCCGCCACTTATCAACACTTTCAGTTTGTTATGATTTCCACTCATTTTTTACAGGTATTTCTGATGGATTACGGGCATCAAGACCGCTAGGCAGATTGTTGCCGTCATCCTTGTTCTTTCCATTTACATTGTTGGCGATAGTGCGGCTCACACTAAGCATCACACCAATAGCAATACTGTTAACTAATATTGATGTGCCACCCTTGGAGATTAGCGGCAACGGCTCGCCCGACACGGGGAACACCCCCGTGTTAATCGCCATGTGGAACAGCGCCTGGAACGTGATCATTGCCGCCATGCCGATGATGAGCAGCGCCGGTAGCACACGGTGACATCGCCGCGCTATCATCGCCGCTCGCGACAGCAGCCACAGATACAAGATTATCAAGAAGATGCCTCCCACAAAACCTATCTCCTCCATAATAATAGAGAATATGTAGTCGCTGAAGGCAAGAGGCAAGCGGCTGCACTCACGCGAGTTGCCTATGCCCACGCCCCACAGTCCGCCATGCGCCTGTGCCATGATGGAGAACATCTCCTGGGAGTTCTCGCTATTGACCGAGTCGTTGATAAGCTCATCGCGGTGAAGCCAGTTATAGATGCGGCCTTTGCGCATGCTGTGGCGATCCACAACCTTATTTTTATCGACATTAGCACCCTTGTTGTCTTGAATAGCTGTTACCTGACGCATATTCTCCTCGCGCTTTTCACTGAGGTCTTTCCACACCCAGAACAATCCACCCACAACAGCATATATCGCCAACACGGCAAGCAACTTCTTGACACGCGCTCCACCCACTACAAACATTGCCGCACTGATGGCCATAAGCAGCAGCGTGTTGGTAAGACCGCTGTTAATCATCAACGCGCCAAAAACTGCCACTAAGGCTGCCGACACGGCAACTCCCTTAGTCGAGACGTCACGGTCGCCCTGGTTCTTAGCCATGATATAGGCTAGGGCCGTTACCGCCGAGAGCTTTGCCAACTCCGACGGTTGCACCGACAAGCCTATTAAAGGTATCGTGAACGCACGTTGCGCGCCATTGACCACCTCACCAGCCACCAGCACATAGATTAGTGCCACCATGGTGAAAATCCACAGCAAGGGGATAAGCACAAGCAGCAGCACCTTGTTGTTGTAGTTGATGCGGCTCAAGCCAATGACGAAAAATGAGCCTAAGAGCAGAAACGCCACCTGCTTGATGATGGGCTCATACACTCCCATCAGAGCCACGTCGCGGCTCGAAGCAGAATAAGACTCCACTATCGACACCACCACCAGGGTGAGGTAGATACCCCAAATCCATGGGTCGCCATAGCGCATGGTCATTTCCCTGTATCTCGATATTTTCTCTTTCTCACTCATATCAGAATCCTTACTCTAAATTGTTTACACATTCCTTAAACTGCGCGCCACGGTCCTCGTAGCTCTTGAACAGGTCGAAGCTGGCGCAACATGGTGACAGCAGCACAGTGTTGCCGTCTTTAGCCAGCGCATGGCATTTCTCTACACATTCAGCCATGCTGCGGGCATCCTCTATCACGGGCACTTTGCCGTCGAAGAAGGCATGCAGCTTGCTGTTGTCAACTCCCAAGCACACCAAGGCGACAACTTTCTCTTTCACAAACTCCTCTATCTCGCTGTAGTCGTTGCCTTTGTCTTTGCCGCCAAGAATGAGAACCACGGGGTCGGTCATGCTCTCAAGGGCATACCAGGTGGAGTTCACATTGGTGGCCTTGGAATCGTTGATATATCTCACGCCGTCAAGCGTGCGCACAAACTCCAGGCGGTGCTCCACAGCCTCGAAGTTGGCGAGCGCTTTACGGATGTTTTCTTTCTTGATATCGAGCAAGGTGGCACTGATACCTGCCGCCATCGAGTTGTAGATGTTGTGAAGGCCTTTCAGGGCCAGCTCACTGCTAGGCATCTCCCACTCGTCGCCTTCCACGTTAAAGCACAGCGTGCCATTGCTCAAGTAGGCAGTGCACGACTTGTCGTCACGGGCACTGAAGGGGAAGAAGCGCGCCTCGCTCTGGATGCTCTTGAGCTGAGCCGAGATGACGGGGTCGTCCTCCCAGTAGATGAAGGCGTCTTCGCTGGTCTGGTTCTGCATGATGCGGAACTTGGCAGCGGCATAGTTCTCCATCTTGTAGTCATAGCGGTCGAGGTGGTCGGGGGTGATATTGAGCATCACAGCAATATTGGCGCGGAAGTCATACATGTTGTCGAGCTGGAAGCTGCTCAGCTCAATGACATACACGTCGTGCTTCTCGGTTGCCACCTGCATAGCCAGACTCTTGCCGACATTACCGGCAAGACCCACATTCAGCCCTGCTTCCTTCAAGATGTGATAGGTGAGCAAGGTTGTGGTGGTCTTGCCGTTACTGCCGGTGATACATACCATTTTAGCATCGGTATAACGGCCTGCAAACTCTATCTCAGAGATCACAGGAATGTTTTTAGCCATCGCTTTGGCGATAAGCGGCGCCGTAAGGGGCACTCCAGGGCTTTTCACTATCTCGTCGGCTGCCAGCACCTTTTCCTCGGTGTGGTGGCCTTCTTCCCAAGCGATTTCCCACTTGTCGAGAATTTCCTTGTAGCGCGGAGCTATGGTTCCCATATCGGTGAGCCACACCTCCATACCCTTAACTTTGCCTAGCACGGCAGCTCCAACGCCGCTCTCTCCGCCTCCTATTACTACTAAACTTTTCATTACTTTTAAAAACTCGTTTTCTATGATGACTCAATTTTTTTATCTCGTTTTATCTCTATTATCTCACTTTAAGTGTTATTATCGTCAATGCCGCAAGAATGATGGTGAAAATCCAGAAACGCAGCGTGATTTTCGACTCGTGGAACCGGTTATGGGGCCAGTTGCGGAACACATACTTGCACTCGGGGTCCAAATCCTTGTCGAGCTTGCGGAAATTATCGTGAATGGGGGTCGAACGGAACACCCTCACTTTCTTGCCCTTGCGCTTGTAGTACTTGAACACCTGGGTCTGGATAATCACTGTGAGGCTCTCCATCAGGAACACGCCACACAAAATGGGCACCAGCAGCTCCTTGTGGATAATCACAGCACACACGCCAATGATACCGCCAATGGTGAGCGAACCCGTGTCGCCCATAAACATCTGAGCGGGGTAGGCATTATACCACAGGAAACCTATCAATGCCCCGACGAAGGCGCACATAAACACCACAAGTTCCTGGCTGTCGGGGATATACATAATATCGAGGTAGGAGGCATACTCGATGTTGGAACTCACATAGGCGAGTATGCCCAATGCTACACCGATAATCGCCGAATTACCTGCACACATGCCATCCATGCCATCGTTGAGGTTGGCACCGTTGCTCACCGCAGTAACCACCAGGATTACCATCAGCACAAACAATGCCCATCCTGCTGCACCGCCCCATTTTCCCAACCACTTGGTGAAGTAGCCATAGTCAAGGTTGTGGTTCTTCACAAAAGGTATGGTGGTCTTAAGCGATTTCTCGGGCTTGTCTTTATGCACTACAACAGCTTTGTTCTCGATTTTTGTGTCATTCTGGGAGTCAGAGGCTGCCGCATCAACGTCTTGTGGGTTTGACGTGATCACAGCCTCTTGCGTGGTGACTGTCACGCGCTCTATGTTCTCATGCATCACCACATCGGGGCTGAGCCACAGCACAAGACCCACAATGAGACCTATACTCACCTGACCCACAATCTTGTATTTTCCCTTCAAGCCCTCTTTGTGCTTGCGGTAAATCTTGATATAGTCGTCGCAGAAGCCCAGGAAGCCTAGCCACACTGTGGTGATTATCATCAAGATAATATAGATGTTGCGCATGCGGCCCAGCAGCAGCACCGGCAGCAGGATGGCGGTGATAATCACCAAGCCACCCATCGAGGGCGTGCCCACCTTCTTCTCGCCGAAGGGGTCGATAGAAGAGTCGCGCTGGGTCTCACCAATCTTGCGCTTGCGCATGTAGTGGATGAACTTCTCTCCCAACCATGCCGAGAGAATTAGCGATAAAATTAGCGTGAGCAGCGCACGAAATGAGATGTACTGCCACATGTGCGCGCCAGGAATATTGTATTGCTCTAAAAATCTAAAAAGGTAGTATAGCATAGCTTATAGTTTTTAGTTCTTAGCTTTAAGTTGAGAAATTCATTGTGCATTATGCATTGTGCATTAAACTAAGTTTCTCGGTCTCAAAAATCTTGGTTACCTCTTCTCGGTCGTTGAAGTGGTGCTTCACACCTTTAATCTCTTGGTAGTCCTCATGCCCCTTGCCGGCAATCATCACCACATCGCCACTCTGGGCAAGCTGGCACGCCACCTTGATAGCCTGACGGCGGTCGGTGATAGTGAGGGTAGTGGGCTGCTTCTCGGCAGGCACGCCCACTTGCATCTCACGCAGAATCTCGTCGGGGTCCTCATTGCGGGGATTGTCGCTGGTGAGTATCACACGGTCGCTGCGCAGGGCGGCCTCGCGGGCCATGATGGGGCGCTTCCCCTTGTCGCGGTTGCCGCCGCAGCCACACACCGTTATGAGCTGTCCCTTGCCCTTGAGCACCTCGTTTACCGAGTCAAGCACATTGATGAGTGCGTCGGGGGTGTGGGCATAATCCACGATGGCGATGTAGCCGCGTGGCGACCTCAACGTCTGGAAGCGTCCTGCCACAGGCACGAGTTTGCTCATCGACACAAGCACCTCGTCGCGATTCCATCCCAACAGCAGTCCTGCCGCATAAACGGCAGTGAGGTTATAAGCGTTGAACCTGCCAGTGAACATTACCTCAAGCTCGGTGTCGTTGATGATGAGCGAGGTGCCGTCAAGGCGGTCTTCCACTACTCGGCACTTGAAGTCGGCAAGCGACCGCAGCGAGTAAGTATATTTCTTGGCTTTGGTGTTCTGAACCATTACTGTTCCCACTTTGTCATCGACATTCACTACAGCAAAAGCGTCGCTGCCTAGCGCGTCGAAGAACATCTTCTTGGCGGCGATGTATTTGTCAACGGTGCCGTGATAGTCGAGGTGGTCACGTGTGAGGTTGGTGAAGATGCCGCCGGCAAACTTCAAGCCATCGATGCGGTGCTGGTCACAAGCGTGAGAGCTAACCTCCATGAAGGCATAGTCACAGCCAGCCTCCACCATGTCGTGGAGCAAGCGGTTAAGGGTCAGGTGGTCGGGCGTGGTCTGCTTGGCGGGTTCCACTTTCTCGTCGATAATATTCTGAACGGTTGACAGCAAGCCAGCCTTATATCCCAGCAAGCGGGCGAGCTCATAGAGCAAGGTGGCGATAGTTGTCTTGCCGTTGGTGCCGGTAACGCCCACCAGGCGAAGCTTCGACGACGGGTGGTCATACCATGCGCTGGCAAGATGCGCCAGGGCAACGTTGCTGTCGGGCACACGGATGTATGTCACTTGTGGCGACAGCTCCTCGGGGAGCGTCTCGCACACTACCGCGGCGGCACCATTATGAGCCACTTGCCCCAGGAACTGATGAGCATCGACTGTCACGCCGCGCACCGCCACGAATAGGCAGCCTTCGGTCACCAGCCTGGAGTCGCACACCACGTTGGTTATCATCTTGGAGGCATCGCCAGTCACTTGCAGCACCTCGATGTCTCTTAACAGTGTTTCTATTGTTTTAGCCTTCATATCTTTATCTCCTAATATAATTATATATCTAAGGTCAGATTTATCATCGCACCCTTGTTGAACGCTGTGCCTGCGGGAAGACTCTGGTTCACCACACGGCCGGTACCGTTGAAGCGCACATTCAAGCCCACCTTCTCAAGACAAGCCAGCGCCTCACGAATTGTCATGCCACACACATTGGGGACTCCCGATACCGGGCGCGAGGGAGCGCTGAACATCGTTGCCTCCGACGAACCCAGGAAACTGCGCAAGTCGCTAAGCAAACCGCCATTGCTCTGATAGAACAAGGTGGGATTCTTTTGGTAATGAGTCTTGGTGGAGGTAGTGCGATTAAGCGCTGATGAAGAATCGTAGTTGTCGTTAATGTCAAGCATGCCACGGGCATACATCTTTGCTGCAATGTTGTGCAGCACCAGACCACTGCTGGCGGCAGCGCCACGGTTGGCGCCTCGCATCAGCACGATGCAACTGTATTTGGGAGCATTGTAGGGGAAGAAACCGCAAAACGCCAGACGCTTCTCCTCGCTATAGGTGCCATCTTCACGCACGGTATAGGCGGTACCTGTCTTGCCGGCAATCTTCACATTATCGTCCTGAACCCAACGGCGCGCGGTGCCTGAATTGCCCCACACCACATCATACAGCATGATGCGCAACTTCTCGGCATTCTCGGGACTGCACACCTGCTGGCGCACGTAGGTGACGGGAACGATAGAGTCGTGGTCGCTGCCGGGACGGGTGAGCTTCTTTACTAGGTGGGGACGCACATACTTGCCGTCGTTGGCAATAGCGTTATACATGGCGAGGGTGTGCAACGGCGGTATGAGAGTGGCGTAGCCATAGGCCATGCGCGTGAGTGCCACACGGTCCCAATTGGCACGCCCCAGTTTTGCAATCTTGGGTTCCTGCTCGCCGCCAATGCCTGAATTGAAGGGGTCAAAGAATCCCATCTCCTCCAGCCTCTGCCTGAAACCATCAGGGTTTTTCTCATATTTCTTGAGGATAATCTTCGCCATGCCCACATTGCTCGACATCTCTATAATCTGTCGTGGCGTCATGGCACCACCATGTGAGTCCTTGATTATGCTCCCACCATATTCCATTACCGAACTGCCATTGGCAACAACCGCGTTGATGTCGTCAACGATGCCGTCTTCCAGAGCCACCATCATCGAGATGGGCTTCATCACCGAGCCAGGCTCGTAGCCCAGCACGGCATTGTTGCGGCCCTCGTAGTAGTCCTGGAGCTTGTCGCTCCACTCCAGGTTGGAGATAGCCTTAATCTCGCCGGTGTGCACCTCCATCAACACACAGGTGCCCCACACGGCATCGGTCTCTTTGCACACCTTGTAAAGTTCGTTTTCCACGATGTCTTGCAACTGCACGTTGATGGTCGTGGTGATGTCATAGCCGGGCACTGCCGGTGTGCTCTCCCAGTCAACAATGCGATTTGTGAGCTGGATGCGGCGCTTCACGCCAGGCACACCGTAGAGCAGTGAGTCGAGGGCCATCTCCAGCCCCGACCGGCCATGCTGTCCTTCCATGTTTTCCACCTCACCCACATTGCCAATGCTTCGTGAAGCCATCGACCCATAGGGTTTTACTCGTTTTACTGTGGGGTCGGAATAGAAGCCGTTCTTATTCTTTGGCATGTTGAGGAACGGAAATGATTTAAGGCGTAAAAACTGTGCATGTGTTAATCCGGTAAACAATGGATAGACTTTATTTTTGTGGGCTTCATACTGAGCCATTAATTCTTTCTTCCAATCTTTGGCACTTTTCTTATTCTCACAGAACACCTGAAGACTGTCGCATAACGCATTGACACTATCCTTGAACTCGCTGCGCGCAAAGCCCTCGCACGACCAGTCGATGCGTGCGGTATAATAGTTAAGGTTGGCGGCTAGCACACTGCCGTTGTCCGAGAGCAGGCGACCGCGCTCTGGAGGCAGGATGGTCTCTTTGGTTAGCAGGCTATCGGCTTTGTTGTTCCATGACTTGGAATCTACAACCGAAATCTTGAACATATTGTAGATAATCGCCGAGGAAAAAAGCAAAATCACCGCAATTACAAAGAGGTAGCGAAGCAGGATGTGTTGTTTGTTGGATGTTTTCATTGTTCATTAAGTTTAAATGGTGGTTCCTTTGATAAATTAAGATCTATTCCCATCGAATCAACGTAGGTCTTCATCTGGCTCTCGAGGATGCGAGAGTTGTAGCGCGAACTGGCGTCAACAAAATCGGTGCTCGCATTGTTGAGCATCACCTTCATGGTTCCTAACTTTGCCTTGTCGCTCTGGTAAACGTACTTGTTGGAGATATACATCAGCATCATCACCGTGCCGGCAACCACATAAATCCAGTAGCGCTTGAAAAAAACAAGCGTGAGAAAGGTGCGACCCTGCAACACGCGCTGAATCAGCACAATGGGGTTGAGGGTAAAGCTATCCTCGCTTTTCTCTTTATTCTGTTTTTTCTTACTACTCTTTGCCATATCAGTGATGTGCTATTATATAATTTACAATCTTAAATCGTGTGGTCTAAAAAAGTGCCTAATCTCTAATCGCGCGAAGCGCAAGTAATCTCTAATCGGCGCACAGCGCAACTAATCCCTAATCGGCGCACAGCGCCAACTAATCGGTGCGCAGCACCCTCTCGGCAATGCGAAGCTTTGCGCTTCGTGAGCGGGGGTTGCGCTCCACCTCGGCTTCGCTGGCGGTAATCACCTTGTTGTTGATGAGTGTCCAAGGGGTATTTACCCTGCCATAGAAGTCTTTGTCAATCTTACCCTCCACGTTGCCGCTGCGCATGAAGTTCTTCACCAGGCGGTCCTCGAGCGAGTGGTAGGTGATAATCACGAGACGCCCTCCAGGCTTGAGCACTTCGAGCGACTGGTTGAGCAACCGCTTGAGAACGTCAATCTCATGGTTCACCTCGATGCGCAGTGCCTGGAACACCTGAGCAAGCTCTTTCTTCTCCTGACTCTTGCGAATGAAGGGCGACACCACCTCAACCAGGCGACCAGTAGTGGTTATCTCCTCACTGCTTCGAGCCTTGACTATCGCGCTCGCCATGCGTCGCGACTGCTTGAGCTCGCCATAGAGGTAAAGCACATTGGCAAGGCGCTCCTCATCATAGGTGTTCACCACCATAGCGGCATCGGCCTTGCTGTCGCGGTTCATGCGCATGTCGAGACTGCTGTCCTGCCTGAACGAGAAGCCGCGCTCGCTGTCATCGAAGTGATGGAACGACACGCCCAGGTCGGCGAGGATGCCATCGACTTTCTCTATGCCATAATAGCACAAAAAATTCTTCAAAAATGAGAAATTGCTGTGTACAAAAGTAAATCGGCTGTCATTCAGACGATTGGCCCATGCGTCCATGTCTTGGTCAAACGAGAAAAGACGGCCTTTTTCACCCAACTTTTCCATGATGGCACGGCTATGACCCCCACCCCCGAAAGTGACATCCACATAGATGCCTTCGGGGTTGATATTCAACCCATTAACAGTCTCCTCAAGGAGGGCTGGAATATGATACTCTGTAGTGGTCATTTTACTCGTTTATTTAAAGCATTTTTGCGACTTTCGCTTTGAGGGTGTAAAATTACAAACAAAAACTGAAATTTACAAATCCAAACAAAAGAATTTTCATTTATTTACAAAAAAGTTATTAACAATCCTGTTGATAAGTTTTTAATGTGTTGATTGATAGTGTTTTCCTTGCATTGGTCCAATATTTTGCCATTGTAAACTATTCACATTTGTATCCTGCCGAAAAAAGGGAACAGAAATACCATGCGCCACATTATTCATTGAAATTTTGAATAAAAATACTGAATATATTTTTGCGTTTAAGAAATTTAGATTATATTTGCTAGCTAATATATAGAGAATCAAACCAAACTTATTTATAAATAACTATTTCTTAACTTTTTAACCCAAATTAGTTTTTATGGCAAAAAACCGTCTATTACTTCTGCTTATGCTCTGCATGAGTGTTGGATTGCTTGCGCAAGCTGCTCCAATCACTCAACAACAGGCTCAGCAGGAAGCACAGAAGTTCTTGCTTGACAAGAAGATGACTAACAGCGTTACGCTCGCTTCTAAAGCTAACAAGAAACTTAAAGCTGCAACCTCTGCAGCCTACTATGTGTTCAACGTTGGCAACAACCAAGGATGGGTAATCGTCTCGGGCGATGACCGCACTAACCCCATTTTGGGGTTCAGCAACGAGGGTTACTTCGACGAGGCTAAAATTCCCGCCAACATGAAGGCTTGGCTCGACGAGTATGCACTCCAAATCACTCAAATTGATGAAGTTGCACCTTCTCAGCTCAATGAGGCTTTGGCAGCTCCAAGGGTGATGAACGTGGTTGACACCCGCAATTCCATCGCCCCAATGCTCACCACTAAGTGGGACCAGGCGACTCCCTACTGGAACGAGTGTCCAAAGTTCATGAACGGCACGACCGAGGAGGAGGGCTACGAGCTCGCCTACACTGGCTGCGTGGCAACTTCAATGTCGCAACTGATGAAATTCCACAATTATCCCGAACAAACCACACAGGTGATTCCTTCCTACACCTTCACCTATAGCGATGGCAACTACAACTATGCCACCGTTGAAATGGAAGAGCTGCCCATCACCACCTTTGACTGGGCTCACATGAAGGACAGCTACACTGGTGCCGAGGACGAAATCTACACTTCGGCAGTAGCTCACCTCATGTACTACGTGGGTTGCGCCGTCAAGTCGCAGTATGGCGTGTCGTCAACTGGTGCCTACACCGACGACATTCCTGGTGGTTTCAAACTCTTTGGCTACGGCTCTAAACTCGCCTATCGCAACGACTACACACAAGATGTGTGGGACGAGATGGTGTATCAAGAGCTCGCTGCCGGACGACCCATGATTTACAACGGTACCGCAGGCAGCGGTGGAGGACACTCTTTCGTGTGCGACGGATATGAGTTTGGCAACTATTTCCACATCAACTGGGGATGGTCAGGCATGGGCAACGGATATTTCCAGCTCGCAGTCATGAACCCCTACGCCAGCGGCATCGGTGGCTCATCAAGTGCCGAAGGCTACAACATGAAGCAGAACATCGTCTATAACGTCATCCCAGGTGGCGCTACTCCCGGTGGCGATGACGAGGAGGAAGATCCTGTGCTTACCTGCACAGCCATCAGTGGTCCTAGTGGATGGGATCGTGACGGACTCTCCTACCCCTTCAGAATCTACAAGAGCAAGATCGTGAAGGTGAGCTACAGCGACCATGCCAACTCGGGCAAGAAGTTCAAGACCGCACTCGCTCTCTATGACCCAAGCACCGACTCATTCACCATCTGCGAGAACTCCGAAAGCAATGGCTACTTCACCGTTACCACCTCGGCACTCGGAGAGACCACCTCGTTTGGCTCGGGCATCCAGTCCAACGCCAGCAACGTAATCAAGTTTGGCGCTGGCATGACAGGCACCTACCGTCTGGTGGGAGCCTATCAGCTTCAAGGAACTAGCGAGTGGAAAATGATGAAGGAGAGCGACCGCTACTATCTTGAAGTGGTGCTGACCAACTACTCGGCAACAGCAAGCGAGCATCCGGTAATCAACCTCCAGACCACCAACTGGGAGTTCACTGGCGGCGAGCGCGTGGGTGTCAAGGAGCAGGTTAACGTCACCGTAAAGAATAACAGTGCCGACCGCTTCTTCGGCGACCTGTATCTCGACTTTGGCGGACAGCAGATTGACGAGTATTCGCAATATACCACCGTTGTTACCGCCGAGGTACTCCCAGGTGAGGAGTCGGTAGTGACCTTCAACGTCACACCCACCTCGTCGGGAACCAAGACCGTGCGACTCATGCGTCTTGACAAGTATGGCAGCTACGTAAATATCGGTTCGGGCTCGGTGACCATCGCCCAGAGCGCCGAGGCTCAAGAGCTCAACCTCTCGGTGGTTATCGCTGCCGAGAACGCGGTGCCAGCCGACAACCCTGGCGACTTCGACGTGATTTACGACAGCCACGCCCACTTCAGCGCTACTATTACCAACAATAGCAATGGCGAATACAACAAGTATGTGCTCGCTCCCCTGTTTATCATCACCAAGAACGAGGACGGCACAGTAGCTGGCGGCACTATGGTAACCTACAAGCAGAGCACTTTGAACCTTGCCGCTGGCGAGTCGAAGACTCTCTATTTCGACTTCGACAACCTCGCCTATGGCTCTACCTACGCCATGAACGTGTATGCCCGAAACTATGTCCCCGACAACGAGGAGGGCACACATCTGGAGAATATCGTGCAGCCAGGACAATCGGTTTACTACGACATCCTCCCCGGCATCATCACTTGGACTGCCGAGGGCGAGCGCAACGGTTACAAGCCTGTTGAGGGCTTCCAGATTGCCAGCGGTGTGGCTGCCGTGAGCCTAGAGGGTCTCACTATGAGCAACATCGAGCCTAACGACAACCCCAACACCCTCTACTTCCTCGACGAGGGCGCAACTGCTCCGGCAAGCCTCAACGGCAGCAACGTGGTGGTGGGAACTACCGCAGCAAGCATTGCTCTCACCGACGGTTATCCCTACTTCACTCCGCAGAGCTTCACAGCTCAGAACATCAGCTACACCCGCACCTTCGACAAGGCTCGTCAAGACGGCGTTGCCGAGAACTGGAGCACCATCGTGCTGCCATTCACTCCCGCCACTTGCTCGGCAAGTGCCAGCAATATGTGGATTGAGCGATTTGCGCAAGAGAGTGATGGCGAGGTAGTATTCAATGAAGTTGCAAGCATGGAGGCCAACGTGCCTTACATCATCGCTATCAACAAGACCGCAGGTCTCACTGGCACTCCCATCACCTGGGCGGCTAATAATGTGCTGCTCAAGCCCGAGCCCATCGCCTACACCAGCGGTGAGAAATACCTGATGGCAGGCTCTTTCATCAACCAGTCGCTTGAAGGCATCTATGCCGTTAACTCGGCAGGCTCCCTCGCCAAGTGGGAAAGCGCCCCACAAGCTGTGGCATCGTTCCGCGCCTATTTCAAGGAGATTGAGGCACTTGACAACCATGACGACATACCGCTGCCTGGCGAGGAACAGCAACAGCAAGTCGTTCTTGGCGATGTGAACGGCGACGGTGAGGTTACCAGCGTAGATGTCACTGTTCTTTATAACTACCTGCTCAATGGTGACGCCAGCTACATGGTCAATGGCGACCAGAACGGTGACGGCTCAATCACCACTAACGATGTGACATTTGTCTATAACATCCTCCTAGGAACAGAATAATCAAAAGAACTGAACCAAAAAAAATGAGACTCGAAGCTTCATGGCCTCGAGTCTCATTTTTATCTATTGAGTTCCGTCTGCTGCGATGCCATCGCAACAACTGGCAACAACTGGCAGCAACCACGTCAAGCATTTTGCCTGCGGCGCTTGAACTCAATTATCTTATCCATCACCTTCTCTTTATGCATCAACACCACCACAAATACCATCAGCAGCAGCGTGCGGTAAATCACATTATCAACGGTGTTGCCCCAGTCAACCAGCACGCTAGCCACGTAGAGCACTGCCGTCAGAGCGACGTAGAAGCCTATCTCTTTCAATGGGTAATCAATAGGATAATACTTCCTTCCCACCAAGTAACAGAGCACCATCGACACGCCATAGCCCACAAAACCGCCCCAGGCACATGCCATATAGCCATAATGCGGAACAAACAGGAAGTTGATTGCCACAAGAATAGCGCAGCCTATCAACGAAAACCATGCTCCCCAAATGGTCTTATCGGCAAGCTTATACCAAAACGACAGGTTGAAATACACTCCCATCATTATCTCGGCCGCCATCACTATGGGCACCACTTTCAGGCCCTCCCAGTAGTCGCGGCCAATGATATACTTGAGCACGTCAATCCACGCTACAACCACCATGAATGCCAGCAGCGTGAAAATGATGAAATATTTCATCGCGGCGGCGTAAGCCTCGCGGTTGTCCTTGTCGCGACTCTTGCCGAAGACAAACGGCTCATAAGCCCAGCGAAAGGCGTTGGTGATAATCGCCATAATCATCGCTATCTTGCACGCCGCACCATAGATGCCAAGCTGCGCGCGACCGTTGGCACTGTCATCAATGAAGGGATACAATATCTTGTCGGCGGTCTGGTTGAGGATGCCCACGATACCGAGCACCAGTAAGGGCCACGTGTATTCGAGCATCCTTTTGAGCAGCTTCCAGTCCATCTTGTATTCTATGCTCGTGAGCTCTTTCCAAAAGAGCAGAGTCACCAAGCCAGTACACACCAAGTTGAGGTAGAAGGCATAGCCCACACCAATGCTGGGGTCATAAATCGTGCCTATTTCAGAAGGGAATTTCTCATATAGCCACGGCAGCAGCAAGAAATAAATCAAGTTTAGACCTATGTTCAGAATGATGAAAGAGAATTTCAGGGCGGCAAACTTAATTGCCTTGTGCTGGTAGCGCAAGTAGGCATATAGAATCGACTGAATGGCATCAAGAGCCACCACTACCGCCATCACCCACAAATAGCTAGGATGGTCGGCATAACCCATCCACGGTGCTAGCCACGGCAGCAACAGGAACACCAGCAGCACAAAAAAGGCCGAGACAGCAGCGACCGACAAAAAGGAGGTGGACAGCACCGCCTTGGGGTTCTCTTCATCTTTGTTTGAAAACCTGAAGAAGGTGGTCTCCATACCAAAGGTAAGGATAATGATTATCAGCGCTGTATAGGCATAGATATTGGTGATAATGCCATACCCTCCCGACGAAGCACTAATCTTGGCGGTATATAGCGGTACAAGCAGGTAGTTCAAGAAACGACCCACCATGCCCGTCATGCCATATATCACGGTATCCTTGGCTAAAGACTTTAAATTTGCCATAATTGAGTACCTTTTTGAGTTTTATAGAGAACAAGAGAACAAGAGAACAAGAGAACAAGAAAACAAGAGGACAAGAGGACAAGAGAACAAGAAAACAAGAGGACAAGAGAACAAGAGAACAAGAGAACAAGGAAACAAGAGAACAAGGAAACAAGGAAACAAGAGAACAAGGGACAGAGCAATAAAACTGTGAACTAAAAAAGCGATTGCTGGCCATCTTTGCTCTGTGGACGGTCGAGTTTCAAATGGCTGAATGCCAAATCGGTAGCCACACGACCGCGAGGAGTGCGCTTGATGAAGCCCTCTTTTATCAGGAACGGCTCATACACCTCCTCTATCGAGCCAGCATCTTCGTTGAGGGCTGCGGCAAGGGTGGAGAGCCCTACAGGACCTCCGCCAAACTTGTCGATAATAGTGGTCAGCAACTTGTGATCCACTTCGTCGAGGCCGTAAGTGTCGATGTTCAGAGCCTCAAGGGCATATTTCGCTATGTCGCTGTCGATCTTGCCGCTGCCTTTCACCTGGGCGAAGTCGCGCACACGGCGCAGCAGCGAGTTGGCGACACGTGGCGTGCCACGGCTGCGCAACGCTATCTCACGGGCAGCGTCGTCATAGATGGGTACCGACAGCAGCCGCGCCGAGCGCTTGATGATGCCCTCCAGCACCTCATGACCGTAGTATTCCAAGTGGCAGTTGATGCCGAATCGGGCGCGCAACGGGGCAGTGAGCAGACCGCTGCGGGTGGTAGCGCCTATCAAAGTGAACGGAGCCAGCGTGAGCTGCACCGAGCGGGCGCCAGGACCCTTATCTATCATAATGTCGATGCGGTAATCTTCCATAGCAGAGTACAGATATTCCTCTACCACAGGGCTCAAGCGATGTATCTCGTCGATGAATAGCACGTCATTCTCCTCAAGTGAGGTGAGCAGACCTGCCAAGTCGCCAGGCTTGTCAAGCACGGGACCGCTGGTGACCTTGAAGCCCACGCCCATCTCGTTGGCGATAATGCTCGACAACGTGGTCTTGCCAAGTCCAGGAGGACCATAGAATAATGTGTGGTCGAGTGCCTCGCCACGCTGACGGGCTGCAGCGACAAACACCCTTAGGTTGTTGATAATAGCCTCCTGACCAGCAAAGTCGTCAAACCTCACCGGTCGCAGAGCCTTCTCAAAATCGCGGTCGCCCTGAGACCGCTCCCGACGTATGTCAAAATCTTCTTCCATATACTCTTGCGCAATTATCAAAATGCAAAATTAGTAAAAAGTTTTCTGTTACCAAGTTTTTAGTTGTTAGTTTTTAATTCTGTTCTTGGTTATTGTGCTGCAAGAGCGTTGCAGGCATCAGCTTTGCGACAAAAAAAAACAATAGCCGCCAAGCAGGTTGTCCCCACCAGGCGGCGTTTGCCATTATGTTAGAAATAATTATTTCCCGAACTTGATGCGCAGTTTATCTATCATGTCTTCTGTCATGGTGTCGAGGTCATACTCCGGCTTCCAGTCCCACTCCATGCGAGCACAGGTGTCGTCAAGGCGGTTAGGCCATGAATCGGCGATGCCCTGACGTAGAGGGTCAATCTCATATTCCATCTCAAAGTCGGGGATGTACTTCTTGATGCAGTTGTAGATAATCTCGGGGTCAAAGCTCATCGACGCAATGTTAAACGAGTTGCGGTGTACGAGCCTACTGGGGTCGGCCTCCATTATCTCGATGGCGGCACGCAGCGCGTCGGGCATATACATCATGTCCATTAAGGTGCCGGCCTTGATGGGGCACTTGAATTTCTCGCCCTTGACGGCGCTGTAGTAGATATCAACTGCATAGTCGGTGGTGCCGCCGCCAGGAGGGGTGACATAGGAGATAAGACCTGGGAAGCGCACCGAACGGGTGTCAACGCCAAAGCGGGTGAAGTAGTAGTTGCTCAGCAACTCGCCGCTCACTTTGGTGACGCCATACATTGTGCGGGGCTGCTGGATGGTGTCCTGGGGAGTGCCGTCTTTGGGGGCATTGGGACCAAAGGAACCAATGGAACTAGGGGTGAACACAGCGCAGTTGCATTCACGAGCCACCTCGAGGGTGTTCATCAAGCCGCCAATGCCTATCTTCCACGCCAGCAGGGGCTTGCTTTCGGCTACCGCCGAGAGCAGCGCAGCGAGGTTGTAGATGGTGTCGATGTCATATTTCTTCACGGCATCGGCAATCTGCTGGGCGTTGGTGATGTCAACCACCTCTTTAGGACCAGAATCGGCAAGCTTGCCTTTGGGTTCTGCGCCAGGGATGTAACCGGCTACTACGGCATCGTTGCCATAAACGCTTCTTAGCTTCATGGTGAGTTCAGAGCCAATCTGCCCTGTTGACCCAATTACTAAAATATTCTTCATTTCGTGATAAAAATAGTTGTTTTAAAGTTATGATTTGCAAAATTACTCAACAACAATCAAATTTTATAAAATTTCGGCAAAAAAATTGTTCTATGTCGCATTTTTTTTAGAACTTTGTGCCTAAAGAAGAAAACATAACCTAAATAAACAACGATTTAACTATGTACGGCAAATTTCAAGAACACCTTAGCAATGAGCTGGCTGCTATCAGAGAAGCTGGACTCTACAAAGAAGAAAGACTAATCACCACAGCCCAAAAGGCTGCCATCAAAGTGAAACCCGAGACCGATGTGCTCAACTTCTGCGCCAACAACTATCTGGGACTTAGCGACAACACACGCCTGATCAATGCCGCTCAGGACATGATGGCGAAGCGTGGCTTCGGTATGTCGAGCGTGCGCTTCATCTGCGGCACTCAAGACATCCACAAAGAGCTCGAAGCTGCCATCAGCGACTATTTCCAAACTGAGGACACTATCCTCTACGGCTCGTGCTTCGACGCCAATGGCGGTCTCTTCGAGGCATTGCTCGGTCCTGACGACGCTATCATCAGCGACGCGCTCAACCACGCCTCAATCATCGACGGCGTGCGCCTGTGCAAGGCAAAACGCTACCGCTATGCCAACGCCAACATGGAAGAGCTCGAGGAGTGCCTAAAGCAGGCTCAAGAGCAGCGATTCCGCATCATCGCCACCGACGGCGTGTTCTCGATGGACGGCAATGTAGCTCCAGTTGACAAAATCGTGGAGCTCGCCGAGAAATACGACGCCATGGTTATGGTTGACGAGTCGCACTCGGCAGGTGTGGTTGGTCCCACTGGCCACGGTGTGGCAGAGCAGTTCAACCTCTACGGCAAAATCGACGTGTTCACCGGCACCCTCGGCAAGGCATTTGGTGGCGCTATGGGAGGCTTCACTACTGGCCGCAAGGAGATTATCGCCATGCTGCGTCAGCGTTCGCGCCCCTATCTGTTCTCTAACTCGGTGGCTCCTGTCATCGTGGGCGCAAGCCTCGAGATGTTCAAGATGCTCAAAGAGAGCAACGCTCTGCACGACAAACTCATCGACAACGTAAACTACTTCCGTGACAAGATGATGGCGGCAGGTTTCGACATCAAGCCCACTCAGAGCGCCATCTGCGCCGTGATGCTCTACGACGCCAAACTCTCCCAAGACTTCGCTGCCGCTATGCAGGAAGAGGGTATCTATGTGACAGGATTCTACTATCCCGTAGTGCCCAAGGGCGAGGCGCGCATCCGCGTGCAACTCTCTGCAGGTCACGAGCATGAGCACCTCGACAAAGCCATCAACGCCTTCATCAAGGTGGGCAAAAAACTCGGCGTGATAAAGTAAACACTTTTTCTTTTTCATAAGTTGGTTTTCCCTCAGGCTACACACTTTTGCCTGGGGGATTTTTCCTTTTTCCCTTTCTCCAAAACCAGTGAGAACACAACAAGTAACAAAGGCAAGGAAGCCACAAAACTCAGCGACAGTGCCCTCTTGTCATGGTCTTCTATAAAATGACAAATCAAAACGAAAAACCTAAAGCTTGTTAATAACTTTTTTGACAAAAACCTTTTTACTTTTCAGAAAAATATTAATTTTGTAAAAAATATTGCCTTTTCGCAAACAATAGGCAATACTTATCAACTTGATTTATATAGAAATATATAAATTATACCAAATCAAAACGTAAAATCACCCAAGGCGAGCCTCGGGTGATTTTATACTTTTAAAAGGAGAGGGAAAAGAGGAAAGGAGAGGGAAAAGAGGAAAGGAAAGGGAAAAGAGGAAAGGAAAGAGAAAAGAGGAAAGGAAAGGGAAAAGAGGAAAGGAGAGGGAAAAGAGGAAAGGAAAGGGAAAAGAGGAAAGGAAAGGGAAAAGAGGAAAGGAAAGGGAAAAGAGGAAAGGAAAGGGAAAAGAGGAAAGGAAAGGAAAAAAAGGAGTGAAAGTGAAAAAAAGAGTCCTGGGCGTTGTTGGTGTAGTGCGCCGTAAGCACGGCGTTCGAGGTGGCGATTGTACTTTATGCATTATGCTTTGCGCATTATGCTTCGCGATTGCGCATAAAAAAAAGAGACCCAGGAACGGATTCCCGGGTCTCCTTAGGGGGCGATTACCTGCGCCTTCCCATGTCGCTGACCATCGGCGTGGTGGGGCTTAGGGCTCTGTTCCAGGAGATGGGAAGAGATGGCGATTTCGCTTTGTGCTTTGCGCATTATGCTTTGTGCTTTGTGCATTGTGCTTTGCTGTGCATTACTATAAAAAAAGAGGACTCAAGATTGCTCCTGAATCCTCTCTTAGGGGGCGATTACCTGCGCCTTCCCATGTCGCTGACCATCGGCGTGGTGGGGCTTAGGGTTCTGTTCCAGGAGATGGGAAGAGATGGCGATTTCGCTTTGTGCTTTGCGCATTATGCTTTGTGCATTGTGTATTATGCTTTGCTGTGCATTACTATAAAAAAAGAGACCCAGGAACGGATTCCCGGGTCTCCTTAGGGGGCGATTACCTGCGCCTTCCCATGTCGCTGACCAT
>FLNZ01004435.1_pt1 | contig 27793 bp, 24 predicted proteins | sample 1140391 | NCBI WGS metagenome assembly FLNZ01 (sample SAMEA3878171, study PRJEB12797) | bioreactor metagenome | biome: Moose rumen | place: Sweden | collected 2011-10 | reverse complement strand
GACAATGGCGTGGTGAGCCGAGGCATTGCGCTGCACAAACTCATACGCCTAGTTACCGCATCGACTATCAACGGCGGCTACCTCAACTTCATGGGCAACGAGTGGGGACATCCCGAGTGGATTGACTTCCCGCGCGACGGCAACGGATGGAGTTATAAGTACGCCCGCAGGCAGTGGGACCTCGTCGATCGCAAAGACCTCAAGTATCAGTTCCTCAACAACTGGGACAACGATGTGATGCACCTCATTGGCGGTGTCCACAACTTCCAGGCGCTGCCCATCCGCAAACTCTGGGACAAGGACGACGACCAGATTCTCGCTTTCATGCGTGGCGACCTGGTGTTTGTGTTTAACTTCAACCCGGTGAAGTCGTTCAGCGACTACGGGTTCCTCGCTCCAGCAGGTGAGTATCACGGTGTGATTAACAGCGACAACGTGCGCTACGACGGTTATGGCAACATCGACGACAAGGTGAAGCACCTCACCCAGCCCGACCCGCTCTACGACAGTGCCGGACTGGGATGGCTCAAGCTATATATCCCTGCACGCTCGGCGCTCATCCTGCGATTGATGCCACAAAAACCTAAAACGAAAACGAAAACAAAGAAGAACAAAAAATGAACTAAAAGAGAACCGTCCCCAATTAGTTCACTTTACACTGAAAAATGAACATAGTCGTATATTGCTCAGCTAATAATGACCTGCCGAGGGAGATTACCGACGTCGCTATAGATTTGGGCAGGTGGATAGGTGAAGGACGTCACTCGCTGGTCTATGGCGGAGTGAACGCAGGTCTCATGCACATCACAGCACAAGCGGCGCTTGATGCTGGCTGCGAGAGCATTGTGGGCATCGTGCCCGAGTTTTTCAAGCATCGTGCCGACCCGCTATGCACCAAGCTTGTGCTTGCCCATGACCTCAACGACCGCAAGTCACGGCTCATTGCCCTAGGCGATGCTTTTGTGGTGCTGCCAGGCGGACTGGGCACCATCGACGAGTGGATTTCCACACTCTCGCATTTAATGGTAGAGGGCGTTGTGGGGCAAGGCAGCAACCGTCCCATAATCGTGGTTAATCACAACGGCATGTACTCCCCTCTCGCCGAGCAACTTGCGCTCACCGCCCAGTCGCAATTCTCTCGTTCCCCGCTCATTGCCAGCTCAATACTGGTCAATAACTCACAAGAACTAATCACAACACTTTCAACGATTAGCACTAAATAACTATTGCTATTTTACTACTCCACTATTCTACTATTTTACTACTCTACTATTCTACTAAACTATGAAATCTAAAGTATATACCTTAACAGGTGACAAAGGAACCACTTCACTCGTTGGCGGCCAGCGCGTCGCAAAAGATGACATCCGCGTAGAGGCTTACGGCACTGTTGATGAGCTGAATGCGCACATTGGTATGCTCGCTCATGCCCTAAAAGGCACTGCTCCCGAAGTGGAAAATCTTATCTTCAAAATTCAGAACAAACTGTTCAATTTGGGAGCCTATCTCGCTACAGAACAGAGCGATGTGGAATCGCCAGTCTATGGCCTCAGCGACGATGACGTGAAAGCGGTGGAGGCGATAATCGACACCCTAGACGAGCAGCTGCCACCCATGCGCGGCTTCATCCTGCCAGGAGGCACCAAAGCCTCGGTATGCTGCGACATCTGCCGCACCGTCACACGCCGTGCCGAGCGCCGCGTGGTGACCCTCGCCGCCCAGCAGCCCCTTAATCCACTCGCCCAGCGCTACCTCAACCGCCTGAGCGACTTCTTCTTCATCCTCGCCCGCCACTGCAACGTCACCAGCACCGTAGAAGAGGTGGTGTGGGATAGGAATAGCTAGGAATAGCTAGGAATAGCTACTCCTATCCCCGCCAAGCTGTCGCTGTGGAGGGCGAAGGCTTCGGCGGCGGCGCAGCGGCTCTCGATGCCTCGGAATTTCTCCATTGTGGTGTGCCAGCCGTCATAAAGTTCTTTCATGCCCTGACTCACATGGCAGTTGCACGCCTCGTGTTTGCGCTCCAACACCGCCTCGATGTTCACCCAGTGGGTGGGGTGGAACATCTGCGTCTGTTCGCCAGTCATCACCTCGAAGTAATAGAGCTGGAAGCGGCGGTCGAGGCGTCGCCACGCGTCGAGCACCAATGTGCCGCACACAGCATGGTCACGGTGAGCGTCGATGGGCCAGTGCGTGAGCACCACGTCGGGATTCTCACGGTCGATGAGTTCGCGCATCTCCTTATATCTCTCCAAATTCACCTCGGTGTTGCCGTCAATTTGGCTCATGAATATGTGACGCGCGCCAGTGACTCGGCAGGCGTTCTCGCTCTCCACTACGCGTATGGCGGCCGCCTCATCGTGGCTCTTGCCTGCGATACCCGCCTCGCCGCGGGTGAGATAGACGCACACCACCTCATGCCCTGCGTCGGCGAGCAGGCACATCGTGCCTCCGCATCCCGTCTCGGGGTCATCAGGATGCGCCCCAATCACCAGCACCTTGCGACGCCTTGCTTTGTCGTCATTTTCTCCACTTGCAGCACTGGCTGCCACAGGAATCCCCAGCACAGCAACTCCTGCCGCAGCTGTACCCAAAGTTTTTAGCATGTCTCGTCGGTTCATATCTGTTTTCTTTTTTTTGCAAAAATAATAAAAAAAGGGATTAGGCACTCACTTTTTGCAAACGTTTTCACATTTTATTCAACATTATTATAATAATTAATTGATATATATAGTTTATTTATTACTAATTTTACTCACTAGAAAAATGAATAAATAATATATATACAACTATGAAACTAATTTTCAACCTTGACTATCAGACTATCTTTGGTGAGGAGATAGTGCTGCACATTGATGACAGCAAGCTTGACTTCCTTGATGCAACCCACAAGATGACCACTACCGACGGCCGTCGATGGACTTGCGAAGTGAGCTATCCTGGAGTGAGCGGACGTCACATCGACTACTACTACAGTGTGAACCGTGGCGACGAAGAAATGCGCCATGAGTGGCAGACGGTGCCACACCGACTAGTGTTCTCTTGCGCTAAAGCCAAGCGTTACACTATCTATGACCACTGGCTCGACCTGCCCGAGGACAGCTACCTCTACAGCAGCGCATTCACCGACTGCCTCGCCGAGCGTCCCGTGAGCAAGCTCACCAGCACCAGCTTCGGCAAAACAGCCATTATCAACGTTCGCGCACCTCAGCTCGCAGGCAACCAACGCCTGCTGCTCTGCGGTGAGGGTCCTGCTCTGGGCGACTGGAGTGCCCAGCGTGGTCTCAACATGACCGAGATCACCCACAACCAGTGGGCAATCAAGCTCAACACCTCCAAGCTTGCCGGCAACCGCATCACTTTCAAGTTTGTCGCCATCGACGACAAGGGCAACATCTGCTGGGAGGAGTGCGACAACCGCAGCATCGACCTGCCCGAACTCGCTACCGGCGAAGTGGTGAGCTACGAACTGGCCCAAGCAACATTCCCCCTCCCCGCCTGGCGCATTGCCGGCACCGTGATTCCCATCTTCTCGATGCGCAGCAAGTATAGCTGCGGCGTGGGCGACTTTGGCGACCTCAAGAAGATGATTGACTGGATGGAGAAAACAGGCCAGCGTGCTTTGCAGGTGCTCCCCATCAACGACACCACCATCACCAAGACGTGGACCGACAGCTATCCCTACAACAGCATCTCAATCTATGCCCTGCACCCCATGTATGTTGACCTGCGTCAACTGCCAGCACTCAAGGATGTGGAGAAGATGAAGAACTACCTCAACCAGGGCAAGGACCTTAATGCTCTGCCACAGATAGATTATGAGCGTGTCAACGAACTCAAACTCACTTACCTGCGCGACGTGTGGGAACAAGAGGGCGAGAAGATTGTCAAGGGTAACGACTACAAGAACTTCTACAGCGCCAACAAGCGTTGGCTCGTGCCTTACGCCGCCTTCTGCGTGCTGCGCGACAAATACGGCACCGCCAAGTTCAGCGAGTGGCCCAACCATCGCCAGTTCACCACATCGCTCAAGAAGCTCGTGGAAGATCCTAACACCGACATGGGACGTGAGGCAGCTTTCTGGATGTTTGTGCAGTTTGAGCTGAGCATTCAGATGAAGGCAGCTCACGACTATGCGCGCAGCAAGCACGTGATTCTCAAGGGCGACATCCCCATCGGCATCAGCCCCAACGGCTGCGACGCCTGGGTAGAGCCCAACTACTTCAACATGAACGGTCAGGCAGGTGCGCCACCCGATGCTTTCAGCGCCGACGGTCAAAACTGGGGCTTCCCCACCTACAACTGGGACGAGATGCTCAAGGACGGCTGCCAGTGGTGGGTGCGCCGCTTCCAGAACATGAGCGAGTATTTCGACGCTTACCGCATCGACCACGTGCTGGGCTTCTTCCGCATCTGGGAGATTCCTATCAGTTCGGTTCAAGGCTTGCTGGGCCAGTTCTCGCCTGCCCTGGGCATGACCCGCGAGGAAGTTGAGGGCTACGGACTGCGCTGGCAGGAAGAGTTCTTCACCGAGCCATTCATCGCCGACTGGATTATCGACCGCGTCTTCGGTCCTCACGCACAGCGTGTGCGCGACACCTTCTTGCAGCATTCTCACGACGACATCTGGAAGATGCGTCCCGAGTTCGACACTCAGCGCAAGATAGAGGCAGCGTTCGCCGGCAAGACCACCGACGACGACAAGTGGGTGCGCGATGGCTTGTTCTCGCTCATCAACAACGTGCTCTTCGTGCGTGACCGCAAAGACTCCAACAAGTTCCATCCACGCATCACCGCTCAGCTGGCACTTATCTACGAAGCATTGTGGGATAATGACAAGGAGGCGTTCAACCGCCTGTATAACGACTACTACTATCGCCGCAACAACCGCTTCTGGTATCACGAGGCGATGAAGAAACTGCCTCGCTTGGTTCAGGCAACACGCATGCTCGTGTGCGCCGAGGACCTCGGCATGGTGCCCGACTGCGTGCCCTGGGTGATGAACGAGCTTAAGATTTTGAGCCTCGAGATTCAGTCGATGCCTAAGGACAACAAACTCAAGTTTGGCAACCTCCAGAGCAATCCTTACCGCTCGGTGAGCACCATCAGCACCCACGACATGAGCACTCTGCGCCAGTGGTGGGATGAGGACTGGCAGCTCTCGCAAGAATATTACAACGAGGTGATGTGGAAGACAGGTCCTGCACCTCATCCACTGCCCGGATGGCTTGCCCGCGACATCGTGGCGCAGCACCTCTACAGCCCGTCGATGCTGTGCTTGCTGAGTCTGCAAGACTGGCTCTCGATTGATGAAGACTTGCGTCTGCCCGATGCCAATGCCGAGCGCATCAATGTGCCTGCCAACCCACGCCACTACTGGCGCTACCGCATGCACATGACCATCGAGGACCTGATGGAGAACAGCGAGTTCAACGCTAAGATTAAGCAACTCATCGCTCAAAGCTACCGTTAAGAATTAATCACGAGATTCTAGAATTTCTAGACTATCTAGATTTTCTAGAATCTCTAGTTTTAATAATATAACCTAATACCAACCGCATTTTATGAAAATAAAGATAATAACAACAATAGTGGCATTTTTCGCTATGCTCACGGCAGGTGCCCAGCAGGTGAAATCGCCTAACGGCAACGTGCAGGTGAACTTCTCTATTGACCAGGGGCGACCCACCTACGAGATGCTCTACAAGGGCAAGAAGGTGATAAATCCCAGCCATTTGGGGTTTGAGTTGGCACCCGACAAACACGCCAGCAAGGGCATGGATGAGACCGACCTGCTCGACGGCTTCACCGTGACCAATTCGCAGGTGACATCGCACGACGAGACCTGGACTCCCGTGTGGGGACAGTACAAGAGCATCCGCAACAACTACAACGAGCTCGCCGTTGACCTCTATCAGCAGAGTGCCAACCGCAAGATGATTATCCGCTTCCGCGTCTATGACGACGGCATGGGTTTCCGCTATGAGTTCCCGTTGCAGAAAGACCTCAACTACTTCATCATCAAGGAGGAGAAGAGCGAGTTTGCCATGACTGGCAACCACCGTGCGTGGTGGATAGCCGGCGACTACGACACCGAGGAATATCCCACCCAAGTCACAAGGTTGAGCGACATCCGCAGCCGCATTACCGCTTGCGCACGATGGGACAAGCCCGATGGCGTGGGACAACGCCGCACCGACTACACCGAGGACCGCATGCGCGACGCCGTGGTGTGGGACAACGCCTCGCAGACCATTTTCTCGCCCACTGGCGTGCAGACCTCCCTCCAGCTCAAGACCGACGACGGCATATACCTAAACCTGCACGAGGCAGCACTGGTAAACTATGGCGCGATGCACCTCAACCTCGACGACAGGAACATGGTGTTCACCTCTTGGATTACCCCCGATGCCACTGGCTACAAGGGCTGTATGCAAGCTCCTTGCCACACTCCCTGGCGCACCGTGATGGTGAGCGATGACGCTCGCGACATGCTCGCCTCGAGCCTCATCCTCAACCTCAACGAGCCTTGTAAAATTGAGGATACCAGCTGGATTCACCCTACAAAATACTGCGGTGTGTGGTGGGAGATGATTGTGGGTCACGGCGCATGGAACTACACCGACGAGTTCCCCAGCGTGAAACTCGGTGAGACCGACTACTCCAAAGCCAAGCCCAACGGCCGTCACCGTGCCAACACCGAGGAGGTGAAGCGTTATATCGACTTCGCCGCCAAGAACGGCCTCGACGAGGTGCTGGTTGAGGGTTGGAACATTGGTTGGGAAGACTGGGCGTGCATGTGGAAGGCCGACGTGTTTGACTTCGTGACACCCTACCCCGACTTCGACCTCAAATACCTCAACGACTATGCCCACAGCAAGGGCGTGAAGCTGATGATGCACCATGAGACCAGCTCGAGCGTGACAAACTATGAGCGTCATCTAGAGAACGCTTATCAGCTCATGAACGACTACGGCTACGATGCCGTGAAGAGCGGATATGTGGGCGACATCATCCCACGTGGCGACTACCACTACAGCCAGTCGATGAACAACCACTACCTCTATGTGCTTCAGGAGGCCGCCAAGCACCACATCATGGTCAACGCCCACGAGGCGACCCGCCCGACGGGTCTGTGCCGCACTTGGCCCAACCTCGTAGGCAACGAGAGCGCGCGAGGCACTGAGTATGAGGCATTCTACGGCAGCAATCCCAATCACACCGTGATTCTGCCCTTCACCCGCTTCCAGGGCGGTCCTATGGACTACACCCCCGGCGTGCTTGAGACACGTCTTGAGAACTGGAGCGACAACAAGCACATTGTCCACACAACCGTTGTGGGACAGTTGGCTCTCTATGTGGTAATGTGCAGTCCGTTGCAGATGGCTGCCGACCTGCCACAGAACTACGAGAAATTTGACGACGCTTTCCAGTTCATCCGCGACGTGGCGCTCGACTGGGACGACAGCCGCTACATCGATGCCGAGCCAGGCGAGTATATCACCGTGGCACGCAAGGCTAAAGGCACCGACAACTGGTTCATCGGCGGCAAGTGCAACGAGAACGGGCACAAGGTAGATGTAAAACTCGACTTCCTCGACAAGGGACGCAAGTATGAGTGCATCATCTATGCCGACGCTAAAGATGCCCACTACGAGACCAACCCCGCCGCCTACGTCATCACCAAGAAAACCGTGAAGCAAGGCGACGTGTTGAAGCTCACCGAAGCCCCAGGCGGCGGCTTCGCAATATCTCTCAAGGCAATTTAAACTAAGAGAACTACGACCGCTCGATTGCTCGAATGCTCGAATAATCGACCGCTCGATAAAAAAATAAGAAAAATGAAAAAATTACTATTAACAGCAATAATCGCATTGACAATGGCAACAGCAGGTGCTCGCGACTATAACTTCAACGAGATGACCTACACCCCAAAGGCCACCGAATTCTTGCTCAACACCAACGACGACGCACAGGGCGTGACATTGCGCATCTACGACGCCGGCAAGGACGGCAAGATGCTCAAAAAGGTGGAGATGAAGCGCGACAAGAAAATCGCCGGCGAGTGGCACGCCACCATCAAGGGCGACCTCAAAGGACGGTTCTACACCTTCGACGTGAAATATAACGGCAAGTATATGGGCGAGAACCCGGGCATCTTTGCCAAAGCGGTGGGCGTGAACGGCCGCCGTGGCGCCATCATCGACATGACAGAAACCAACCCCGAAGGTTGGGACAGTGGCAGGCATTCGCCACTCATCGCTCTTGGCGACCACATCATCTACGAGATGCATCACCGCGACTTCTCCATCGACGCATCAAGCGGATTGCAGTACAAGGGCAAGTTCCTTGCGCTGACCGAGCCTAAGGCTATAGAACACCTCAAGAGTTTGGGTGTGAACACCATCCACATCTTGCCATCCTATGACTATGGTTCTATCGATGAGGAGCATTTGGAAAAGAACCGTTACAACTGGGGATATGACCCAGTGAACTACAACGTGCCCGAGGGCGGCTATTCCACCAACCCCTTCGACCCCGCCACACGCATCCATGAGTTCAAGCAGATGGTGCAGGCATTACACAAGGCGGGCATTCAGGTGGTGCTCGACGTGGTGTATAACCACACCTTCAGTATCGACGACGGCAATTTCCAGAAGACCTGTCCCGACACCTTCTACCGCAAGAACCCCGACGGCTCGTGGAGCAACGGTAGCGGCTGCGGCAACGAGACCGCCAGCGAGCGCGACATCATGCGCGCCTTTATGCTCGCCAGCGTGAAATACTGGATGGATGAGTACGGCATCGACGGTTTCCGCTTCGACCTGATGGGCGTTCACGACATCGAGACGATGAACGCCATCGCCGACATGGTGCATAAAAAAGATCCCAACCGCATCGTCTATGGCGAAGGGTGGAGCGCGGGAGGTTGTGCCTATCCTAACGATAAGCTTGGAATGAAGGCCAATATCAAACGTATGCCAGGCATCGCAGCATTCAGCGATGATATTCGCGACGCGTTGCGTGGTCCATGGGATGGCGACGACAAGGCCGCTTTCCTCGGTGGCATCCCTGGATATGAGGAAAGCTTGAAATTCGGTATCGCCGGTGCCTCACAACATCCGCAAATCGACTACAGCAAGGTGAACTACAGCAAGGCGCCGTTTGCCAACAACCCCAACCAAATGATTGCCTACGTGAGCTGCCACGACGATATGTGCTTGGTAGATAGGCTGAAAGCCAGCATTCCTGGCCTCACAGAGAAAGATCTCATCAAGCTCGACCTGATGGCGCAGACCGCTGTCTTCACCTCACGAGGCATCCCATTCATGCTCAGTGGCGAGGAGATGTTGCGCGACAAGAAGGGTGTTCACAACAGCTTCGAGAGTCCCGACAGCATCAACCACCTCGATTGGAATAACCTCAAGCGTTATCCGCAGGTATTCAACTACTACAAGAACCTCATCGCCCTGCGCAAGAATCATCACATTGCTTATATCTCTGACCCCACATTCAAGCGCACCTCTACTGCCGGAGCGCTCGAGTTCCTGCCTGGCGGCGACTGCCTCGTGGTTTACAGATATAAGAACCTCAACGAACTTGGCGACAAGTGGAACAATATGATTGTAATTCTTAACGGCAACAATGATAAACGCACGGTGAAACTGCCAAAATCGACCTACACCATTGTGGGAGATGGTGATGTCATCAACGAGGACGGCATCTACACCCTCACCACCGACGAGATTATCGCTCCACCCCGCGCGGCAGTTATCTTGCACGATTAATCCTTTTTTCATCTCGAACGCTCGATTGCTCGAACACTCGAACATTCGAGCAATCGATTAATAAAAATAACAAAATGAAAAGAACAATTCTCATATCAATGGCAGTGCTCATAGCGGCAGGCGCTTGGGCAATTCCCAAGATGCCTATTCTGAAAGTTGACCGCATTGAGCCTACCAACTGGTTTGTGGGCATGAAAGACCCGTCGGTGCAGCTTATGGTCTATGGTCCCGAAATCCGCGATGCCGAGGTGACCACCAACTATGCCAGGGTGAAAATCGACTCGCTGGTGCGGCTCGACAGCCCCAACTACCTGCTCATCTATCTCAACACCGCTGGTGCACAGCCAGGCATCATGACTCTCACTTTCAAGAAGGGCAAACTCTCTTATGACGTGAAGTATGAGCTCAAGGCACGCGAGATGAGCGGCGACCGTCGCATGGGTTTCACCAATGCCGATGTGCTATACATGCTCATGCCCGACCGCTTTGCCAACGGCAACCCCGCCAACGACCGTGTGGCAGGGATGCGTAGCCAGGTGTGCGACCGCAACAAGCCCAGCTACCGTCATGGTGGCGACTTGGAGGGAATACGTAAGCACCTCGACTACCTCAACGACCTGGGCGTGACGGCGTTGTGGTTCACTCCAGTGCTGGAGAACGACTCGCCCGAGAGTCCGTGGAACGACACCTATCACGGCTATGCAACCACCAACTACTACCGCGTTGACCCACGTTTCGGCACTAACGCCGACTATCGCCGTCTCGTGGACGAGGCTCATGGCAAAGGTCTCAAGGTGGTGATGGACATGATTTTCAACCACTGCGGCTTTGAGCATCCCTGGGTGGCTGACATGCCCAGCAACGACTGGTTCAACACCCACGAGTGGCTCAAGGAGTCGGGGGGCACAAGCGACTCGCGCAACACGAGCTTCATGCAGACGAGCTATAAACTGGCTCCGGTGCTTGACCCCTACGCCAGCGAAGTGGACAAGAAGCAGACCGTAGAGGGTTGGTTCGTCTCCACCATGCCCGACCTCAACCAGAACAATCCTCACGTGATGAACTACCTCATCCAGAACAGCATCTGGTGGATTGAGACAGTGGGCATCGATGGCATACGCATGGACACTTATCCCTACGCCTTCGCAGCGCCTATGGCACGCTGGATGAAGAGAATCGACAGCGAATATCCCAACTTCAACGTGGTGGGCGAGACTTGGTTTGAGCAGCCGCCTTACACCGCCGCTTGGCAGCGCGACAGCAAAATCGCCCGTGAGAACAGCTTCCTCAAGACAGTGATGGACTTCTCGTTCTACGCATGCGTTGATTCGGCAAGCATCGAGACCACCGACAACCAGTGGCGAGGCTTTAACCGAGTGTATAACAGTCTGGTATTTGACTACCTCTACCCCAACCCAAGCAGCGTGATGGCGTTTATCGAGAACCACGACACCGACCGATTCCTCAAGGACGGCAAGGATGCCAACACACTTAAACAGGCATTGGCTCTGCTGCTCACCATCAACCGCATACCGCAGCTCTACTACGGCACGGAGGTATTGCTCAATGGCACCAAGCAGGTGACCGACGGCAATGTGCGCAAGGACTTCCCGGGCGGCTTCCCGGGCGACTCGCACAACGCTTTTACCTCGCAGGGGCGCACACAAGAAGAGAATGACATGTTTAACTGGCTGCGCGCCCTACTCCATTGGCGCAAAGGTCCCGGCAGCGATGTGATTACCAAGGGCAAGCAAACTCAGTTCCTGCCTCACAACGGCATCTATGTGGTGGCGCGCCAATACAACGGCAAGACCGTGATGACCATCGTCAATGGCACCAACGAGACCGCCACCATGCCGGTGAAACGCTATGCCGAGATAATAGGCAACGCCATGGTAGGCCGCGACATCCCCACCAGCACCCACGTCAGCCTTGTGAGCGACATCGTGATGCAACCCCGCCAAACCCTAATCCTTGAGTTCTAAACTCACTGACAACCACACAAAATGGGCGGCGCAACAACATTGCACCGCCCATTTTTATTTTCAGGGTGATAACTATCCGAATTGTCAAGCGACCTTAAGTAAATCAAGCAACGAATAAACTCGACTATTATTCTCAAAGGTGAAATACTGGTCGTCAAGAATCATCCATTTATTGCGCTCTTTGACCGACATTTCCTTGATATCGGGAAACATAGAAACGGGTATAGTTATTTCTCGCCCGTCGGTAAGGCGAGCGATGAACTTGCCACGCAGAGCAGTAAAGTTCAAATCCTTAATACCAAGTTGCACGTTTGGAATCTTGCACATAGTTTTGTCCTCCTTATTTCTCGATGTTTCGTGGCTGTGTTTTCTCTCCACGGAATGTTTTTGAAATTTGTTCGTTAATAAACTCCCAATGATTGTTGATAGCGGCAATGAGCATATTATTCTCTTTTGCCGAGAGTTGCGATTCGGCTATCTCCACACATTTCACGCCATTGCTTTCAATCCAAATTTTGGCTACAGAATGCAGATGCCTAGCCCCCCTTCTGAAAACATGGACATGGCGACGATTATCATTTGCATCAAGTGGTATTGCCACAAGTATAAATGTTTTCAAGAATGCCAACTGTCCCATATTGTTCTTTTTTACAAATGCAAAGATAATGACATTTTTTTAATCATTTGTATTATTTCTAGTAAAAAAGTCCACAAAAAGTGAAAATCTCTCGCAATCAGACCATAATCTACTGAAACCACACAAAATGGGCGGCGCAATCACATTGCACCGCCCGCTTTCTTATACCCTTATATTCACAAGTGAGAAATAAATAGTGCCTCCTGTTAATTTCCGTCCTGCTCTATATTTATGCTAATTATACTACCATCAGCACTTTTATTGAAACTTTTAATCCATATCTTACAATAGTATGAAATCCCACTATCTACTATTTCAACTACAAAACCTTCTTTTTCTTTAATATCTTGAAGTCGAAGCCATCTTGAACCATACATGTCATAACCATGTTCCACAACTTGCCAATTGGAAGATGGTATTGTTTTAATTGCCGCTAGACTTGAAACGACTCCAATACGATTGATTTTACAACTTTCACATCCATCACCACTTCTATAATTAGCTGCAAATGCTAAACTAGGATTAGCAGTGCCAGCTGTGCTTAATGACATCCAAAATTTACGACCTCCACCATATCCACTTGGTGATAAAGTGTAGTTGTAAATCTCTGAATTGTCAGTGTTGTTCGGCGCATTAGGTTCGTCTTTTTCATCACCGCCACAAGAAGTTAATGACAAAGGTAATAGCAATAGTAAAAACATTAAATATTTCTTCATAATTAAAAAAGATTTAGTTAGACACTAGCCCTATGTCTAAGAAAACAACAGAAGCGTGGGCTGACTTTGCCACACCTTCGTTGGAGGTCTTAGGAAACCATGAAGTGCAGATGTACATAAGCAGCCCACGCATATAGCGCAGAAACCGCTTTGCAATCCTTCGCACTTCATTTTGAAAAGTTCCTAAGTTTCCAACGAGAGCGAAAAGCAAAACGCTTCTTTTTAATTAAAAATGTATGAATTGCCTCTGCAATCCAGTTGCAAATATACGACAATTATTTTATAAAATCACAAAAAGGAGAAAAAAATGCTTCCTGCGACAACAAATAATGTCAGATAATATCATTTGCCTAAAAAGTGATTTGTAAAAACAACAATATTTTCGTCCAAATCCACAGCTTTTACCCCACTTTTGGACAAAAACATGGAAAAATGGGTAGAAAATTTGGTGGAATGGAAAATTATTACGGAATTTCCGTAACGGAATTTATGTAACGGAATTTCCGTAACGGAAAATATGTAATGATATCTCCCGTCAAAATCTTCCCTCGCCAAGCAGCGTGAAAACGTCACTCGATAAATTAGAATTTAACCAGATAGTCATCAAAGACATTGACGGCTATCGCGTCTATGACAATTTCTTTGCCATGTGGCTGCGGCGACTGCCTTAAACCCAAATCGGTCATTAGGCGACGAAAGAATATTTTTCAGGTCTATAAAATGTTATTTCTTCCCGCCACGATTATACTTGATCTCGTCGTTGTCGGCAGAGCTTTGGTTTGAGGCTTTCTTTTTGGGTCTCTTTACACCCGACTTATTATTGCTGGAGTTCGCCTCCTCCTTCGACTTCTCGCTGGCAAGTCTCTCTTGTTGAGCGCTTTCGAGGTCGTTTCTGCGTTTTTGCTCAACATCTTCTTGAGGCTGCTGGCTGGTTTGCGCGGAGCGTTCTTTATCGGCTTTCATGCGAGCCTGGGCATTGTCGCGGGCTTTGCGTTTCTCCTCTTCACGACGCTGCTTCTCCTCTTGCTCACGCTGCTTCTTTTCCTGCTCAAGGCGTTTCTTCTCTTGCTCTTGACGCTTTTTCTCGGCCTCCTTGCGCTTTTTCTCCTCTTCCTTGCGTTTCTTCTCTTCTTCTTTGCGCTTCTTCTCGGCTTCTTTGCGAGCCTTTTCTTGTGCTTTTCGCTGCTCTTCAAGACGTTTCTCCTCCTGCTTCTTGCGCTTCTTGGCCTCTTCATCGGCACGTTTCTGGGCTTCGGCACGTTCCTTGCTGCTCATGTTGTTATGATAGCCAGGAGGATAAGGCACATCGGGCCTCGCTTCTTCTCGCTTAGGCTTAGGACGAGGCACATTCTGTCGTGGCCTGTCGTTACGCTTCTTCGAATTGGTGGGACGATATGTGATGTCCTTCAGGGAATAACCCCTATTAAAGCGGCTCAAGTCCACCCTTTCGTCGATACCGTTGATAACGCCTTTGTCGCTGAACTGCCACAAGGTCCATTTCGCTCCGAAGTTAAGCTGCGGCTCACTCTTAGAGTAACGGGCGATGAACAGCGGATAGTTCTTGAAATCATAGCCCAGCAAGGTGTTGAAATAGCTCATTCCAGTGTAAATCATAGGTTTACACCCATAGTAGTCTTCCAGCAAGTTAAGAAAGAGCTTTACGCTGTCTTGCAGCTGCTTGGCGCTCCATCCGGCATGCGTCTCCACATCGAGGAGCGGGATGAGGTCTTGCTCTTCGGGCTTTGCCATGCTTATGAAATTCTCAAACTGCTTTTGTATGGGCGACGACGTTGACAGGAAATGATAGCTTCCCACCTTCACGCCATGCTTGCGCGCATTCTCTATGTTGGCACGATAGCGGTGCTGCTTGTGGGTGGCACCCTCGGTAGCTTTTACATATACATATTTTATTGAAGGATCGGCGGCAGTAGCTCGCCAGTTGATATCTTTCTGATAATTAGACACATCTATACCGTCATAGACAAGACCAGCATTATCGCTGTAGTTCTTGTCGCCAACTACTTTCACCTCATGCTCGTCGTTGTCGCCAGCATGAGATATTAATGATAACAATAAAGTAAATATCAGAATTACATATACCCGCATAATATGAAGTAATTTTCATAATTCAAATGCAAAGGTAATAAAATACTATCCATTATTCCAATTTTACATGCCAGTTTAACATTTTTATTCTCAATAATTGACTATTTTAAGGAATATATCATAGCCGAATAAACCTTTGTGAGTGTGCAGTAGTCTAATTTTTATAAATAATTAAGGTTATAATTGTGGCTGTGACAGGTTTTCTTTGTAATTTTGCCACAAATAACGATTAACTGCTATGAAACGATTTATCATCTTTACACTGGCTGCTGTTCTTTGCCAGCTGGCTTTGATGGCTCAACCAAAAGCTGAATTCAAGGAAATAACCTATGACTTTGGCACCATCAAGGAGTCGAAAGGATCGGTGAAACACACATTTGAGTTTAAGAACACTGGCGACAAGCCACTTATCATCGTCGATGCTGTTGCATCGTGCGGATGTACCAAGCCAAGCTATACCGCCAAGCCCATCAAGCCCGGCAAGAAGGGCAAAGTGGAGGTGACCTTCAACCCCAGAGGACGTGCCGGCACATTCCGCAAGACCATAAAGGTGAAGACCAACTGCCCCGACAAGGTTTCTACACTCACCATAACAGGAAACATCATCCCGATAAGCAAAGAGAAATAACTAGGTGACGCAGGTCTGGCGGAATATAGCTACCATCCTGCTGGTAGCATCGGCTATCACAAGCAGCATGATGGCGCAGCCCGTCGCTTCATGGAACGAGACGACTCACGACTTTGGAACTTTCCATGAGAGCGCCGGTAAGCAGACGTGCCAGTTTGTAATCACCAACACCGGCGACTCGACGATGGTGATAACCCAGGTGAAATCGACCTGTGGATGCACCGTTGCCAGCCACCCCACCAATCCCATCGCCCCAGGCGCCAGCGACATCATTGACATCACTTTCTCTCCCACAGGCAGGCCAGGTCCCTTCGAGAAAGGCGTGTGGGTATATACCAACACTACTCCTAACCGCACCCGCCTCGTCATTAAGGGCACAGTGGTGGGCAGCCCTGAATCGGTGAGTCGCTATTTCCCCATTGAGGCAGGCGATCTTCAGTTCACCAACCTAGTGATGGCAGCTGGAGAGACCAAGAAAGGCGTGCTTCGCAACAGCAGTATCACCGCCTACAATTCGAGCACCGACACGCTGGTCATCACCTTCGACAACAACACCAGCCACATCAGCCCGCACGCTGTCCCCGACACAGTAGCGCCAGGTGGCATCAGCACCATGACGTTCTTCTTCGACACCATGCGCACACCCGTGTGGGGTATCAACGACGACACCATCTATATCAAAGCCACTCCACTCCATAGCGACAAGCTCCCTATAGATACCTATGCAAATATTGTTGTGAATGTTGTGGAAGATTTCTCTAACATGACTGACGAGGAACGCGCCAAAGCCCCCACATGCGAAGTCCTCACCGATAAGCTGATTTTTGACAACCTCCATCGATGCGAGGTTGCCGAGAACACTTTTTCAATCAGGAATACCGGCAAGAGCAATATGATAGTGCGGCGAGTGATGTCAACCGACAAAGCAATCACCACAAAGTGCGACAAGACACTGCTCAAGCCTGGCCAGGAAGCAACTGTCACCATCAAAGTGAACCCTAACAAAGTGATGGGCAGCGTCCTAAACTCGCAAATCACAGTCATTACCAACGACCCAGCCAACCCAATAATTGCGGTGAGAGCGGTGGGAGAAGTTAAATAATGCATAATGCACAATTCATAATGCACAATTCATAATCTAGAATATCTAGAAAGTCTAGAACATCTAGAAAATCTATATAAAAGAATAATAATAAAAATGGCAAGCAGCAAGATAACGCAACACACAGTAAACGAAGACGATAAGCGGTTCTTCTCTCAACAGGAACAAGAGGAAATCGCTAAGCATCACAACGTGGAGACACCAAATATCGAGCATCCCGAAAATGACGCTCAATATACTGGGCTGCAAGTGAATGCGGGCATCGAGCAGATGCCTATCGTCAATCCATATATGAAGCGCCGCAAGCGCAAGCCGCAACTCACGGTGGGCGACTATGTGGAAGGAATCCTCAAGGGCAACACCACAGTGCTGGGACAGGCGGTGACGCTGGTAGAGAGCCTTAACCACGACCATCAGGTGATAGCGCAGGAGGTAATCGAGAAATGCCTGCCGCACACCGGACAGTCGCGCCGCATAGGCATCACCGGCGTTCCAGGAGCGGGAAAGAGCACATCTATCGATGTGTTCGGACTTCATGTGCTGGAAGACGAGAACGCCAAACTCGCTGTCCTCGCCATCGACCCCAGCAGTGAGCGCAGCAATGGCTCCATCCTCGGCGACAAGACCAGGATGGAAAAGCTATCGGTGCATCCGCGAGCCTTCATTCGCCCTTCTCCATCGGCAGGGTCGCTGGGAGGTGTGGCACGCAAGACGCGCGAGACGATTGTGCTGTGTGAGGCTGCCGGCTACAACAACATCTTTGTAGAGACTGTGGGTGTGGGACAGAGCGAGACCGCCGTGCACTCGATGGTTGACTTCTTCCTGCTCATCCAGCTTGCCGGCACAGGCGACGAGCTGCAAGGCATCAAGCGCGGCATCATGGAGATGGCCGACGGCATCGTCATCAACAAGGCCGACGGCGACAACATTGAGCGAGCCAACCTTGCCGCAGCGCAGTTCCGCAACGCGCTACATCTCTTCCCCCTGCCTCCCAGCAAGTGGACTCCCGAAGTGCTCTGCTACTCAGGATATTACGAGCTAGGCATCGCCGAGGTGTGGGACATGATTGACCGATATTTCGACCATGTGAGAAAGAACGGTTACTTCGCCCGCAAGCGAAGCCAGCAGGAGAAATACTGGATGTATGAGACCATCAACGAGCAGCTCAAGTCGCGATTCTACAACGACCCCGAGGTGGAACGCCTGCTGCAGCTCAAGCAGGATATGGTGCTGCACAACCAGCAGTCCTCCTTCGTCGCCGCTACCGACGTGCTCAACTTTTACTACGATAAATTAACTAAATAAGATAATAATATGAAAAAGACATTATTCCTCTCTTTAGCAATTATGGCGATGGTAGGCTTGCTCTCATCGTGTGCCGTGAATCTTAATGGTGTGACGGCCAACTACAGCCGCATCAACAACTTCTACGTCAACAACAATTTCCGTGATGGCACTCACAAACTCGTGATCCAAAATCAGCAAGACTTTGAGAGCGTGTTTGGCGAAGGCGCTGTTATGGGACGCAACGGGCAGCCTACTAGCATCGACTTCCGTCACCAGTTCGTGATTGCCGTGATTCTGCCTGAGACCAACCGTCAGACAACCATCGAGACGGCACTGTTGAGGAGAAACGGAGACCGACTTTATTTCTCCTACATCATTGACGAGGGTCACGCCACAAGCTACACTATGCGGCCATTCACAGCAGTAGTCGTTGACCGCAACGAGCCCAGCGACGTGGTGTTCCAGCGCGTCACACGCCAAGACCTCGAAAACGCCGGCATCCAATACACCGGTCCCGGCACCAACCGACCTCGATTGTAATAATTTAATTATTATGAATACTACTTTCAACAAACTCGTCCGATTGGTAGTATATATGCTTTGTGCCGCGGCCATTATCGCCTCATCAGTTTCTTCAACTGCCACCACACTATCAGATAGTGATGACGTGTTCAAGAGTGCCGCCCACATGCCTTCGTTCCCGGGTGGCGATGCCGCTCTGATGCGCTTCATATACGACAATCTGCGTTGGCCCCAAACCTGCGGATGCATTCAGGGCAAGGTTGTCGTTCAGTTTGTTGTTGAGAAAGACGGCTCTGTAGGCGAAGTGAAGGTTGCTCGCGGACTTGACCCTGATTTCGACAAAGAGGCAGTGCGCGTTGTCAAGATGTTGTCAAAATTCGAGCCTGGCCGCAACGCCGTTGGAGAACCAGTAAAAGTGTGGTACGTTGTACCTGTTACCTTCAAGCTTCAACCCGTTAACGAAGAAGATTAAACACTCTATTTTCATCACAAGTGGGCTAAAGTGCCAAAAAAAATCGCACTTTAGCCCACTTGTGAATTGTATGACAAACAACAATTCCGCTTTGTGTCAATTGTTTGAGTGCTCAAACAAGTCATCAAGACAGATTGATTTTGAAGCAATTTCGGCATATCCATGAGGCTTTAATCCTTGGGTAGTGACAATGACAGTTTGAATACCTTTCCGACTATGTGTCTCACGCATGAAACATTCAATGCGGTTTAGAATTTTGTCATATTCAGCCTTAGTAAGCGTGTATTGTGTTTTGCTATACTTGATCTCACACATCGTTATTATGCCATCGGCACGGTCAATAATCAAGTCGATTTGCGCACCTGGAGTTGATTCCCTGCTTCTCCAAGAGTAGTATTCAACATGAATGGAATCTAGATGTAGAGCACGAATAATTTGATTAATATGACATTGGCACACTCGTTCAAATGTGAACCCATACCAGGTATTTTGTTTGGGTGTGCCAAGATGATTGCGCCAATAATGCTGGTCAGTGATACGCTTTGCAAGAAATTGGTTATAGAACAAAGTGTAAAAATCTATCACCTGATAAATCATTTGGTTGAGTTTCTTGCCATTGCCATAGGCCCTAATAAAATCACAATGTGCCAAGTCGCTTAACACCTGACTCAAATGACCGTTGTTGGGAATGCTCAGGGTGTCGGCTATTTGCTTGCGTGTGAGACCTTTTTTGTTATCTGACAATAACCTAATGACATCCATATAAACCTCGGGATGACGATAAAGAGATTGGAATAAACGATGATACTCATTTCTAAAATCACCATTTTCAGCAAAAAGCAGTCTATCAATATTATCTGTAGCACTTTGATCAAAATCTATCTTGCTCAGATAAAAAGGTATTCCACCAAGAGCCATATACATTTGAAGTATCGACATTCTGTCCCAGGTGCTTCGTTTGGCTCGCACATATTGCTCTGTCTGGAATAAAGTGAAAGGCTTCAAATGCATCGTGTGTGTTATGCGGTTATGCAGCCCGCCATGATTATTTACTACTTTATTAATCATCCATGACGTTGCTGAGCCACAAACAATTAGCATTAAGCGGTCCATTGCAACACCCGTTGTGTTCCAAAAGTGTCCAAGCGCTCTCACAAAACCTGAATTTTTTGTGTCAAAGCATGGAAGTTCGTCAATAAACACTACCAAGCGTTTTTTTGTAGTGCGCTTCTTTTGTTTCAGCAACTGTGCAAGTTGAGCAAAAGCCTCCAGCCAGTTATTTGCTGCATCACCAGTATAACCATATTGAGTTAATGCCTGATGGAACACAGTCATTTGCTCTTTTTTATTGCCCTCTATGATTCCTGTGACAAAAAAAGCAAATTGGTCGTTAAAATAATTGCGAATGAGGAAAGTCTTTCCCACACGCCTACGTCCATACAATGCGACAAACTCGCTTTGATTACTGTTGTAGTATTGAGTGAGATTCTCAATCTCTCTGTCGCGCGCTATCAGTTTCATGGGAGCACATTTTAAAGGATAATTCTAAAATTGAATTCTAAATGCAAAGGTACATATTTTTTTGTAAAAAAACAACAGCAAGTGGGCTAAAGTACGATTTTTTTTGGCACTTTAGCCCACTTGATTTCTTGTCCGTAGGGCACACCTAACACTTAAAACTTAACACTTATGGCTTAAGGTTAAATTCCATCGTCACCTTGTCTTTGGTCACGTCGAGAGTGACGGGGCAGCCTTCGATGAGGGGATAGTTCCAGCTCTCGTCGTGGCCGGCGGGGAAGTCGTAGCACACGGGAATGTTATAGGGCTTCATGTATTCGTCGATGAACTCAAACACCGATTTGTAGCCGCGTGACGTGGGGCAACCGTCGAAGCGGCCTACCACCAACGCTTTTATCTTATCCATCGCCCCACGCAAAATAAGGTGCTGGAACATACGGTCGATGCGTGAATAAGGCTCATCCACCTCCTCAATGAAGAGGATGATGTCGCGGCCGTCGATAAACGAGTGGTCAAGGAAGTCGAAGGGCGTGTCGGCGATGTCGCCATACACACACATATTGCCGCCAATCAAGATGCCACTCGCCGTGCCAGGCTTGTTGTACTCGTTGCCGGGCACCTCATATTTTGGCAGTTCGCCCATCAGCATATCTCGCAGATAGAGGCTTGGCTGGTCGGTGCCGCCAGTCTCGGCAAGGCGACCGCACATGTTGCCGTGAATCGCCATGATTCCCGCACGCACCTCAGCGCTCAGGTAGCCAGTGATGTCGCTGTAACCCACTATCCACTTGGGGTATTTCTTGAGGGTATCGACTGGCAGCAGGTTCAGCACGTTGGCAGAGCCATAGCCGCCACGAGAGCACACTATCGCCTTGATTGAGGGGTCACGCAGCGCCCACAAGATGTCGCTCACACGCTGCTCGGGCGTGCCGGCGTAAGTGTGGTAGTTGATGCGCGCATATTTTCCCTCCACGGTCTTAAATCCCCATCCTTGCAGCACGGCTTTGCCCTTGTCGATGATGCTCAGGTCGGTGGGCACACTCGACGGCGAGAGGATAGCGATGGTGTCGCCCTTCTTCAAGAACTCTGGAGCCGTGGGAGTAGCACTGCGGTCCATGCCATGCTGACGCTCCTTGTGAGGAGGCCGAGGACCATGATAAGCACCACGATGCGGCCTGTGCTGTGCACTGGCAGCCATAGAAACACTAATTATTGCCAAAAATAATAATGCTTTCTTCATACGAATAATATTTTGAAGTAAACTGAAAGAATTGCCCACTAACCTCTAAACACTAACCTTCTAGTTCTGAACGCGTTCAGAACTAGAATTCACTTAATCCACTTCAAGACTTCCTTAAAGGAGCGTTTTTTGCCATAGAGGAGGATGCCGGTGCGGTAGATGCGCGCCGAGATCCAGATGCACAGCAGGGCGGTGGCGAAGAGCAGCACGATGCTCAGCAGCAGCTGCCACCAGGGCACATCGAACGGCAAGCGCACCATCATCACCACAGGAGAGGTAAACGGGATTATCGAGCACCACACCGCCATGGGTCCGTTGGGGTTGCTCATGCAGCCGATGCCGGCATAGAGGGCAACCATCATAATGAGGATGATGGGCATGGTGAACTGCGAACTGTCACTCGCCTGATCGACCGCCGAGCCGAAGCCAGCGAAGAGCGACGAATAAAGCAAATAGCCGCCAATGAAATAGATGACGAAGTTGCCCAGCAGCGAGAGCCAGTTGATGCTGGCAAATGCCGACATCATGCTCGCCACAGTGCTCTCGGTCTCGGGCATATTCATGCCCATTGCCTCGGGAGAGGACGAGACATCACCGCCTACTCCTATAAAGCCCATCACGCCCATAGCGATGCCCATGAGCACTACCCAGATGGCAAACTGTGTGAGTCCCACAAGTCCCACGCCAATGATTTTTCCCATCATCAGCTCCATAGGGCGGCAGCTGCTCACTATCACCTCGACGATGCGGTTGGTCTTCTCCTCGACCACGCTGTTCATAATCATTGCGCCGTAGGAGAGGACAAAGGTATAGGTCAGGAACGCCAGCACCAACCCAATTATAGAGGCTATCGTGGCGCTCTGCTCCTGCTCTTCGCCGTTCTCGTTCCACTTCTTCGACTTGATGGTGGCATTCACCTGCGACTGCGCTATCTTATCGGAGAGCTCGGGGTCGTGGAAAGACGCTATCTTTGCCTTGCTGAGCGTGTCGGTAAGGCATTGGTTGAGATACATCATCGTGCTCTCGTCGAGCGTCTTCTCGCTGAACAGGTCCACCTGCTGACGCTCCAGGACATCCTCAGGAATCACCATTATCGCGTCGATTCTCCCCGAGGCTTTCTTATAGGTGTCAAAAGGTTTGTCCATCGAGTCGCCCTGCAGCAGCTCAAAGCGGTAGCGGCCATTGTCTTTGAACGCGCCACCATAGTTGCGGCTGCGGTCAACCACCGCAATGCGCATCTGCGACGAGTCGGTCTTGTCGTTGATATACTTCATCAATATGGGTACAAACAACAGCAAAATAAGCAAGAATGGCATCAATATAGTCATGATAATGAACGACTTCTTGCCCACTATCGTCATATACTCATGCTGGATTATAAGTTTTAGTTTATTCATTATGATTTGGCGCCTGCGGCGCAGTTTAGTTGTGCTTCGCACGATTAGAGATTATAGATTAGAGTTTATTGGTTATCGTTCGAGAAGCATTTAACACTTAATGCCATTGTCTTGTCAGCTTGTTCCTTGTCAGCTTGTTAGCTGAATACGCATTAAGCATTGCCTTGCACTGTCTCGATGAATATCTCGTGCATGCTCGGGAGCTTCTCGGTGATGCCGGTGAGGGTGTGATGCTCATTAAGGTGTGCGATGGCGTCGCGCAGGGTGGCACCTGTCGCCAGCTTGATGAGAGTGCCGTTAACATCGTCGTTAGGCACCACCTCAAAGAGTCCTTCCTTCGGCTCCACTTTCTCCTCGCCAGCCACGTTCACCACAAAGAGGTTCTTCTTGTGTTGCCGCTTGATGTCGGCGACCTTGCCCTCCAGCACCACGCGCGAGTGGTTGATGAGCGTGATTTGCTCGCATATCTCCTCCACGCTCGCCATGTTGTGGGTAGAGAACAGAATAGTGGAACCCTCGTCGCGCAGCTGGATTATCTCGCGCTTGAGCTGCTCGGCGTTCACAGGGTCAAAGCCCGAGAACGGCTCGTCGAAGATGAGCAGCTGCGGACGGTGGATCACCGTGGTGATGAACTGCACCTTCTGCTGCATACCCTTCGACAGTTCCTCCACCTTGCGGTTGCGCCACTCGGTAAGGTCGAAACGCTCCAGCCACTTCTCCATCTCGCTCACGGCAAGCGGCTTAGGCATACCCTTGAGACGAGCCAGATACACTATCTCGTCGGCGACTTTAATCTTCTTATAAAGCCCGCGCTCCTCGGGCAGGTAGCCGATGTTGGCGATGTCGTCCTGCACCATTTCGCGGCCGTTGAGCAGCACTGTGCCACTGTCGGCACGCGTGATGCGGTTGATGATGCGTATGAGCGAAGTCTTGCCGGCGCCGTTAGGTCCGAGCAGTCCATAGATGGCACCCTGCGGCACATGAAGACCCACATGGTCGAGCGCCAAGTGCCCGTCATACTGCTTCACCACACCATTTACGTCAATAAAATTCATAATAGCTATTTTTCAAGTTCGTTATTCTTATTGTTGCTTTTTTTGAGTTAGACGCACAATTCTCAAAAAAATTACACAAAATAGAAAAAATATTCCAGATGACTTGAAGATTAATCTCTAATCTTTCATCACTAATCCTCAAGTTTCAAAACTCGAGAATTTTGGCACAAAGGTAATCAAAATTGCACAAAACGAGCAGTGACAGCGTTATTTTTTGTAATTTTGCACACAAATGTTTACTTTTACATTCTTCATAGGACTCATGTCGCAGCTGTGCTATGGCGCACGCCAGCTGGTGCAATGGGTGATGACCGAGCGACTCAAACGCGTGGTATCGCCCACCGGCTACTGGGCGTTCAGCCTCGCTGGATGCTGCTTCATGCTCACCTACGGATGGCTGCGCGAGGACATCGTAATCCTCGTCGGGCAGATGCTCTCATTCTATGTGTATGTGCTCAACCTCGACTACAAAGGGGCGTGGCGCAGAATCCCGCTACCCATAAGGATAGTGCTCTATTGCGTGCCGGTCATCGCACTGGTGTTCACCGCCATCAACGCGCCACACCTCGTGGACCGCTTCATCCACAACCCCGAGAACCCGCTGTGGCTGATGATTTACGGCACCACAGCCCAACTCATCTTCCTCTCGCGATATGCCTACCAGGTGGCATATTCCGTCAAGCGCCACGAGTCATGCCTGCCGCCGGTGTTCTGGCTCATCAGCGTGGTGGGCGCCTCCCTTACCCTCATCTACGGCATCATCCGCCTCGACCCAATCCTAATTCTCGGCCAGAGCGTCTCAATCCTAATCTTCTCCCGCAACCTCTACGTGGGGTGGCGATACTCAAAGAGTTAGCCGCTGCGCTGGTTGTGCCGCTTCGCTAGTTGTGCCGCTCGCGTTGCTCGCTGGTTTGCCGCTCGCAGGCTCGCTAGATGGGCCGCGCTTCGCACTAGTTCACTGCTCGCCTTTTTCGTAACCTATAGGTACTGCTGGGTCAGACGGGTCAGACAGTTCAGACAGTTCAGACAGTTCCGACTCGTCCGACACGTCCGACCTGTCCGACACGTCCGACTCGTCTGAATTGTCCGACTTGTCCGACACGTCCGACACGTCCGACCTGTCCGAACCGTCCGACCTGCCCTTACCGTCTGCCCCTCTAAGCTACTTCTCTCTCATCTTAATCTCGCTGGGGCGCAGCTATATCTCCTCGTCGCTGGACTTACTCTTGTTCTACTCTTCTTGTTTAACATAAATATAAATAGTTTGACTATTTGAACTGTTAACAAGCTCAATCTCATAACCATAATAGCCCCAATAGAATGTGTTTTTAATATAGCGACGCCATTGATTAAAGATGTCTTTATCTGTAATTTCCTCTGTCTCTGTCCTATAATATATTGCGCCAGGCAAGATGTCGCTAATAGGAATACTCACATTTCTTTTTAATTCAACATCAATATTATATCCTGAATACTCAGAATAGTTAGTATATGTTATTTTTCCATATCCAGCTTGTGCAAAAGCATTTGCTATTGGAGTTGCTATATTCTTCAATATTTGTTCTTGACCCGAAGTTTCGTCATCATCGTCATCGTAGTCATCATCGTCATCAAAAGTCTCCCCCAATTGGAGATTGCTCACATGTGTCCACCCCCATCCCCTACGCATTGCGTAAATATAATAGAAATTACCTTTGCGTTTCTCTACTTGAACTTCTTCTTCATCTTCTATTTCAAAAACAATACTAGACTTTGTACTTGGAGAACGTCTGACGTTGCAACGCCCAATGGCATAACCAAAACATGGGAAACGATTATTCTCTGCTTCCAAACAAAGCGCTATTGAAATAGAGACGAAAAATAATAATACTTTTCTCATAATTCAAATGATTTAAATGAATTGATTTTATATTAAGTAATAAACTAGCAAGAACAAATAAACATCAATCTCTTATTCTTTCTATTCTTCTGGCAATCAAAATACTAATCTCATAAAGTCCATACATGGGAATTGACACGAGGCAGAGGGTGAACAGGTCGGGTGGTGTGATGATTGCCGCCACTAGGGCTATGACGATGATGGCATGACGGCGGTAGTGCGCCATGGTGTCGCTTGAGAGGATTCCCATCTTGGCAAGGAAGAAGGAGATTACAGGAATCTGAAACACCAGCCCAAGCATGAAGGTGAGGGAAGTGAATGTGGAGATATAGGATGAGATGTTGATTTGGTTCACCACGCTTGCATCTACTTGGTAGGTGCCAAGAAACCGCAGCGCGAAAGGAAAAAGGATGTAATAGTTCATCACCACGCCAGCTATGAAAAGCAGGTAGATGATCATGGTGATTACCACCGAGTAGCGGCGCTCGTTGTCGTAGAGCGCAGGGCTTATAAAGCGGAACAGCTCCACCACGATATATGGTGAAGCGCAGAGCAGCCCCAGAATCACCGAGGTGGAGAGGTGGGTCATGAACTGGTTGGAGAGTTCGGTGTTGATGAGCGTGATCTTGAACGGCTCGAAATGGAAGTCTATTCCCAGCCAGGCACACAGACTCTCAATGCCACGATAAGTGGCAAAGTCGCTGCTGCCTGGAGCGAGCAGAATGTCGAAGGTGGTCTGGCGGAAGCAGAAGATTGCTACCGCAAACACCAACGCTACAGCGATGATGCGGAAAAGCATCTTGCGCAACACCTCAAGATGCCCTCCGAAGGTCATCATGCCTCCGTTGTCGCCGCTCATTGCTCTCGGGCGGCTTCCTGTGCCTCGTCGGTTTGCTCAGGCTGTGCTTCGTCAACAGGTTGCTTGGGCAGTGCCTCGTCAACAGGCTGCTCCTCTTCTTTTTGAGGTTCCTCGCTTGGCGAGTTCAGCCCTTCCTTGAAGCTTTTCACGCCCTGTCCCATGCCCTTCATCATCTCGGGCAGTTTCTTGCCACCGAAGAGCAGCAAGGCCAGTCCTGCGACCAACAGCAGCTCGGTGGTGCCTATCATTAGTAAAGTCATAAGTGTTAAGTTTAAAGTGTTAAGTTACGAGACTGCGTCTCGTAGTACTCCAACAATTTCTACTCGGCGTTGAGGAAGATTTCGCATGTGTCGAAATTGATTTCCCAGTTGCCGTTGGGGGATCTTTCCCAGTTGTACTTTTGCGCCATGGTATCCCACCAGTTTTGGAACTTGGTGCCGGTCTCGCCCATGTCTTTCACGAGTTTCTCATATAGCTCGGCATTGTCGGCGGTGAGCACTTTTGCCAGCTCGTTAAGACCATTACGGCGTTCAAAGAGAGCCTGGATCTCGTTTTTCTCTTCAGGAGTAACCTGTCCTACTAATTTGCGTGTCATATTCCGT
>FLNZ01000025.1_pt1 | contig 27817 bp, 41 predicted proteins | sample 1140391 | NCBI WGS metagenome assembly FLNZ01 (sample SAMEA3878171, study PRJEB12797) | bioreactor metagenome | biome: Moose rumen | place: Sweden | collected 2011-10 | reverse complement strand
CAACGACCGGCTTCTGCACATCGCCCACATCACGGAAAAACTTGAGGCGCTCCTCGACAACCCCCTCGAACGGAACCTTCTGTTCGTAGGGCTTGAGCCCTATCGAAGGGAAAAAACGAACAAAGTCCTCGCCCACGAGGCTCTGGAGATTTTCCATCCAGACTTCGGCGCTCTTGAAATCCTTCGCGACAACAAGCATGTTGCCGGGCCGGTCGAAAAAGCGCTTTGCCACCATCGTGGACGCAAGCGGGATGGAGGCCCCGTTTACGTGTATCGCCTCGTTACCCGCGTCCGCAAAGAGCGAAAGCGAGCCGGCCGGGATTTCCTGGATAAATTCCTGCAGCGTCATTATGCGTTAGCCTTGCCCTCGGCCTTCAGCTTCTCTATGGCAGCCTTCGCGAGCGCATCCACGCGTTCGTTCCACTTGACACCCGTATGGGCGGCAACCTTTTCGAACTTCACGCGGAAAAGGAACGGCTTTACCGCGGCCACGTACTGCTGCGCAATATGGCTCTTGGCCTTCCATTCCCCGCGCGCCCAGCGGGCAACGCCCTCGTAGTCGTGGCAAATCGTCGCATACTTGTCGTTCAGGTCGAGCCAGCGCATCGCCTGGTAGCTTGCCATGCACTCGCCGTCTATGTTCCTGCTTTCTGCCGGGAAAACCGTGTAACCCGAACCCGTGGCAACTTCCTTGCCGTCCTCGACCACGACGAACGCCCAACCCGCCTTGTCGCAGCCGGGCATAAAAGATCCATCGACATACACGCGTAGCCCCGCGGGCTCGGCAACTTCCTCACCCGAAAGCCAGGCCTGCGCTTCGGGCATGGTCGAAAAAGACTTGTACTTGAGTCCCTTCGTTCCTCGGACTATCGCCTCGCATTCTTCCCAGGAATTTACGATTTTTCCCCATTCAGGACTCTTGATTGCATAAAACTTCTGCTTCGGCATATGTACAAATTTATATATTTTCGCTCTTTCCTTGTGTGGAGCGGTTTGAAAAAGGTGTATGCATTAAAGTATTCACTTTTTTTTAAAAGAACGGCCCGCCGTTGTCGGGCAGGCCTGCTTGCCGGATACTGCTATCCAAACAAGGCTGAGGAGGGGTGACGAAAATATAGACTATCCAGATCGCAATGTCAAGGGAATGCTTTCACGATGGCATCCTCGGCATCCGTATCCAGGATGTGACCGTAAATGTCCAGCGTGAGCTGGATGTTCTCGTGACGCATGAGTTTCTGCACAACCTTAATGTTCACTCCCGCACGAATCAGGTTCGACCCGAAGCTGTGACGGAAGCGGTGCGCATGCGCCCTGCCAGGAAAGCCCTCCGGAATTGCCTTGGCCGCGATGCGAGTGAGTGTGTACTCGGTGCAACGAAGGCTGTCCCAGTCGACGCCGCTCTCGTTGAACCGGTCTATTTCCCTCTGTAATCTTGGACATACGGGAACCCGCGCCGGCTTGTCACCCTTGCCCCTCACGAAAATATAGCCATCGTGGATGTTGCCAGGACGCATTGCGCAGGCCTCGCTCTTGCGAAGCCCTGCGAAAGCCATAAAAGCCCATGCAAGCCTCGTCTCCGGATTTGGAGCTGCCGCGACAATGCGGTCCACCTGCTCCTTCGTCCAGAAGTGTCGCTCGGTCTTTGTCCGTTTGCGCTTCGGAATAGCTTTCCCGATGGGGTTCGCGGGCAGCAGTTCGAGAATGTCGACGACATAGTTGAAGAAAGACGAAATGAGCGTCTTGTGGTTGTTGTATGTCGTCGGGTTGTTGGCATCGTTCGCGGCGAGGAACGCGTCGGCAAGTTCGCTGTTCCGTATTTCGGCGACAGGCCGGTCATATAGCGGATTGAGCGCCTTCATGGCGCGGAGAAACACGTCGATGCTGTCGCTCTTTATGCCCTTCGCCCTCTGGTGTTTCTCGTACCGTAGCACGGCATCGCCTAGCGTCATGGACTGGCGCGAAACCCTGCTATCGAAGGCCCCCTCGCGGATTCGCTCCTGCAGTAGCCTCTTCGCCTCCGGGCGACTCGTGGTACCCAGACTGAAGAAATGCACCGACCCCCTCGCCAACGGGTCAGGAACTCGGGCGTACCAGGTGAGGATACCCTTTGACTTGTTCTTCTGTACAAGCGTTATGGACATGTACTACTTTTTTTTGTAATCAGGCCTGACGGTTCTGTTGATAGTCCACTCCTCGATGGCCGCCTTCGAAAAAAGGTCGCGAACAGGGTGTTTGAAGACACGGATGCGCTTTTCCTTCATCTCGTTGCGGAGTGAACTTTCCTTGAGTCCGGTCATCTTCATAGCGCCGGTGAAAGTATAGTAGATCTCGTCCATCACAGGCATCAAGTCCTTTTCAGGATCGATCATTTCGGAATTAAGTTTTACGTCCATATTACATTTCCTTTTTACCTAAATGCGGAGCCGCCTTTGGCTGCTTGATATGTTTTTCGATATACTCCTCAATCCATTCTGGCTTGAAAAATTTTCCTGTCCCCATCTCAAGAGAACGTATCTTTCCACGAGCGATTTCCCTGCATAGCGTACGACCAGAAAAAGGCAAGAGTTGCACAGCCTGTCCGAATGTGTAATACGCCTCGTTGTTGATGAGTTTTGACGGTTTTATGTTTGAATTCATCGAATATCCTTCTGGTTTATGTGGCTGGCGGGAGTCGAACCCGCAACCTTCGGCACCTTCTTCCCGCGTGTAACCGCTTAACACCTTCTTTCATCGGAGTCGAACCGATATTCGGGTATAGCCGCGCTTTAACCAATTAAGCTACAGCCACTGTTTTCTTACACCATGTGCGTCCCTTCAACTCCGCGATTTTCACGGGCCACCGTTCTCTTACGCAGCCACAGCAAAGCCGCCTCGATTTTGGTAATCGCCATAGCGTTTTCGCGGCACTTGAATTTGGATTCCTGGAATCCCTGAAGGCGACGGATAACCATCACGAGGAGGTCCTCGTTGCACACGCCATTCACGCCGCATTCCTTGATGGGACCTTCCTGGAAGTGGATCTCGGAGAGCACGAGGTTCTCGCCCTTGTGTTCTTCGGAGTTTTCCTCCTGTGCCCTGATGACCTGGAAGGTGTGCGGGGCGTTGTACTGGTACTCGGACTCTTCCAGGACCTTCGTGTACTTGGTCGTGAGGAGGTTGTGCTTGGTCTCCTTGAATTCGCGCACACGGTTACCGGAGTCCACAATGTCGTACGTCTTCTCGAAGATGTCCGGCTTGCAGGGGTACAGTTCGCCGTTCACGCCACGGATGATGTAGTCGCCGATGCTTGCGTGGTGGTCGCCTTCGAGCGTCTTGATGTACATTTCTCCCTGGTCCTTGAAGAAGATAGTACCGTTCTTTTCGGCTTCCACGGCCCATTCGGGAACGTAGTATTCGCCGTTGCTGTTCTTGAGGTCGCCATCGTACTTGAAGCATTCGATGGTTACGGGTTTCTTTGTCGCTTTCATGTTGTTTACTCCTTGTTAGGTTTCGTCGATAAGTTTCTTGATCTGGTCGCCGAGGACTTTCTTGTAATCGTCCATGTGGTTGAACTGGATCGTGAGGAAGTTGTAATCCTGGTTCTTTTCCTTCGCTTCCTTGATTTCTGCGCTCAAGGACTTGCAACGGTCATACACCTTGTCGCGTTCGAGAGCGAGCTTCAGGATTTTCTCGCTCGACGTTTCCTCGCGCTTTTTGCGGAGACAGTTCAGCATTTCGAACAGGTTTCCCGGAATTTCTTTTTCGTTGTTCTTGTTTTCTTCACTCATGGTTTGTTTCCTTTGCCCTTTGGGCGGTTATCTTTTGATTGTGAAAATCTCTGCGGGTTCTTCCGGGACTGGCACGGAATAGTGCCCTACCTGCTGAAAATCCCCGCACGGGGGCCGTTGCTGGTCTATTATGATTTCGACGTGTCCGGCGTCGTCCTCCTGAATCGTGAAGACAAGGTCCTTGCGCTTGTCTTGGTCATAGTGTACTTCCATCAGTATTCCTCCGCTTCCTTATTCCTTCGCCTCCTTTATCACATCAATATCGGATTCGTCGCCATCAACTTCTAGTGTAAATGTGAACACGTCAAAGTTTCTCTTGTCGGCGAGTGCCTTTATTGCGTTCTCTGCAATCTTTGCGAGTTGTCCTCTCGATACTTTTCTGAATACATATTCCATCATTTGGCCTCCTTGAATTTCTCGGCAAGTTCTAGCCAAAGGTTGGCCCACTTTCTCCATCGGACACACCCTTCGGTAGACCGCTCAATACAAGGGTCACGAAAAGCGAATTCTAACTCGCAAAGGCAATAATCGTGCATCGCCATGCACCGCTTGTACTTCTGGTGACGGAGTTGCAATTCCGCCCATACACGCAATGTTGTTTGTTCAACCAGTTTCACTTTCAGTTTCGCAACCACCTTGTCGGCTTCGGACTTGAGGTAGACCTGCGCATCCGCAATCGTCCCGTATACGGGGATAGTCACGTCCGCCTTGTATGCATTCAGTTTGTCGCACTTCATCTTGCCTCCCATTTTTCGCATCCGAAGCTGCGGCGGTCGCGTTCACTCTTGTCGAGTTTGCACTCGCACCAGTATTCGTCACCTCCCCATCCCTGGCGCATACAGATCTTTCCCTCGTGCCTGCAGTTCTGGCAGCGCTTCTCGTCTTTCATCTTAGGCCTCCCACGTGATCACAAAGTATTGCTTGCCCGGCTCCGCGCCCCATTCGGGACGGCCCGTGCCGATGCGGATTTTCGGGTTCTTGAATTCCAGCCTGCGCTCGGTGTCGCCTGACTTCGGGTAGCCGAGAGTAAAGACGATGCGGTCATATTCTTTCTCTTCAGGCCATAAAAGATGGAATGATACATCGAAATTATTGGATTTATTCGGGCCATGTATGCTCAATTGTTTGCAGAACATTTCCAAATACCGAGGCTTGATTTCCCTGTACTCTTCTTTCTTCTCGCCCGACTTAATCATGTCGAACCACTTTTTCTTGAGCGACAGCGTGAGCGTCTTCATTTTCCTCTCCTGGTTTTCCATGCGTTTTCCATCCTTTTCTTTTTCAATTCGGGGTCTACGGTCTCGTTGATTTGAGTGCGGAGCCTGCCGAGGGCGAGCCCCGCTATGCACGAGGCGCGGTAGAGCGGGTCCTTCTCGTAGCGTTCCTTTGTCTGCCTGCTCGGTGTCATGCAAACGAGGTTCGACACGTCCAGGTTGTACCTGTTGCCGTCCTTGAACACGACCACCTTGCGGCCCTTTATGGGGCCGTGGGCGCGCTCGTAGAGCACCCTGGCGAGGCTTTCCCGCTTGCCGGTGGTGCAGCGCCAGTAGTATCCGGAATCGTGCCACGCGTAGTTCCTGCCCTCGAACACGATGGTCTCGGCCCGCTTCTGCAGGGAATCCGGGTTCACCTTGATTCCGGCCTTCCTGGCAATCTCCATCACGGTGGTGTAGGAGATGCCGTACTTCCTCGCGGTAGCCCGCATCTTGCCCGTCTTCTGCAGTTCCCTGATGACGGAGCCCGTGACGTAGGCGGCCTGCTCCCGCTGTGCCTTGAAGGACTTCTTCGTGACCGGGCAGAAGCAGATGCCGAGCCTGAACGCCTTCGTGTAGGCGCTCTTGAGCTTCCTTCCTGGCGGCAGGATGTTCTCCCGCAGCATGGCGATTTCCGCCTCTGTCCAGTAGTTGATCATGCTAGAAGTCCGCCCTTTCCCGCTTCGACGGGATGTACTTCATGCCCTGCGCCTCGAGACGCGCCTGCTGCTCCTGGAGGGCCTCGCGGGACACCTTCGGCTCGATTTCGCGAAGGTCGGAGCCGAACGCGGAATCCACGGGGATGAAGCCGGTGGCCTTCACGAAGTTGCAGGCTTCCTTGGCCATGTCGCACACGCCCTTCCCGAGCATGGCGATGGTGGCGCCTTCCTGCGGTGAGATTTTCTTTTCCTTGAGGTCGCGCATGGCGTCGAGCATGAGCGATGTCGCCTGGAACATGGCGGACCTCGGGCGTTGTTCGTTACTCATCGTCGTCCTCCTCTTCTTCGTCGTGTTCGTTTTCCGCATTCTTGCGGCTCAGTTCGTCCTCGACTTCGTCGTCCACGGGTTCGGCTTCCTTCGGGTCGCCGTAAGTGATGACGGAGTACATCTTCCGGAGGATATCGATATCGTAGGTTCTCTCGAGGATGTGTTCGACGCTGCCGAGAACAGCGTCGTGGATGTCGCAAGGCCTGACCTGATCGTCGATGTCGGAAAGTCCCGCGCAGCGGTCTTCGTCGTTCTTGATTCCAAGAAGGTCATGCTGCGATTCGTCGATTGTGTCGTCAAGGTCGTAGCAGCAAAAGAGCAGCAGTGCAATCACGTCATCCTTGTCGCCTTCCTGGATCTTTTTCGCGATGGCCTTGCGGAGACGGTTTTTCGTCATGTCTTGTTTTGTTTCGCAGAACCAGAATTCCTTTCTTTCCTTTTCTTCTTCGGCCTCGCGTTCTTCTTCAGTTTTCTCGTGGTAGTCGGGCAGGTCGCGCTTGTCGAAGTATTCGTACGTCTTGAGAGTAGCGGCGTCGACAAGGATTCTCTTCTGGATGCCCGCTTCCTTGGCCTGTTCCTGCCCCTTGCTGTCATACCTGCCGATTTCAAACTTGTCGACTTCGTCCATGCAGACTACACCGTAACTGGAGAACTTGCCGAGGCGGGCGTTCCGGCCTTCTTCCTGGAGCTTCTTCACCTTGGCCTCTGCGGCCTTCTTCGCCTTGCGTGCCCAGCAGTTAGGATCCAGGCAGTAGGCCTTCGGTTCGTTCTCGAACAGGTCCGCCTGGCATGAGCTGCACTTGTCGCACTTGAGGCAGGCCTCGTGCTCGAACGGCGCGCGGCTCAGGTCCTTGTGGTAACGGTCAAGGACTCCGTCGATGAAATACTTGTCCGTGCGGTAGCAGCTTTCGAGCTCGCGCTTGAAGACGTTGTCCGGGAGGTCGGCAATTTTCGCGGCCGCGTCAAGGCCGATTACGCCTTCCTTGACCATCTTCAGCACCTTGTCGCCTGCGTCGGCGAGTTTCTTGCGGACCAGCACCCAGCGCAACGTGCGGCCGAACTTGCGGGCCACCTGCTGCACGGTATTCTTCTTGCTGACAAGGAATTGCACGGCCATGCACTCCTCGTAGGGCGTCATGTCCATGCGGGTGATGTTCTCGGAGAGCGGGATTTCGTCGAGACCCTCGGAATCCTTGTCCACCACGTGGCAGGGAACCTTCGCAAGCCCGATGCGTTTCGCGGCCGCGAGCCTGCGGTGTCCGGCGACGACGCGGTACTGCGTCGGCATCCCGAAGTCGTTGGTGACCGTGATGGGGTTGATGATACCGTGCGCCCGGATGGACGCGGCCAGGTCGTCGATGTCGCCTACCTGGCGGATGTTCCCGTTCTCCTGGATGTGGTCCACGGCGATGGTGCGGAAACTGTATTTGCGTTCCTCGTCGCCGTTCTTTTCAGGTCGGGCGTCCTTGACGCTCATGGTGATTGTCTGTCTTTTCATAGCGTGTCTCCGTTTGATGTGTGACTGTTCGGGCTTCCGGGCGCGGAATCCGTGTGTGTTGATTTGGCAATGTATGTCATGCGCCCATCGGCCCTAGAGGCATCCGGGGAATCGAACCCCGGAACCACCGCGCGGAACAAAAAAAAGTCCAATATGGCTAAAAACGCGTGGTGGCCGCACCGAGCCTGCCGTGGTGCCCCTTTTTCCTCAGCGGAAGGGGCCACTCCGCTCAGCCGGAGACACGACTAAAAAGGCAAGTCGTCGTCCGGTCCGCTCTGGTAGCCGTCATTCTGCGCGGGCTGGGCGTATGCAGTCCGCTTCGCTGCCGCAGCGTTGAGGAACCCGTCGAAATGGTGCGCGAGGCTTACGGCCTCGTCGTGGCTCGCCCTGCGGTAGCCGCGTGCCGGGTTGATGAACGCGATCTCGCGGAAGGGCTTGCCGTCGTCGCCCACGCGGACGTTGCCGTCCTTGTCGGTAGAGTCGGCGAGCACCACGCTCACGGCCATGCCGACCAGCTGCGGGTTCTCGAACTCGGCGAAGCTCGTGCCCTTCCAGCCGAGGCTGCGGAGCGTCTTCACGGTGTACTCGGCGCCCCTCCCGGTGAGGTTGAGGAGCTTCTGCTTCTTGGTCCCGTCCTCGAATTCCACCTCCACCACGATGCCGCCGGACTTCTTGCCGGTGGTCTGGTTCTCGGACCAGTTGACGTAGGTGTCGGAGATCTTCGCGGACTTGGTTTCGGGATTGATGAGGTTTGCCATCTTGGCCTCCTTACTTTGTTGCGCCGTAGACGGCGTCGTAGATTACCTTGTAGATTTCGCGGCGGCGTTCGACGGGGATGTCGGCCGCACCCTCGTAGCCCATGTTACCCAGCGCGTCGAGGTACGCCTGGCGGTTCTTGGCCGCGAGCTTCTTCATGGCCACGAGGAAGTTGCGGGTGTCGCTGTCGGGCTCGTCCTGCGCCTGCGCGGGCTGCGCTGCAGGCTTCTGCGCCAGCGCCTTGCCCTCGTCGCGGTTGTCCATCTCGTCGAAGTCCTCGCTCCCGTCGATCAGGAAGAGGGCGCAGAGCGCGTACTTGCGGGCGTAGGAACTGCACGCCCCCGTGAGCTGGGCCACGTCCATCCCGGTCTTGGATTCCCCCTCGCGGGCGTAACCCTTCGCCTGGTAGGTCTTGCCGTCCACCGAGAGCGTGGCTGTGGCGACCAGGTAGAAACGGTTGCCCACGTTCTCGATGCTGTCGGACACGGTGAGGTCGGCGTCGTACTTGGCGAGCACGGGCTTCACCGCCTCGCAGATGTCCTCGAAGTTGCGGTACTTGTACTTCCCGAAGCTGTTGTTCTTGTTCTTGGGGGCCTTCACGGCCTCCTGGATTTCGGCGAGCTTGCTCATGGATGCCTCCTTACTTGATGCTCAGCGTGCGTTTTTTCGGCTCCTCGACGATGGCGTCGGGGAACATCGAAATGAGCTTGTTCTTGTCGATTCCGGACGCGCGCACGACGGCGTCCACGGTGACCTCGCAGAGTGCCTGGTCCACGGTGAGCAGGCCCTTCTTGGAGAGCGAGCGGATGACCTCGACGCCAGCACCCTCGGCGGACCACTTCGGCGTGTAGCTCTGCTTGCTCCAGGAAATCTTGACGCCGTCCTCGCCCTCGGGCGGGAGCTGGTCGGGTCCCCCGATGTTGTAGATGTGCTCGGTACATTCCTTGATGTCCTTGGCAAGCTTCTCGATGCGCTTGCGGAACTCCGTCAGGTCGCGGAAGGCGACGCTGTAGAGGTTGCGGCGCGAGATGATGTCCGCCTCGGTCTCCTCGTCCATCTCTACGGGCAGGGAGCGTGCAAAGCGGTACGCGTCAAGTGCGGCGCTGGTGATTTCGATGTCGCCCATGTCGGCGGGCGTTACGGCGATGATTTCCTTAGCCATTTTCTGTCTCCTTGTGCTTGTGTGAAACTTTATGCCCCGAGGCTTCCGAGCCATTCGGTGAAGGCGGCTTCCGCCTGTTCTTCGTAGGACCTGTATTCCTCGAGCCTGCGGAACGCTACCGACCCGATGGCGTTGCGGAGCGCGTCCGGGTGGAACTTGAGCTCGTCGAGAAGCCCGAAGAGCACATCGTCGCGGGCCATTTCGGCCTTCTGCCTGAGTTCCTTGTATTGGGTGTCGAGTTCCTGTGTAGTCATTTCTTACTCCTTGTTAGAAGATTACGGCCAGCAGCGCCACGCCGATGATTGTCGCCCCTACCGAGGCACCGATGAGGGCCAGCGCCAGCATGTTCGCGCTCTCGTATCCGTTGCTCTCCACGTCCTCGTGGATGCCGTCGGGAGCCTTTATGCGTTCGAAATTCATCATTCCTCCTAGTACGTGTTCGCGAGCATCTTCGCGATCCATACGGCCTCGTCCCACGTGGCGCCGCTCTTCCTGATGCGTGCGACCTCGTCCTGTACCTTTCTGTTCGTCGCGGCCTCTCCGGAAACGGTGAGGAAGGAGCGCTCCGTCTTTCCGGATACGGTGAACACCGAGCGGGACTTCTTGCTCTTGAATTCCTCCGTGATCATGCCGCCTCCCTTTCCATGCCGTGGGCCTTCATGAGTTCCCATACCCTGGCGAGCTCGCCGGGGCAGCCGAGCTTGGCGAGGGTGTCGCGGATGGCGCTGCGGCCGTGCCTGATGGCTATCGCGATGGCGATGGGGTGCGGCGGCGTGTCGGGGTTCAGGCCCTTGGCGAACGAGTCGCCGCAGAAGCGCTCCACGGCGGGCGTGATGTACCCGAGGAACTCGTCCGCGTCGCGCTCGGAGATGTACCTTGCGTGGCGGTGCTCGTCCATGCGCATGGCGCACTTGGAGCAGTATTCGTGGTATCGCCCGGTGAGCATGCAGTAGAGCGAGATGGTGCGGTTGCGGTTGATGGTTTCCATGTTCATTTTGCGGTCTTCCTCTTGTTGGCCTTCGCCTCGCAGAAGCGCCGGCAGGTGATTTTCCAGTTCCTGATGGGCTTGCCGTCGCGGTCCTTGCCGTCGCGGTCTACCATCGTCATCTCCCACCACTCGCGGGCGTCGGTGTAGTCGAGGCCCTGCTGGTCGATGAACCGGGTGAACTCGACGAAGTCGGGCAAGCGTACGGGTGCGCTATGACAGTCGCTTCTCAAGGAGTCCGCACCCGTACGCCGGCTTTCCCTAGCCTCGTTGGTTGCGCAGGAACCGCCTGCGCTCGGAGCGGTAGCCTCTGCTACTTGAGTTTCTTCCGGGTTCTCGTTCCCGTACATCTCGAGCCACTTCTCGTCCAGCTGCTCCTGCGTCGGGGACGTGACCCCTTCCTTCGCCAGCTGCTCGCGCACCCAACGCATCTGCTGGTTGCGCTTTTTCTGGTCGTTGAAGCTCCTGGCCTCGGCGAGGATGGCGAGCGCGTACTGGTCCGGGTCCTGCTCCAGGTCCTGGTACTGCAGCGTGTTGGCGAAGCGGTTGACCCACTCCCACGCGGCGTCCCTGTCCTTGCGGACTTCCCGTATCTGCCACAGCAGGTGGCGGATGACGATGCGGACCTTCGTTATTTCGGTATCGCTAGCCATTACTTGCCCGAGACTTTCTTCCTGTGGTATTCCTTGACCGCGTCGATGACGATTGCCGTGTTGGTCGTCGGCTCGATGTTTGCCGCCCGCACTTCCCTGATTTCGTCGAAGAGCGGCGTCAGTTCCGGCGGTAGCGATACTTGAACTCTTTCAGCCATTATCTTGTCCTTTATAGTAATTCGTTAAAAATATTAACGGTTTACTATAATTTAATATAGTAAATCTATAAAGTCAATAGTTTTTTTATATTTTTTCTATAATTTTTTTAGGATGTGGCGATTTTATTGTATTTTTACAATGTGGAAAACGAATTTTTACACAAAGTGAACCTAGATTCCCTCCAAAAAGAAACCGGACTTTCTTTGCAAGGTATCGCCGATCTTGCAGAAGTCAGTGTCCAGACCGTCTATAGATGGGCGTGGGACAAGGCTAGACAGGGGAACCGACCTTCTTACAACGCCTTCGTTCGGCTGTTTGAAAAGGGCGCCTCCGTTAAGTCTTTGTTCGGCGTGGAACGCAAGGAACAATCCGTCCCTGCGGAAGTGGCTGGCAACTCCGAATTCTTGGCTGTCGTGGAACATGCACTTTCGGACAAGAAGGCCCGCGGGATTATCCGGGAAGAGGTCGAGCAGGCCATAGCCGAAATGAAGGCGAATGGCCAGCTCTAGTCCCTGGAATTCGCCGGACTACCCGGCTCTTTTATTCAAGTTTATACAACCGTATTACAGCGGTAATTCAGTAGTAATTCGGTGGTAATACAAAACGATACTCATATCATATCACCTCATTTCATTCCACTTCATATCATTTCATTCCATACCATATCATTGAGTTAATAACCATTTATCTCCATTTAACCATCATCGTATTTATGTAAATATCCCTCTACTCAACTCTACGCGCGCACGCGCGAGAAGAGGGGATTGGATATACCGATTTTTACGGGACGGGACGGCACCGCGCCGTATGCGGCACCGCCGGTTCCGGTCAGCCTGGGCCACTATCCGAGGATGTACTTCAACAGCTCGAAGACGACGTTGAGTAAGAAAATAATCAACTCTTTACGCATCTTTGCCTCCTTCTTGTTTGATTCCACAAGAAGTTTATATGTCCGGCGTTCCGGGATTACGCGTTTTTGGGGTCCTGGCGAACTTTTTTTGAAAAAAATTTGACATTTTGACCAGGTATTTTGATATATTTTGGGTAGGAACATGTTTGCAAGAGGTTTTATATGTTGGACTCATTAAAGAGCGTGTTGCTTTCTCCGGGATGCTTCGGCGACTTGATACCGAAGCACGATACCCGCTTCAATTCCGACGTCAAGTCGCACCTCGAAAACGTGGCCCGAACTGGATCCGTCGGAAAGCATTTCCAGAACGCCTTCGGATACATCATGCGCAGCATGGAGAAGGTGAATGGCTGAGAAAGAATCTCCCGTAAAGAAGGAAGGACCGGCGCTGCCGGAACCTGCCGAAATTAAGAATGTCGAAGTGGCTCCCGAAATGCAGGAACTCGAAAAGGGAAAGGCGAGCACGAAGGTCTTGAGGAGCCTCACGTACGCCGGGCCGCTCCCGACTCCGGAAATGATGCGTCAGTACGACATGGTGCTGAAGGGTAGCGCCGACAGGATCCTGCGCATGGCCGAGGAGGATTCCAGGCGCGACACGATGATCGTCGAGACTGAGAAAAGCCGTATCGAGAAGTCCCTTGCGATAGAGTCCATGTCGCAGGTGTTCCTCTTCATCCTGCTGATTGCGCTTGTGGCGTCGTCGTTTTTCTTCTTCTATATGGGTAACCCGAAGGCCGGGGCCGCTTTCCTCGTATTCCCCGTGCTGAAGGAAGCCAGGGCCCTTTTCTCGAAGGTTTCCGGCGGGGACACCAAGAAGGACTGACGGCAAACGGCTTGCCTGTATTTCGGCTCCGCTGTAATGGCGGGCCTTTTTCATTGCGCGCTTGCACGGATGTCGTGACAACGCGCGCCATTACACGACAACGCACGACAACAAAATGACGTAGTTTGCCGCAGGGTGTGTGCACGGGCCGTTTTTGATGGTAAACTTGTACCATGACCACTGCGAAAAAAGACAACAACGCCACCGCTAAGGTGAAGAAGGGCGAGGAACTGCTCGCCGTACTCAAGGAACTGCTGGCCGACGGGGCGAAAATCCTCGAGTCGGTCTCGGCTGTAAACGAACGGCTCGATTCTCTCGAGGAGAAACTCAACAGGGCTCTCCCGCCGAATCCGGGGCGTTTCACGAGGATATAGCCATGGCCCGCCTGGTACTCAACGGCGCCCTCAACAGGGCTGCAGGAGCCGCGGCAGGTACGGGTCCCGTGGCGGCTGCCACAGGGCCTAGGTTCGCGTTCATCGCGCACCCCGCGTGCTGCGCTCGGTGCTCCGAGATGGATTCTAGACGCACGGGGCGCCTCTACACCATCGGCGACACCTGGAGGATCTCCCACATCAACTGCCTCTGCTCCACGGTGGAAGTGCCTGCCGGTGTCGGGCTCGACCCGCAGAGCGTCATAGGCTTCGCCATGAACCCGGTCGGCGGCATCCTCCGTCGCGGTTTCAACTTCGGCCAGAGCCTCGCCCCCGTGAAGCTCACGGCGAACAACTGGGAGAACGTGCTCGGCAAGGCCGCGAGGATGGCGGAACCCACGACGGCAGGACGCCGCAAGGTGCTCGCACGCGCCAAGATCACCGCGCAGAGGAAGGGCGCGTACAGGAAGGCGTTCAACAAGGCAGGAGACTCCTGGAACGACGTATTGGCACCGCAGCCCAAACCGAAGAAGGCGAGGCAGCCTGCGGGTGCCGTACGCGTCAGGAAGGCCCGTGCCGAGTCTCCCGTGTTCACGCCTACCGGAAGGGTCTCGAAGTCCTCGAAGGTGGACGTGAAGGCCCTGAAGAGGAAAGCCTCGGCCGTGAAGGCAAGGCGCAACGCTTCCAGGGATACGAAGTCGCTGGCACGTCTTTTCGGTGCCACGATAAGGTAAAGATTTCAACACATTGACAGGCGAATCACAGGCGTATGGCTGGCAAGGGTGCAGATAGGGCCACCATGGCCCGCATAGGCAAGAAGACGCGGCTCAAGAAGAACGACCCGCGGTCTAAGGCCATATCCAGAAAGGGTGTCGCCGTACGCAAGGCACAGGCTGAGCTCCGTTCTTCCGACGCCATACTCGAGGCAGACAGGAACGGGACGCTCGCGAACCTATTCGACAAGATGGTGGAAGCGGCCAACGGCCTGTTCGAGCAGGGCAAGTACGACAGCTTCCTGAAGCATGGCGCCGGCATACTCGAGATGGTAAACGGCAAGCAGATCAACATCAAGGCCGACGCAAACGTGAAGAGGGACATCATCATCAACTTCCGGAGGGCGACGCCGGAAGATGCCAAGTAGCGGACAGGTACAGTGGCGATGGTACGACCCCGAATGGGAACCGGAGGAGAACGACAGCCCGGAGTATTTCGGTGTCGATGCCCCGATGTCCGGATTCCAGCTCGAATTCCTTGAACGCAACAACGACCCGCTGCTCATCCTGCAGACGGGAGTCGGCGCGGGAAAAACCCGTGTCGCGGCATGGTCCATCGTGCTCAAGATGCTCGACGGGTGGCGAGTCCTAGCAATCGCGCAGAACTCGAAGGCGCTCAAGAACGTCCTTTACAGGGACATCCTCAAGATCCTCATGACGATAATGCCGGACTACCGTCCGGACAGGTACTACAACAAGACCGACGGACACATAGGCATGCCGCCGGAATTCGGCGACGCGTGCTGCGACGGCGGTACCGACGAGAACCCGTCCGGCATCCTCGGGTACACGGAATACGACGGCGTGGTCTTCGACGAGGCCAGCCGAATCTGCCTCGAGATGCGCAACAACGCGGAAGACCGTAACCGCGGCAAGGGCATCGTCCCCTGGGTCCGCTACCTTTCCTCCCCCAACATGGAACAGCCCGAGATGTGGTTCGCCGACGAGTGCCAGAAGCACCCGGACTGCGTCATACACGCCACGAGCCTGGACAACGAGTTCACGACCGAGGAATACAAGGCGCGACTGAAGGAACGCTACGTTGAGGGCTCCGACCTGTACAACCAGCAGGTGCTCGGGCTCATTGTCGAAGGCGACGGTACCGACGCCGCCTTCCTCCGAGCCGTGCTCCAGAATTCCATGAACATCCCGTTCAGCGACCGTTTCGCGGCCACGATGTACTGCGCGATAGGGGTAGACTGCGCACGATTCGGCGACGACAACACCGTCATCTGCATAAGGTTCGGCTACTGGTGCGGCGACGCGCTGAAGGTGCTGCACGGCCGCGACTCCTACGAGATTTCCGACGCTATCGACGACTTCTACATGCTCGCCCGTGCCCGGCGCGTTGTCGTGAGGCGCGAGAACGTGGACATGGCCTATGGTTCGGGCGTGGTGGACGTGCGCCGCGAGAAGGGGCACAGGAACGTGAACGAGGTCGGCTTCGGCGACGGTCCGGCCGACAAGGAACACTACCTGAACGTGCGTGCCGAGCTCTACTTTCGCGCGAAGGCATGGTTCAACGGCGGGGGAATCATCCGTGACGAGAAACTCGCCGAGGAACTGCGGGCCCAGCGCTACCAGATAATCAAGGAAAACAAGTTCAAGCTCGTGGACAAGGATATCATCAAGGCTTTCCTGGGACGCTCTCCGGACCGTTCGGACGCGTTCGCGCTCACGTTCTACGGCGGTGGCCCGAAGGCCGACCTGGTGAACGTGTCCGTCGACGAAATCGTGTCAGAACGGACAGGAAACCGAGGAAACACACCTCGCAAGCGCGTGGGGAAGAAATTTGCAACACGGTAGAGTAAACTAGAGAGGAATGACTATGGAACAGATGCCGACAATCAACGGAAGGGTCGACGAGGCCTGGCTGGACGGTGTTCTCAGGGAGAACGCCATACGGTCCGCAAACCACGCAGAACTTACGCCCGAGTTCGGCGCGGTATGCATCCGTTTTACCGACGCGGTAATGTGCGACGAGAACTTCGGCTTCAAGAACTTCGACAAGATTACGAAGGCCGAAGTATGCAGCATCGTGTACCTGCATGTCTGTAACCAGGCTTCTAGGTACATGCCGTCGCAGTGCACGAAACCGAGCAACTGGATCTACACGCTCGTCAAGAACAAGATGATACAGGCGGTGAACGAGGTATTAAAAAGCGACCAGGTGTCGGAGGCCGTCGCCATCGTTGTAGGGCGCGACACGCTCACGAGGATGGACGGCATCGACAGGAACGCACCGGCGAACAGGGTGCTTTCGGAAAAAATTGACGCCCTGCAGGATTTCCGGCTGAACCGGAATGTGAAGGAAAACCTATTCACGCAGGCGTGGCGAGAAAGCTGGTTCCGTCGCGACGGAAGGACTGTCCTCCAGAGGGCGCGCCGTCACAACAGGCTACAAGCGCTAAAGGTCGCCGAACAGGTGCATTTCTCGGAGTCGGAAAGGGACGAAATTTCAAAAATGATACAGGAGCGTAGAAATGGACGAAACTGAAGAACTTGAGGCAGTGGAAGCTGCAGTCGCCGAGATGAGCGATGACGAGCTCCAGGAATACAACGACGACCTCGTCGCCGAGGTCAAGGAATTCATCGAGCGTAATTCCGAGCGCAATTCCGACCAGGTGAAGCGCATCAAGGCCGACCGCGAGTTCGCAGCCGGCCAGCAGTGGGACAAGACGGACCGCACGAACCGCGGCGAGAACCGCCTCGAGGAGGAAATCCCGGTAATCGAGAACCCCATCTCGGCGGTGGTGAACCCCATCTCCGCGAAGCCGTTCCGCTCTTCTGCAGAGCCGAAGCCGGAATACAAGGACCTGTACGGCGAGGCCATCGCGACCCTTAACGAGAAGCTGTCGGACATCCAGGATACTTTCGAGATGCAGGAGGCCCACGACTCGGCCACGTACGACGAGGTGTGTGCCGGGCTCGGTTTCTGCTACGCGACGACCGAGGAAAATGAGGACGGCGAGGTGGTGGTTGGATACCACGCCATCGACGACGTGACGAAGGTCGTGTGGGATGCCGACGCCAAGTCCACGACCATGGCGGACGCGAAGGCTGCGGTCGTCATCGAGCTCATCAAGGAATCCGAGGCCGAGGAACGCTACGGCACCGACATCTGGGGCGGGAAGCAGCCGCAGAAGACCACGCTCGTGGACCTTGGAGACGATTTCGCCATTCCGGAAGGACTCGTGCCGCTCCTCACCTACTTCCGCGTCGAAGGACACAACTGCGAGTTCCACCGCCTGATAGGAGAGCAGGTAGTCGAATCCGACCTCCTGGAAGGCGTCTCCCGCGTCCCGATCATCGCCTTTATCGGCGAGAAGAAGTGGTTCGGAGACGAGCACGGATTTGCCGGGCTCGTGCACAGGCTCCGCCCTATGCAGCGCCGTGCAAACTACGCCAACAGCCAGATGATGGAACGACTGGACCTCGTGCCGAAAGTCGGTTTCATGGGCCCTGCCGAGGCCATCGACGACTACGAGGACGAATGGGCCGAGGCGAACTATTCCACGGACGCCTACCTGCACTACCGCACGCACGACAAGGAAGGCCGTGAACTCAAGGAGCCGAAGCCGATACAGATGACCGCCCAGGTCGATGACGTGCAGGGAGTCATCAATTCCTCCATTCAGCTGATGCAGTTCGCCTCCGGAATTTCACCGACGGGTATCGTCGACCAGACCATCCACGACCAGGTGACGGCCACCGAGTTCATGATCCGTACCGAATCGAGCCAGTCCAACGTGTCGCACTACCTGAAGCACACGCGGGAATCCGTCAAGGCTTCCGGAAAGGTGCTCGCACAGATGATCATCCTGGTGTACGGCCTCGACATTCCCGAAGGGGCCTACGAGATCAAGGTGGACGGCGGCTGCATCGAGCTCACCGAGATGGAAAGGGAGCGCAAGTTCCTCCTCGCCGTGATGCAGTTCGTCCCGGAGGAAATGAAGGGCGTACTCGCCATAGGCCTGATGAATACCCTCGAATTCAAGCAGGCTCCCATACTCGCGCAGATGATGGTGAAGCTCCTGCCCCCCGCAGTGCAGGAAGCGTTCCTCGGCGGTGACCCGAAGGCGGCCCTCGCGGCGGCACAGCAGCAGCTTGTACAGGTTCAGCAACAGAACCAGCAGCTGTTACAGCAGGTGCAACAGCTCACCATCGAGTCCCAGCAGCTACAGTTGCGTTCAAAGAGCGACCTCGCCATCAAGCAGATTGACGCCCAGACACAGCTGCAGAAGCAGAAGATGGCGAACGACAATGCCATTCTCCTCAAGCAGATGGAGATCCAGGCGAATGCGCAGAAGGAGCAGTTCAACGCCCAGGCGGATGCTGCCGCGCAGGACAAGGAAATCGTGGCGAAGGCGCAGGCCGACGCGGCAAAGGCCGAACAGGACCTAGACGCCGAATTGACGAAGGCCACGGTGAACGCGAAGCTCGATATCGAGAAGAAACAGGCCGAGAAGGCCGCGGAAGCGTTGACTGCACCAGCCGTCGTGACGCCGCCGGACACTCCCGTGATGTAATTCCCCGACAAGGAAAACTGCCGATCCGTCCCCGTAAGGAGGGGGCGGATTTTTTTTCGTAAAAATTCCGTTTTTTGCAACACCTTCCAATACACTACCCATTGAGGGCGATTTTGCCCGTATGACGTGGCGACGGTGAACGCGAAGGAACACATGAGCGAAGAAAACATCTTTGGAAACACTGCGGAAAAGTCCGGCGCAGGCAAAACCCCGGATTTCACGGTAACAACCGATGGTCCGAACGGGCCGGAGGACAAGGCCGCCTACGTGGACGGCACAGGCAACGACAAGCCGGGACAGACAGGTCACAAAGACGGGAACCCCGAATACACCAGGTCCTTCAGGGAACGCGTGGACAGAATCCGCCGTAACGAGAAGGCGAAATTCGAGGCAGAACTGAGGAAACGTGACGAGGCCTGGGAGAAACGGTTCAAGGAACTCGAGGCCCGCTTCGGCGGAGACAAGCCCAAGTCCCTGAAGCGCGAAGATTTCAAGACGGACGAGGAATTCGCGGCTGCGAAGCGCGATGCCGCCATCGACGAAATCATGAAGCGCATGGAAGAACGCGCCAACGCGAAGGCAAAACAGGACGACGAAGCAAAAGCCGGCCAGGCCGAAGCGGAAGAAGTCCAGCGCAAGTTCGCGAAGAAGTTCCAGGAAAGCATGCAGCGCACGCTCTCCCAGGAACAGCAGCGGGCGGTAATCTCGGTCGTGAACGACGAGGACAGCGCCATCAACACGTTCCTCCAGACCAATGAAGGCTCCACGTTGCAGAAATGGCTCTTCGAAGACTGCAACATCCCCGCGGACGTAATCCTCTACCTGGAAAGCAACGCGGAAAAGATGGAACGGCTCGGGTCGCTCTCGCCAAGAAAGCAGATGGAACAGCTCGACATACTCGAGCGCTACCTCGCCAAGGCAGGAGCGGCTGCCCGCAAGAAGGGCCAGGACGGAAATCCCGGGAACCCCGACGGCAACCCCGACGACACGGACGGCAGAAAGCCTCCTGTCATCGGACAGTTCGGAGGCTCCAGCCGCGCGATTACCGAATTCTCGAAACTCTCCGACCAGGAAAGGGTATCGAGACTCATCAAGGCGATGCGCAGCCGATAAGAAGACTTTAACAAAGGACCAAGACAATGGCTAACAAACTTACCGTACAGTCCTTGAACGACAAGTTCACCGCTGCCGTGCTCGACAGCTCCAACTTCATCAAGGAATCTAAGAACTACGCGAAGGACCTCTTCAAGAAGGGAACTCGCTCCGGCACCCGCGCCACGCTCTATTTCGACGGCATGGGCGAAACCGCCGTCAACGATGACGTCGAGAGCGAAAACGCCATGAGCGTCGCCAACATGAACGGCGACGTCAAGCAATACGGCGTGCCGCTCGTGGTCGGCAACGCCAAGGGCAAGGTCAGCTGGACCGTTGTCGAGGAACGCTTCAAGATGGGTACCGTCGATGAAGACCTCGAGAAGCCGACCGCCAACTCCATGGCCGAAAAACTCGTGCGCCAGGTCATCGACAACTCGTTCCTGCGCTCCACCGGCGTGGTCGTTGCAGCAAAGGACGAAGCCACCGGTAACTCCGGCAATTTCCTCGCGCTCGCATCCGCACTCGCATCCCTGCGCAAGATGCGCACCGGCATGACCCTCGTGGGCCATCTCGATTCCGACACCATGGGCTACCTTGCCTCCCTGCCCGTCACCGCGGGCGTGGGTCACTTCGACGCCACCTCCGAAAAGCTCAAGGAACTCTATGGCGATGCCGCCATCGGCACGTTCCACCGTTGCCCCTTTATCGACGAACCGTTCTTGTCGGTCGTCGAGACCGGTGACGATCCCGGTGCAAACTGCGCGGTCGCCGAAGACCTGGAACAGGATGCCATCCCCGATGCGTCCGACACCTGCACCCTTGTCATCGACGGAATCGCCGAAGGCGTCGATGTCATCAAGAAGGGTTCCGCATTCACCATCGAAGGCGTCAACCGCTGCACCGGTGCAGGCACCCCGCTCGTCAACTCCCCGTACGCGTTCGTCGTGCAGGAAGATGCCGAAGTCGCCGATGGCGAAGCCGAACTCAAGATTCTGCCGGTGTACTTTACTGGCGCTGGCTACATTCCGACCGTGTCCGTGGCCAAGATTGCCGAGGATGCGGCCATCACGTGGCTCACCGGAGCCGAAAAGAAGTACGCAGTCGGCATCGTCCGCGCACGCGAGGCCCTCAACTGGACCCCGATCGAAATGCTGGACATCAAGGGTTGCGAAAACGGCTCGACCACCGTGCCTACGATGTCGTTCCACACCGCATTCGACGGCGACTTCAACGAAGCCTCCAACGACGGACGTCTCGACACCCTCTTCTGCGGCAAGATTGTCGACCCGCGTCTCGTGCGCACCGTGTACTGGGAACTCTAGTAACGGATTTGTCTCTTCGCAGACGTTCCGGGCTGGTTGGCTTTGGCCAGCCGGCCCTTTTATTTAAGGAGACGAAATGTCAAAATCAATCCGCAAGATTGTCGGCGAGGCCTACCAGTTCATCGGGCTCGCACCGAACGGAATCCTACATGACGGCCAGGTGAGCGAGGGCGTAAACTTCGCAAACGAGGTCATCCGCAAGTACAACGAGTCCAGTCTCTTCCCGTTCACATTCGCTACAATGGACGCAGTCGTCAAGGGCGGGAAACTGACGATAACGAAGGATGCCGAGGAAGGGTGCGTCCAGGGCGACGTACCTGTCGGTATGGCCGCAGCCTACTGGAAGCATTCCGACACGGATATGGTCGAGCTCCGCGAACTGTCCTACCCCGACATCTTCCGAATGCGGAATCCGTCCACGTCTCCGGAATGGTTTTCGCTCGTCGTTGAGGACGACAACCGGGCCACGCTGCACTTTGACGCGCTTGGCACGTTCCGCGCGTTCCTGGTGTACCCGAAGAAGCTGCCGCGTCTCGAAATCGACGACACGTTCGTCGCTCCGGAAATATACGAGCAGGTCGTAAAGTACGGCGTTGTGGTCCGTGCGGCGACCAAGGCCACGTTCGAGGAATCTGTCATCGCCGATTACCAGAAACTCCTCGACGACGCCGTTCGCGCAATCACGGACAGCAACGCTAGCAAACGCCCCGTAAAGCGGAAACTCCGCAGGCCTTACGACCGCCACGCCGAATTCAAGAACCCGAGAGTCTGGAGGTAAACGATGCCTTCTGTAATACCAGTACCCGGATTTCTCGGCGGGTCCTCGAAATCCGACGTCATGATGGATTCGCCCGAGGAACTGCTCAACATGTTCGTAGAGAAGAAGGAAGTCGCGGAACCACGTGGATATACGCAGAAAGTATTGCGTTCTGTCGAGGGAGAAAGGGCCGTACTCACATTTCCCTTTGAAACGCGTATCGGCTGCAGAGGGCTATTCACGGCCTCCGACGGCACAATGTTCGCGGCATTCGACGCATCGATCTACAGAATCACTCGAAATGACAACGGCATTCTCGAGAAGACCCTGATTTCCGCGGTAACCAGCAGGCCGTCCCAGGTCGTCTTCGCTGAAACCGGCGGAATCGACTCGCATGTCGTATGGGTCGACGGCAACTCGTTTCTGTACGCCTACTCGCTCAAGAACAGAGAGTACAGGCAGTTCAAGACGCCGCTTCGCGTGTACAAGTCGGCGGACAGCACCGACATCGGCGAGGAATACTCGACGCCGACTCATGTTGTGTGCATCGCGGGCGTCATCTGCATCAACGACAGCGAGAACGACACCTGGTACTACACCGACCCGTACGTGCTCGGCGGAACAGGCGACGAACGCGAGATATACAAGCTCGTAAACGGCCAGGTACAGTATAAGAACGACGGCGTGACCGTTCAGACCGAAACGGTCAACATCGCAGCCGAAGCCGACAACGGCGTCAGCTACCTGTGGCTCGACCGATACAGCCTCCCGAAATTCCAGACGGCGGAATACGTGGCCGACCGCATCACGGCCATGGTGCTCTGCAACGACCGAATCTACTGCTTCGGCACGAAGTCGCTGCAGGTCTACACCCCGACAATGACCGAGGACGCCTACGGGAACTCCTACTCCGTGTTCAGTTCCACGGGTAACAATACCCGCGACAACGGCGCGGAAATCGGCGCAACGGTGGCCACACTAGGCGGGAAAGTGTTCTGGCTCGGTTCCAACACCATCGGCGACCACTCCGTATGGGTCTCCGACGGCGGCGCCCCGATTAGGGTGTCGTCAAACAACATCGAGCGCGAATTACGCAGTTTCGGCAACATCTCGGATGCTTACGGTTTCGCCTATGCCTACAACGGACACCAGTTCTACGTGCTGACCGTGCCGGGCGCAGACAGGACCTTCTGTTACGACGTGACGACGCAGGAATGGTTCGACCGCTCGACCCGCGACCCCGTTACGGGCAGGGACCGCTACTGGGCACCGAGCTTCGCCACGGCGGCTTACGGCGAGATTTTTCTCGGGAGCTATTCTGCGGAATTCCTCATGCAGGTAGACCCCGACAAGTTCACCGACTTCCGGGACAACCCGATAATCAAGCGGCGCACCTCCCCCGTGTTCGTGAAGGACTTCGCACCGTTCAGGCTCGACGCCTTCTGGATGGAATGGAACACCGGCACGACCACGCAGAGCAACCCGGTCGAAAACGGCGGCTACGTGTCCGCGTTCAACCCCGTGGCCATGCTCGAATGCTCCAACGACGGCGGCAACACCTGGGGCATGGAACGCTGGGCGCACGGCGGCAAGATAGGCCAGTATTTCTGGCGGACAGAATGGCGAGGCGGGTTCCCCTGCGGCGGCTACCAGCTGCCCAGGATGTACGTGCTGAGGCTCACCATCAGCGACCCCGTGAAAGTGGTCATCACGGCCGCGAAGATGCAGATTACACAGACGAGGAGACCCTGATGCTCACCAGAATAAACCCGAAGAAGGTGTTCGACAACAACGGAAAGGCCGTGACCGAGATCCAGTCCGCCATCGAGGGCGACTGGGGCAGAGAATCGCAGAAGGGGCTCCGCGTGGCGTACCTGGGCAAGTGCACGCTCATGTCTGGCCTTTTCGGAGCCGACGCCACGGCCGTGGAGGTCCCCACCATGCAGGAACGCTACCCGGCGTATTTCCTCGACACTAACGGAAACTCCCGCATGGCCGTCGTGGAACCGGGAAGCAGGTTCGTGAAGAAGCCGGAAGGAATTTCTGGCGGATTCGCATTTTTTGCAATGGTCTAGGGTAAACTACAAGAGAAACTAAAAAAAGAGGTAAGAAATGGCTGGTGAAGCAATGAGCGGGGCCGCGACCGGGGCCGGGACGGGATTCCTTTTCGGCGGGCCTATCGGTGCCGCAATCGGAGGCGGCGCCGGACTGCTGCTCGGCGGACTTTTCGGAAACAGCGCCCAGAACAAGCAGTCCGAGGCCATCAACAAGGCGCTCGGCACGCTTGACGATGCAAAAGGCTACATCGAGGGAGCGAAGACGCAGAACACGGCCCTTGCGGAGCAGGGGCTCGACCTTGCCGGTTCCCTGTGGGACCCGAACGGCACGCTCGTCGACAACTACAACAAGGCTCTTTCCGGAATGGAGGACCTCCAGGGCTACAACGCCGACAACCTGTTCAGCTACGACAAGACGATCCAGGATTTCTACGACCCTGCATTCCAGCTGTCTGTCGACATGGCCAACGACGCCATCAACAACTCCCAGGCGTTCGGCGGCAACATGTTCTCGAGCGACACTGCGAACAAGCTGGCCGCCAAGAACAACGTGCTCGCGACGCAGATGTACGACGACGCGCGTGACGCCATGACTGCGGACAAGGGCCTGGAACAGTCCATCTGGGCGGGCAACGAGTCGGCGAAGCAGGCGGCGGCGAATTCCGCGGCCGACATTGCTGGCATGCGCCTCAACGCCTACGGCACCGGCATGAGCAACCTCTCGGAAGCACAGCAGGGCTACCTCGGCCAGCTGATGGGCATCAACAGCGACTACGCGGGCGACATGACGGACTACCTCGGCGCAAAGGCCGGAATGCAGGCACAGGACCCCGGCAAGAACGAGTGGTGGGACATCTTCGACCTTTTCTAAGGAGCAAGTATGGCAAGGACATTCAATGCAGGCATCTGGGGCAATATCGGCGACGCGGTGGCGCGCGACAACATGCTCCGCAGGGAAAGCAACAGGGAAGCCATGGGAGGTCTCCTCGACATGGCCAAGTTCATCGAGAAGGCGAACGCGAACCGCAAGCTGCGCGAGGACTGGCAGGACTATTTCGCCGGCAGGAAGGCGGCGGCAGATGTTGCGCTCGCGGACGAGGCTGCGGCCGAGACCGACGATATTGAGGATGCGCTCCTTCTGGAGGACATGTACAACGACAGCAATGTCTTCGGCCTCGAGCAGCCCGAGGATGACATCGACGGCTCCATCTGGGGCGGGCCGTTATCGACTGACGACCCCGTAAACAACGTGGTCCGCTTCGGTTTCGACCCCGTGACCGCAGCCGCGGACGCTGAATTCATGCAGTCGTTCGACCCTTCCTCGGCGACTGACGAGGAAATACGCCGCGCACAGGCCATCGTCGGCACAGATGTGGATGGCAAATGGGGCAAGAAGTCCCGCGCCGCCTACAACAAGTACATGGGGGTATAACATGGCCGGAATCAACGATATTATCGACGAATACCTCGGCGTGGCAATTTCCCCCGAGGAAATGCGCGACCTGGCCATGCTCCAGGTCAAGGACGCGTCCGTGCAGGACGAGGCGGTGCAGAAGGCCGTGGCAAATGCCCAGGGCGTGGAAGCACGCAACCGCTCGGCGCTCGAGGAATACCTCCGCATGGCCGACGAACAGGCCGCTGCAGAATCCCAGAGGGCGCTCGAGATGGCCCAACAGCGCCTGAACGCCATCGACAACAACATGGCGCTCATCAGCACCACCGTCGGCGTGGGCAAGGAAGGCAAGCAGAAACTCAAGAGCCTCGAGGCGGAGCGCCAGGCCATCCTGGAGGCATTCCCGCAACTCGGCAAGGCTCCGGAAGGCTCAGTCTCTATGGTGGACGACAACACTTTCGACATCGCGAAGATGCTCTCCGAGAAGGACTACTCCCCGGAAACCATCGCAAAGCTCTTCGAGACGAACGACCGCGATATCTGGGACCAGGCCCTCCGAACTGGCGACCTTGACCTTTACCAGGCGATGCTCGACAGCAAGCTCGGGGCGCTTCCGGAAGGCATGGCCGAAAAGATGCGCTACACCGTCGCAGGCATGCCCGAGACATCGAAGGCTCTGAAGCTGAACGACAAGTATTCCCGCCTGCGAGGCATCCTCGGCGAGACGCAGGGCGACCTGAAGAAAAAGGACCGCGACGAAAAGGCAGCGGCGGCCAAGGCTGCACTGAATAGCGAAATTTCAAAGGCAACGGAGCACGCGAAGGCCCTCATTTCTAGTGATGGCGAAGTTTGGGACACGCTCTCTCAAAAGGAAAAGGCGAATCTAAAAAAGCATCTTAATGATCTTCCCGCCGAAATCCGCGACGAGGTCGCATCCGCTGTTAAAGCTTTGATGGGGTAACTATGAGCGAACAAAAGAACGAAGCCTTTGAAAAAGCCTGGAACCTTTACACAAACAAGGTCACCCGGAAAAGGATGGAAAAGTTCCTCCCCGGTGTTGCCAGGCTTTTCTCCAGCGGAAACAAGATGCAAGCGGAGATGGAGTTCAATGCAGAGATGCTTTCCGCCTTGAACGGCACTTCCTTAAACGCGAATGAACTCGCGTGGGCTGCTTCCGGAGCCATCCCGAGCAAAACTATCAAGGAAATTTATGGAGACGAAACTGGCGGAAGCGTTGGAAGCAAGCAAGCCACTGAGAAGAAGCTGGCTAAATTAGGCAACGCAGCCAACTCGTTCTTTTCGTCCAATCCAAACGCCTACTCGGAAGCAATGAACTACACCGATAGGTTAAAATCATTTTTAGACCAGGGATACAGCGCGGAAGAATCTAAAATGTACGCCATTCCTGTCGATAAGTTTAAAGCGTTTAATAAGGGGATAGACGCAAAAGCACAGTACAAGTATTCTGGAAATGATAATAAAGTCCACTCAGTTTCGCAGGATTTCCACAACCGCAGCTTGATGCCGAAGGAAGACGAGATTGTCACCGGGGATCTTGTGGAAAAACAAGATACAGACAAAAAGATGCTCGCGAAAATGTTCGGAGGTAGCACCAGTGAAATCGTCGGTGACGAAGCGAATCTGGACAACCTTGAAACGTATGCAAAAGAACTCGGTTTTGTTGATTCCGACGCACTTCTCAGCTATCTCGCACAAAGTTACGACAGGAGTAACCGCCTGAAAGAACAGGAAGACGATGGAGCCGTGACATCAGTTGGGAAAAACCTTTTAATGGGCCAGGTTAACTCGAAATGGAACGAGGGTGTCCCTGCTTCAACTACTGATGTCGTGCATGATGCTGCCTTGTTTGCACTTGAAGCTGCCCCGCAAGGTAAAGCACTCGGAATGCTTGGAAAAGCAATAAAGAACGCCGCACCCAAGACAACGGCAATTATGAAAACAGAAAAAGCATTGGCAAGCCCGTGGGTGCAATACATCGGTAGAAAATCCTACCTTCCGGCAGAATCAGCTTTTATTGACAACGCCTTGAATGGTAAACAGGACGGAATAGACTGGACTGACATCGCAGGGCAAACAGCTGGAAACGCAACACTTGATATAGGATTGACCGGCGCTTTAAGGGGATTATATCGGATTCCTTTGTTTAGAGGTGCTCCTAAAAACTTTATAAATGGAACTTTTTTAAGCGGAGACAAAAAAATAGCGCAAGATCTGGAAAAAAGAGCTTACGAGATGGCGCTAGAAGCCGAGGCGGGGCAGGCCGCTCACAACATAATGCTCCGTTCAAATCCAGACTTTAGGGCAAACCCGTCAAGAATGTATAAAACCCTTTCCGAAAATAAAAATTTTAGGAAAGAGTTTAATCTTGGTGAAGAAGCGTTTGATCGCGTATTTAATGACGCATGGAACAGCGCTAAGCAAGCCGGCGCGACTACGGTAGAACGAGCAAAGCCTTCCTTGCGAAAGGCTTTAAAGACTTTCGATACTTACAAGAAAACCAAAGACTTTGAAAATGCACTGCAATCTGCCGCATGGGAACAGGCTGG
>FLNZ01000024.1_pt1 | contig 27832 bp, 18 predicted proteins | sample 1140391 | NCBI WGS metagenome assembly FLNZ01 (sample SAMEA3878171, study PRJEB12797) | bioreactor metagenome | biome: Moose rumen | place: Sweden | collected 2011-10 | reverse complement strand
ATGTAACAAAAAGCCCGACGAACGTAACGTTCGTCGGGCTTTACTTTCATAAAATTAGTCCATTGGGGGGCGCGGAGGCATCTCCGGAGCATAATCAACTATACACCGAACGGCAGCATGAGTAGGTTCAGTGGTTGATTTTATGATGAATTTATGATTAACCCGAGTCAAATTCGCAAATTTTTGCCCTGATGTCGTTTTCACCCAATAGTAAGCTTCCAAACCAACTAATCCAGCAGTTTCAGGAGTAAACGAAATCCCTGCAGAATTGACCCCTGAATACCCTAGAGGATCGCCATTAAAGTAATATTCATCCGTTCCATTACTATTATACTTCCATCCAGATGTTGTTTTTAAGTATTTTGCAACAAGATTGTCAGTCATATCGAACGGTCCCCCAGTTTTAGCATAAGATATGTTCGTTGCGAGATTGAGCCAATCTTGTTCAACAGGAGTACGAACTTTTCTAGGATACCTGTAATAATAGTCATCATCATTTTCAATACTACTACACGCGATATCGATTGAGTCCTTAGGAATCATTTGGGTTCCATTCTCTTGAGCATTTTCCACAAGCCAGGTCTGTGTACCAATAGCCACGGCACCATACCTTTTGCGGGTTCTTGAATTATAGTAGAAATTTCCGTTATTCAAAACAGCGATATCATTCCAAACATAATAACCATTTTTGCAAACATATCTCGTATCCAATGAATCAAGCGTTATATATTTGCCATTGTCTTTAGCACCACACCGTACATAATTATCCTTTCCATATTTGAGAGCCCAATTTTCAGATGCCGTCAAAACCCTAAAGGTATCAGCATCGCAGAAATAGAGCTTACTTGTATTATATTTTCCACTTCTAGCCGCAACATTACGGTTCGGATTGCAATACCAACCATAGGTATCCCATCTAGCGGTGTCAGCCACAACCCACATGGAATCTAGGCATAAATAATATTTTTTGTCTGCACTTCTGTATGTAACTGTACCTCGAACATAATTCGTCTGAGGTGTACTATAGCCATAATTCGAAACCTGATAATTATTTTGCCGTCTAACTGTGCAGCCACCAAGACTAGGATCATGCTCAAGGGCATTCTTTTCTAGTCTCCAAGTTTGCAAAGCCGCTTCGTATACATAGTATTCAGAATCATCAATAGACGCTTTCCTTGAAGTACCATCAGTTGCTGAACCCCATGCAGTTCTATTCTCATAATCATAGGTATTTCGCTGAAGTTTCGTAGCCAATTTCCAATAAGAGCCGTTGTATATGTAATAATTCGTATCTACATCATTCAAACGACCTTTCAAAATGTTGCCAGACTCAGGGCAAATACGGACATCATTCTCGGTATAGCATTCCCGCAATCCAGCTGTATCCGCTTCGCTGCTACTAGCAATTCTCCAAGTGTAATCGATCTTGAATCCATCCACTGTCGCCGGAACATCGTTTGTACACCTGTACCAACTTTGGTCGCTATCACCAGACTTGTGAACAAGCCCGTTATTTTTCTTAACACATGCGCCGAGACTTGAATTTGATTCATAATCCGTTGCCGGTCTCCAGGAGCCATTATCGAATACATACTTTAAACCAGAAAGTGCGCTTGTTCTCACCGTTCCATTGGTGGAACCAAGCCAAGAATACGTATCCCTTTCAAAATTCGAGGCCTTGCGCCAGACATACGGAATACGGTACCCCTCGGCATACTCATTCTCATCATCAACGCAAATATACCACCCATTAGTGCCGGTAGCGTCATTCAACTGCGCAACATCGTTTACTTCATCTTCAACACATGGACCCAGTCCTTCATCAAGATCCAAGACGGTGCCATAACGCCAACCGTTATCATAGACATAGACGTGCGACTTGTTCACGTTTCCAAGCCTAACAATCGGGTCGCCATAGCTAGGAACGCCGAAACCAGCAGTATCGGATTCGGCAGCAGTCGCCTCGCGCCAAGCAGTAGGCACAACGCCATCGTCGTTCAAAGCACAGACATACCATGTTGTTTCGAGTTTCACGGTCATGCTGCCGGTCTTGCCGACACTATCCGCGACACAACTGTTTTTTAGCGCCACGTCAAGTTCAGTGCCACGGCGCCAGTCACCTTCCTTTACATACACGATGTTGGTATTGATCTTGCCAACGACAGCAGTATCCTGGGGCAATTCGGCGGAGAGAGCCGCAGTGTCCTTCTCTATATCGGTCGCGAAACGCCATACAGGTTCTTCGCCGGATGCCGCGCATATCAGGCGCACCAGGCTGCTGTCGCCGTCGGTGTATGCGGAATCGTTCGCGGCGTAGTACGCCGACTTTGAATTCTTCGTAGCAAATAGCGCCCCCTCGTTATCCGCGGTACATTTGTCAACACCGAGTTCAGCCATCCAGAAATTGCGGAAGTAGCCCTCGAATGCAGGCGGTTCGCTATCGCGCAGTTTCCATGCCTTGATGTTCGCGCGGATTGCGGCAAGCCCGCCATCAAGGTCCTTCTTCATAGCCCAGTCGGCTATCTGCGCACGCTGTCTTTCGTTGTTCCATTCGCCGTTGTCGCCCAGGTCCACGCTCAATGCGGCAAGGAGCGCGGTGAGTTCAGACTCGTTGCGGTCGCCCTGGAGCAAAACGGATATCGCCAACAGCGCCGCGTTGCCGTCGCCTTCCTCGAGAATGTTATAGTCTTCCGCATAGCCCTTGAAATCCTTGCTGTCGATGCCGAACGCAGCGAAGATTTCCTTCTCGGCAGCCTTCTTAGCCTTCATCACGGTGGAATCTTCCTTCGTGACAAGGCGCTGCACGCGGTCATATTCCAAATGGGTCACCAGGTTGATGTTCGCAGCAGTCCTGCCACCTTGCAGGTTCGTCAAAGCACGCAGTTTGATGGTCGCGGAACTGTTCTCGCCCGTCACCTCATTGCGATAGAAACCATCCGCAACCAGGTACGCGAACGTACTCTTGAGTTTGACAGTCTTGATATCAAAGGTACCATCGGCATGCTCAATCTTGCCACCGAAGGTCTTACCCGTCTGCTTGAGGGAACGGCCATTCTCCAGTTCATAAGCAGTAATATCTGTACCGGTAACGAACGGGCCCTTCTGACTAACGCCGCTGAGGTTCACGTTGTCCAGCGAACCGGTGCAGTCCTCGTACTGGGCAGCGTCACACTCTGCAGGCAGTTCCACGTAGCCCGTCAGGTCCATCGTAAATGTTTCGGAACCACAGGCAATGGTCGCAGTCAAGGCTGTCGCTTCCGTAATTTCACAACCGACGCCGTTCGTACCGTTGGTACCATTGGTGCCATCAGTACCGTCGGTACCCTTATCACCCTTGTCGCCTTTATCGCCCTTGTCACCCTTTGCGCCGTCAGCACCATCCTTACCATTGGTACCGTCCTTGCCATCGGCTCCGGGGTCGCCCTTTGCGCCGTTCTTCACGGTACCGATAGACTCCCCGTTACAGAAAATCTCGAAACCAGAGTCATCAGTAAGGCTCTTGGACATACACACGTTGTCGCCCACGCTTACCGTACTTGCACTCAAAGTCTGCCATTCCTTGCCGTCGCAGCCGAGGAACTCGTGAGTCTCGGAAACGAATGCCGTCTGGCCGGCAATTTCCTTGGTGCACTCAGGCAGGTCTCCACTGGATTCCACCGCGCCAACGTTGACGTTGATTTGCTCGGTGATATCGTCACCGCAGGCAGAGAGGAGGAGCATCATGGAGACAAGAAACGCCAATGGATACACTTGCCACTTCGTGGCTGCGGTATGACGTTGACGCAAGACCTCTATCGCCGCCAAGCGGCTCCAGGGTGACAAGCAGTTTAAATACTTCATAGGACGGCTCCTTTTTATATAAGGAAAATGTAACAAATGCACAACTTTTCGCTACTGATTAAAATCGATAAATCAGTGATTTAATCGATTAATCACTAGGTTTTCCTTCCTGAGCATGCCGTTTTTCGTTCAAAAAAGGCTTTTTTTGTTTTGGCACGAATCTTGCAACTATATAGGCATGGAAAAGAAGCAAAAACGCTCCGTCATACGCAACAAACCTATCCCCGAATCATTCAAAGGCAAGGTCTATCTCGACCCGACCTACGACCCAGCCTTCAAGGAACTCTTTGACAATGAGGACGCATTAAAGGACTGTCATCTTCGACATCTTCGCGACAACCGGCAGTGGACGTTTTCTTAATGTTGAAATGCAGCGTTTGGAACACGACTACTTCATTGACCGAGCCATTCTCTACAAGGCGTTTCTCGTCATCAAGGGGCGGAAGGAAATGGAAGAATCCGCAGAATTCAAGGCGTTGCATAAGTATGAACTGGAAAAATGTCGCTACCAGTTGCCGGAAACTATTTCCATCTGGATTTGTGACTTTGACCTACCCGACGCGAAAGGCGAATACTGGGACGAATGGGCGCTCTACAGCAAACACGCCATCAGAAATGGAATGGCGGTTCCTCTTTCAAAGAAAAATAAGTATATTTTCCTTAGCGTCCCCAACTTCACAAAGTCTGCTGACGAAGTGAAAGGGTCCGCCGAGATGTGGCTCTACCTGCTGAACCATGCTCGGGACGGAGGCGAACTTCCAGATTTCGGTAGCGAAATCGTCGAGGAGGCGCTCGACCGGATTCGTGTGGAAAACGCCGATGACAAACTTTTGGAAGCACAGGAGCTCGACATGACGACGAAAGAAGATTACGAATGCTGGGCTGCCGGAAAAATTATTGCTGCTGAAGAAACTGCAACGGCCAAAGCAATCAGCGTTTTCGAGGAATTGGGCGCATCACCGGAAATGATTGCCCAGGCGAAAGCCACGCTCTCTGCAGAAAAAATTGAATTGCAAAAGTAATTCTTGAAAGAGATAACAATAAATCCCGGCGAAAAGGGCATTCGTCGGGATTAAATTTATTGAAATTTTCAGAAACTATACTTGTCTGGATTCCTTGGAGGGGCAGGCAAACTAATATCAGCAATACAACGAACAGAAAGTTTGTGTGAAAAAGTAACTTGATATTGCGCAAGTCCTTCTGTACCAAGGTACACAGGAAAAAGGGAGAAATTCTTCATAGGACGGCTCCTTTTGTAGACTTTTCTAGAACAAATACAAACACATTCCTTAAAAACGTGCTATTCTCCAGCAGGTTCGTCCATTATGCAACGGACTGAATAAGCATAATATTTATTAGTAAGTGTTTTATGATAATTAATATAGTTACTATTATCGATATATACTTCACCCGCAATTCTTTCAGAAAATTCAGAAGCACTCCAGAAAACAGCTCGTTCGTTTATATTCTGGTAACGTATCCCGCCATTAAGTTCGTACTTCCAACCCGCCGGTAACGCATTGAACGAGTAATCGTCCGTGCCATTCGCGTTGCCTCCTTGATATACTTTCCAGTATTGCTTTGACTTGAGTTTCTTTGCGGCATCATCTGAACCGACAACTTCGAACAGGTACATCCACTCTCTTTCTGTTGGAAGGTGCCAACCCGTAGGACATATGCCTCGAACCGTGCCGTTTAACGAGCAGGTTTTGAAATCACCGCAACCGTTGGCCGGGGTAGTGTACGCACCAACACTGTCTATAGCCACCGACCAGGGATAGAGTCGTCCGTACTTACTACAAGAATCGGCTTTACCGCCGTAGCACCAGCTATTGGTGACGTCGAGATTGAGATTTTCCGCCATCCACTTCTGCTTTCCGATACCTATGAACTTATACGATTTACCGTTACGACTATCCGTAAACTGTCCTGTTTCTCCATGATCGTACACCCACTCGCCATTAGTACACGTGCGATAATCATGCGCCAACTTCCGAGTTACGCCTTCCAGTTCATGAACGCAGGCCGTATTGCCGTAAATGGTGTCAGCATACACAACCTCACGCATCATATTATTGTCACACGTATATTTTTTTTGTGTATTTACCCTACCCGAAATGATAACACCCGCAAGTTCACCACAAATATCGTTACGAGCTTCATACGTATCGTTGTAAATGTCAGGAGCTGGCACCCAATTCGAACCATAACTACACACATAATAGATGTTTTCCCATTTGACCTCACTGGTATCGTTAAAGACCGCAATATTTCCATCTTCCGTATTTGCCACATTGGTACAAGCCTTACCACCAACCGTCTTGAGCAAGGAATCCAGCGTGGTACCGCGACGCCAATTGTAGCCATCGTAAACATAGACAAAGTCCTTGTTCTCGCGTCCATTTTTGACGTCACCTTCGATGAAATCATGGCCCCACGTTGCGGTATCCTTTTCGATATCAACAGCCTCTCTCCATTGCTGATTATCGCAAATATACCAATTACCATCGCTACCCAGAGCCACTAAACCTTCACGGAAAGCAAGGCAACCCATAGCAACAAGGCTATCTTCAACCGTTCCTAACCGCCAAATGCCGTTTTGGAAAACGTATGTCAATTGAGTGTTAACACGGCCGTTCCGCACATCACCTTCGTGAATATTTAAGCTTCCCCAGCCAGCAGTATCTAATTCAAAAGTAGTAGCCTTTCGCCATGTGAAATTAACCATAAAAGTGTCAATATTTGTACTAGTTTCATTAGTACATTTATACCAATCCTCCTTAGTCACTTTGTCACTTGTCTCAATCTTATTTTCTTGCGTAACAGTACACCCCTTGAGGTCTGTTTTTTCCAATTCCGTTGCCGGTCTCCAACCATATGTATCCATCACATAATACAACATGTTATTTACAGAACCACTTACAATGTCACCCACATTCCCCTCAAGATTTTGCGTATCCATTTCAAAATTTGTCGCTTCGCGCCATGCAGTACGCACCTGCTCGCCTTCTACGGTCACAGCCTTATCATTTGAACAGCGATAGAAGCCACTTTTAGTACCTGCCGCAGATGCCATCTGCCGAACACTCCCAAGATTACTTTGAGTACATGCACCAAGTCCTTCAACGATGTCTTCCGCCGTACCGTAGCGCCACACGCCAACGCCAGTGTTCGAAGTATCTTCAAACACATAGACGTGCGACTTGTTTACGTTACCAATCCTTACAATGGGATCGTCGCCAGTGGGTGTGCCGAAGAGTGCGGTATCAGCTTCGGCAGTCGTAGCCTCACGCCATGCAAAGGGAACGGAGGAGTCCTCGCTGTCGTCACAGATATACCACAAGGTTCCAAGCCTTAACATGAGACTGTCAGTTAAGCCTCTGTTAGCGGCAACACAGGCGGCGTCGAGTGTCAAATCCAACTCAGTGCCGCGGCACCAGTTACCATTTTCCTTCACGTAAACATTCGTCGTGTCAACAGAACCGCGTTTTACAGCACCATCGTCCGCCGCAGCAAAAGCAGCAACATCCTTCTCGAGATCAGTAGCGAAACGCCATACATAAGAATCGCCGTCGGCAGCACAAATCAGGCGCACCAGGCTGCCGTCGCCCTCGGTAAATACGGAATCCTTCTGGGCATAATAAACGGAGTACTTGTTTGTGGCGGCCTTGATTGCGTTCTTGTTGCTTTCGGAACATTCGCCAACGCCCAGTTCGTTCTGCCAGAAATTCAGGATATGGCCTTCAAAGGCAGGCGGTTCGCCATCGCGGAGATTCCAGGCCTTGATGTTCTTGCGGATGGAAGCCAAGCCCTCCTTAGAGATCGTCTTCTTCATCGCCCAGTCGGCAATCCGCGCACGTTCACGCTTATTGTCCCATTCACCGTTATCACCGAGGTCAACACTCAGCGAGGCCAAGAGCGTTGTGATTTCCGCCTCGGTATGGTCACCCTGGAGCATAACAGAAATCGCAAGCAAGGCCGCGTTGCCGTCACCATCCTCGAGAATGTTGTAGTCTTCCGCAAAGCCCTTGAAATTCGTGTTGTCGATGCCAAACGCCGCAAAGATTTCCTTTTCGGCAGCCATCTTCGCTTTCAACACAGAAGAATCCTTCTTGGTAACAAGGTTCACTATGCGGTCATATTCCAGGTGCGTGACCAGGTTGATATTCGTATTTGTGTGATTCTGTCGGTTGGTCAGGGCACGCAGCTTAATGGGGGACGCACTCATTTCGCCCGTCACCTCGTTACGGTAGAAGCCATCCACCACAATGTACACAAACGGACTTTTCAACTGAACAGTCTTGATGTCGAAGGTGCCATCCTCACGCTCGATCTTGCCGCCGAAGGTCTTGCCGGTCTGCTTGAGGGAGCGGCCATTTTCCAGTTCGTACGCCGTAATGTCCGCACCGGTAACGAACGGACCCTTCTGGCTCACGCCACTGAGTTCCACATTGTCCATGGGGCCTGCGCAGTCCTCGTACAGGGTCGCATCGCATTCCGCGGGAATTTCTACGTAGCCCGTCAGGTCCATCGTGAACGACTCGGAACCGCAGGCAATCGTCGCAGTCAAAGCGGTGGCCGCTGTAATTTCACAACTGGTTCCGTTCGTGCCGTTTGTACCATTGATGCCAGGATCGCCCGGATCGCCCTTTGCGCCATCGTCACCCTTGTCGCCTTTTGCGCCAGGTGCGCCATCATCGCCCTTGTCGCCCTTTGCACCAGGTGCGCCATCATCACCCTTGTCGCCCTTTGCGCCGTCAGCACCTTTTTCGCCGGGTTCACCCTTTTCACCATTCCTTACGGCACCAATGGATTCCCCATTACAGAAAATTTCGAAGCCTGTGCCGTCCGAAAGGCTCTTGGACATACACACGTTGTCGCCAACGCTTACCGTGCTCGCGCTCAGGCTCTGCCACTCATTGCCGTCGCAGCCGAGAAACTCGTGAGTCTCAGAAACGAAAGCAGTCTGACCGGCGATTGCCTTGGTACACTCGGGCAGGTCCTTGCTTGTTTCAACCGCGCCTACGTTTGCGTTGATCTGTTCGGTGACAGTATCGCCGCACGCCGCGAGGAGAAATGCCGCAAGGGCAAGGGAGGTATGTACGGATCCTCGCTGGAGCCTGCCCTGAGCAAGCCGAATGGGCGAGGATGACAATCCAAGAGACTTCATGGTGGCCCCCTATGGGCTATAGATGTTACAAAGGTTAGGGTTCCACTCGCTTTACGCAGCGAACAGATGCGCCATCGAGTTTCGACGCATCTTCAGGAAGAAGAGATCCCGCGTCGCGAATCGGTTGAATATTTGCATCCGAGAAATCATTCGTGCTTGTCCACATGCGAAATTCCGAGCCGGCACCCACAAAGGTATTATTTGCCGCTTTACGATAGCCCGAAGGTATAGCAGAGAAACCGTACGAATTGCTGGAGCCCTTTGTCCAGGCACCCGTAAACGTCGTCTTTAATTCCTCGCCGCTTTCCGAAATAAGTTCCATCACTAAATTGGCAACATCATCTTCAGTAGGTACAACCCACCCTTCAGGGCAAATACCCTGGTGGTTTTCCGTTTCCGAATAAGTCGTGGTATTGTAACTGCTTTCCACCATCATGACCGCGCTCCAACTGTAGAGCCTGCCAGCAATTTCACAGTTATAGTCAAGGTCGCCATAGCACCAGGACTGGACATCCATAGATTTGGGGTCGTAGTTCAGGTTTTCCGCCATCCAGATAAGGGTTTCTGTTTCGCCCGTTAAATAGTTTTCATACTCATTCTTGAAAGTCCTATACACATGGCCGTCTCTCGGGTCAATCATGGTGTCGTTCACCACGTCGGTTTTGGTGTCATTAAGGAAGGCAATCTTGTCGTCCGGGGTAAACTTGGCGAAGTACGAATTCAGGTTGTGGGTGTTGACCCACTTGGCGCTGTCCATATCGCAGATATACCATTCGCCATCGGTAGCGCTCTTCTTGAGGTCGCGATTGGCCTTGGTATAGCAGGCGCCAATGCCGAGCGTGCTATCCAGCACATTGCCCTTGCGCCAGGCGGCACCATCGTACACGTACACGGAATCCGTATTGACCTTACCATTTTTGACCTGGCCATCCTTACCGGAAGTCCAGCCCTCGGTATCCTTCTCCAGGTCGGTCGCAAGTTCCCAGTTGCCGCTCTTGCAAACAAAGCGTGTCTTGGATTCCTTCTTGTTCTTGCTGTACTTGTTCTCGGTCCAGGTAATCTTGCCCTCGCTTGCACTGGTGCAGGGGTCCATCTCGTACATGGTGAGCCAGAAGTTGGTCAGGTACTTTTCGAAGTTACCCGGCTTGCCCAGGCCCCAGCCTTCCACGTTATCGCGGATGCTCTTGAAATGGTCCTTGAATTCGGCGTTCGCGACCCAGTCGGCAAGCACAGTCTTGAGCGAATCGTTCTTCCATTCGCCCTTTTCCTGGTCCTTGATTTCATCTTTGAAGGTGTTGATGACATCGGTCAACTGCGCTTCCGTAAAGTCGCCCTGGAAAATCACGGAAAGGGCGAGCAATGCGGCATCTTCGTCGGAGGAGCCTACGACGGAGAGCTTTTCGGCAGCCTTGAATTCCGTGGCGTCGATAAAGAAGTTCTTGAAGATTTCCTTGTCTGCCTGGATCTTGGCCTTGCTCACGCGCATGCCCTTGTTCACCACAAGGTATTCGGCACGGAAGAATTCCAGATGGGTCAGGAGGTTCACGTTGATGGTCTTCATCTTGGTCAAGTCAGATACGGCGCGGAGCGTTATGGGGGCGGCGCTTCCCTTGCCCGTAACCTCGTTGCGGTAGTAGCCTTCGGCCACGAGGTACACGAACTGCGACTTCAGCTTGAGGTTGGAGAGTTTGAACTTTCCGTCGTCGGTGGTAATTTCCGTGGGGAAAGCGGTGCCCTTGGGGCTCAGGTTGCGACCGTTATCCAGTTCGTAGACGCTCACCGTTGTACCCTTGATGAACGGGCCCTTCTGCGACACGCCATCAATGCTCACGTCGTTCTGGGGGACAATGACATCTTCCGGGTCGACTTCTTCAGAAGAGGAGCTCTCGGTATCGGAGGAGCCTTCGGAAGAAGAGCTCTTGACTTCACCGTTCCCTTCGGAACTCGAGGACTTGTCGCCTTCACTGGAAGAAGTGTCGGCCTCTATGGAGTGGTTGGACTCGAGCACGCAGCGGACAGAGAGGCCGATGCCTTCGGAGTTGTAGGCGTCGATGGTCCTGAACTCGTAGAGGTTATCATCGGCGGACATCCTCACGTACTTGAACGAATCCTTGGAGTAGACCCACCAGTGGCCATCGTTGTGGAATTCCTCGGTGTACACTTCCTCGTCATCATCGTAAAAGCCTCCGGGCATGGCGCTGAAGCCGTACTTGTCGGTAGCCTTGGAAGCGCTGCCGCCGGCAATCCATTCCTCGGCGTTCTTCAGGATGTACGAGGAGTTCTCGTCGGGGTCAACAACCTTGAGCAGGTGTTCCCAGTCTTCTGAGGTAGAAACGCGGGTACCCTCGGGGCACACGCCCTTCTTAATTGCGGAACCCAGGTACAGGCGACCGTAAACCTTGCAGTTCTTCTTGTCGTCGTCGAGGCAGCGGGAATCGTCCTTCGCGTCGTACTTCAGGTTCTGCTTGAACCAGCAGCGGGCCTTGCTGTCGACCTCGGGGTCGTAGATGCGCACGATGTCGTAGACGTTCTCGTCGCGGGTATCCGTGAAGGTCTCGGGGCAGGTCGCGGAGTCGAGGTTCGCGATGGAATCCTTCCTATCCTGTTCGGCCTGCTTCACGGAATCCTTTTCGTCCTGGACAGCCTGTTCGTACCTGTCGACCAGTTCCTGGTCGTATTCATCAACAATAGAGCATGCGGTAAAGGCTATGGAAGCGGCACCGCCGGCAACGAGCAATTTCTTAAAAATCTTCATCTTGCCCTCCATTACATTTCAAAGAAGACGGAAACATAGCCGCCCTGGCCAAAGTTTGTAATCAGGTCGTGGCCGAGTTCCACGCCCACGAAGCCGAACTTGTAGAACACGCCGCTCCTGAACTGCATCCATTCCTTGGAGTCATCCTCGGGGATTGCAATCACGGCAGTCTCGCGGATACCGAAGTCCTTGTAGCCCAGTTCGAGCTGTGCGAGAGGCGCCACGTACAAGCGCAGCAGGCCGCCCTTGAACGCGGCACCGATGTAACCGCCCGCGCCCACGGCAATGAAGCCGTCGCCGGTCTCGCCAAAGTTGAGCCTTACGCGCGCGGCGGCGGCACCGTCGGCGAAAATCACGAGGTCGTTCTTTTCTACGTCCTTGAAGCCTATGCGGCTCTTGTCGCCATAGGGAGCGAACACGCCCGAAACCGCGGCCCAGGGAGAGAAGTGCGTACCGCGGCGGCTCTCGATGGCCTTGGATTCCTCGGCGGCCTTTTCCTCGGCAGCCTTCTGCTCGGCGGCCTTCTGTTCGGCCTGCGCGGTGGCAAGCGAATCGGCATCGTAAACCGGTCCAAAGTCAACGCCTTCGGTATTGCCCTGGTTTTCCCAGATCCAGCGACCGTTCATCATCGTGGCCTTCTCGGCGAACTGGACTGCACCCTTGAACTGCTGCGGCTTGCCGTGCTGGACAACCACCTCGGCGCCCTCGACCTTGGCAGCACCATTCTCGAACTTGATGCGGATGTTACTTTCGTCTACGGGGCCCGCGGCGATGCGGCTGTGGAACAGCTTGACACCGTTCAGATAGTAGGCGCTGCGGACCGGCTTCGCGATATCCATGTAGACCGTCGGAGCGGCGGCGGTATCTACCTTGTAAACCGCCAGTGAGCCGTCACGGGCAAGGTCCTTGTTCAGCCTATCCAGGCGTTCAATGAAGTACGGGGCAAAGCCTTCCCCATCCTGGCGCACGACCATCTCGCGGCAGGTCTCGCCCCACTTCTGGGCAATAGCGAGAGCGTTCTTGCGGTGGTTGGGCTCGTACTGCAGGGTGAAATCGTAATGGGCCTCGAAGCCCTTGGCGAGCGGTTCCAGGAACACGCCGCCCTTGAGGTTCAGGAACTGGTCCTTAGACGCGGCGAAGCTGTAGAGAGCGTCCACACAGGCGTTAATCTGCAACTTGCGGTCCTCGAGACCGCGGGCGGTTTCCATGTGGCCCAGGCGAACCTCGCCGGTAACCTGCATGTACTTCTCTTCGAAGGCGGGCAACTCGACCTGGTAGAAGGTCCAGCACTCGTCGCCCATCACGTCGTTGATGCTCACCGCGGCACACTGGTCGTTCATCTTGGCGATGTGGCTTGCGTCGGCGAGCAGGGAATCAAGCCCCTCGTTCACGTTCTGGAGGCTTCCCTTCAACTTTTCCAAGTCGGCCTGGCGCTGGTGGAATATGGCCGGGTCCTGCACAAAGATAGATGCGGTCTTGGCTTCGCCACCCTCGGTTGCGGCAACTGCCGGCTCAGCCGAAGGGGCCGGAGCTTCTGCCGCGGGAGTTGCGGCGGCAGGCGCGGTTGCAGTTTCAGGTTCAACAGAACCGGCAGGAGCGGCGGCAGGCTCTTGGGCAAACAGCATTGCCGTAGAAGCAAGAGCAAACAGGGCTGCCCTACCGAACAACGAAATCTGGGAATTCTTGTTCATAGGTATTCTCGGTTAATATTTTGTTATAAATCTAAAAAAGAGTTTACCAACACCAATAAAAATGCTTACATAATTATCACAATAAAGAGGATACGGCCTTTGACGGGAGGCTATCGGTTCTTGTTTGTAAAGTTTTTATTACAAAACAAACTAAAAGAACACCCAAACAGCAATCCAGTAAGCCATCAGGGCGAACTCCATGCCCTGCGAGATGCGCGAGAGGAACGTGGAGCCGAACACGGAGACGGCGATTGCCAAGAGGCGCGTCCACGGCATGTCGAAGCCGTGGTAGAAAAGCGATACGGAGCCGAAGAACTCGACCCAGAACCACATGACCTGAGCCATGAGCAGGTAACGGCGGCGCTTGACGGGCAGGGCAGTCGTAGAGAAGCACAGGGCCAGCGCGAACATGCGGAAGGGGTAAGATTCCATCGCAGGGTCGTTCATGTCGCCCGAGAAGTAGGCGTAGACACAGAACACGACTACGGCGGCAAGCAAGAAGAACGCCTCCTTGAACAGGCGGATGGGGCGGCGCCAGAAGAACTGGGCCATGGCGAGCGCGAGGAGGCAGGCGACAGCGTTCATCAAGGGAATCATCGTGCCACCTCCGATACGTTGTTTGTTTCGGGCGTCGAATTGTTTATCTCAGGCGCCGACTCGTTTATCTCGTGCGTCGAATCGTTTATCTCAGGCGCCGACTCGTTTATCTCGGGTGCAGGGATGTCCGCCGGGGCAAGCGAACGCATGTATCGCACGAGGGCGCGGGCATCCGCTTCGGTTATGCGGTCAGCATACGGGTTCATGTTCGTGCGCCCGTACATAATCACGTGTACCAGGGAATCCTCCCCGAGGGAATCGAGACGAGCCGCAGTCAACTTTTGCGGAACCGGGTAGAACTCGCGGACAAACTTCGCATTGAACTTGCCGTCTATTCCGTGACATCCGCTGCATCGCGCGTTCCATACCGCGCGCGTCCGCAGCGTATCAAATGCGCCCGCTATTTTCGGGCCATCAGGTGCGATGGCATTTTTCGGGGTGTCAACATAGCTCGTGAATTTCGAGGGTGCAGACGAACCGCCCGCATAAAACACTCCCGCAAAAAACGCAAACATAAGTATACATGTAGCAAAGGCGATTTTCAGGTAACGGGAACCGCATCCATCTGCATTGTGCGCCGAAACCACCTGCCATACCGGGCGTATGCATAGGGCAATAGCGGCCACCAGCGCCACAATCGGGTAGAATAGCGGGGCAACGTTCGGGATAGCGACCGCCACCGTATCGAACACGGGCTGCGATACCGCCCAGAGCGTGTAGACAAGCGCCACGAGCACGCCCAGCAACAACGGGAAACGCAACACGATAAACTCGCGGCTCGTGAGCGGTTCCGTATGGGGTTCCACAACCGGCGCAGAAGCCTCTTCCAGTTCGCCGAAAAGAAGTTCCCCGCCCTCGATGGGCTTACGCAACTTTACACGCAAAATCACAAGCAACGTTGTAAACAACCCGATAGAGAACGCGACAAGGCCCGCATCGACATACCCAAAGCCGCGCGGTTCGGCGGGCATTACCAGGTAGAAGCGTTCCAGCCAGAGCCCGAGCAGCACCGAAAGCGAAACCGCAAGCCGCCCGAACGGGCTCACGCGCACGGCAGACACCCACCAGAGCTGCGGCAACAGCGCCCCGAACGCGAACACCGAGAAGTTCCAGTCCCCCTTGAGCGCGAAGTTCCAAGCCCAGAATACGAGCATCACGAAGGAACCGACCATCATGAGTTTTTCGAGCAGGCGCACGCGGCAGCCTTCCGCAACAAGCAGCACGTTCACCATCGCAAGGCCCGAATAGATGGCACCCGCGATAAAGTACAGCGGGAAAAACGCCCCGCGCCACTCGGGCACGAACGCCACCGCAAAATCGAGACTCACAATCGTGTGCACCCAGAGCACCAGCGGGAAGAGTAGCCATGCCATCGGGCGGCGCACATCTTCCAGCGCCTGCGACCTATCCGCAAACAGGTGAATTGCAAAAAACACGAGCGAGAGCAGCGCATAGACGGCGATGCAACAGAAGTCCCAAACCAGCGGGGAACGCACGTTCGCGAAACTCCCCCGTGCATCCAGGAACGGGATGACCATATAGAAGTTTTCCACCACACCGAGATGCATGAGCGGGTATATCGCGGCGACCACGAGCGCGCAGAGAGTCGTGAGTTCGGCGAGCATCGAGGTGCGACGATCGAGCGGCACACCTAGCGCCAGAAGAATTGCCGAAATGAGCGTACCCGCATGGGCGATGCCTATCCAGAAAACGAACAGGCTTACGGGAGTCCCCCAGAAGGTATGCGCGTCCACCGACCACACAGCAGGGCCTTCCCAGAGGGAATACCCTAGCGCGGCAAGGCCGGGCAACAGGAGCGTAAGCCCCGCATATAGGAGGATGCGGAAAATCAACGACGCCCCCTCATGTAGACGATAGCCGGGTCAAGCGCTGCAATAGCCTTCGGGGCATAGAGCACGCGGTTCTTCGCGGCCCTTACCAGCGGGGAACCTTCGTCGAGCCAGTTGCCGAATATAATCGCGTTCTTGGGGCAGGCGGCGGCACAGGCGGTGGTCACGCCGCGCCCGCGGAAACTTTCTCCCGGATGGAGCGCCTTGAAGTCGTAGCGCGCATCCTGCAGGCGCTGCAGGCACAGCGAGCATTTTTCCATCACGCCCTTCTCGCGCACGGGAACGCCAGCGTTAAACTTGAGCGAACGGCCCGAAGCCACAGGGTCATCGAAATTGAACTTGCGGGCATGCACGGGGCAGTTCGCCCCGCAGAAGCGGCTCCCGGTACAGCGCTTGTACATCATCGCAGAGACGCCATCGGGAGTGTGGTTCGCAGCCCCCGTCGGGCAGACTTTCTCGCAGGGGGCATCCCCGCAGTGGAAACACATCGCGGGCGCACCGCCGCACATCTCTATCCAGTGCATGAACTGCCCGCGGTTCGCACGCTCGGGAGCACTAAGCGGGATGTTGTTCTCCTGGATGCAGGCAAGCACGCACTTGCCGCAGGCATCGCAGGCATCCAGGTCGATAGCCATGCCAAAACGGTTTTCCTGCGAGGCACCGGGAGTCTTGAGCGCTGCGGGCATCGGCACGCGCACGAGTTCCATACCGGGCTTCATCTTCGAGAGGGCGAGTTTCACCTCGTTCTCGAAGTCGGCAAGCTTCAGGCGCGCGCCCTTGACCGGCATATCGCCGAGCAAGCCGTCGCGGCACCCGAACAGCGCAAAACCCGCTACCGTCGCCGAAAGGATTTTCAAGAACTCGCGCCTATCCATAAACTACCTGTGGCACGCGGCGCAGTACGTGGCCGCCCGCCTGAAATTCTTCTGTTTGAACGTTTCGCCCCTGTGGCAGGCGAGACACATCTGCATGCTGAAATTCTCGCCGCCGTACACGTCGGCCTTCGCGCCAGGCTGGGCTCCGGTCGCGCCCGTGGAAAGGGGCGCGCCAGATTTTGCTTTCGCGCCGGAACCGCCCGCGAAATTTCGGTGACAGTCCGCGCACTCCACCCCGGCGGCCGCGTGTACCCCGTGGTGGAACACCACGTGCTCCGGCAACGCGGACTCGTGCTTCCAGGGATATGCCGGAGCGGCGGCCAGCACCGAATCCAGCTTCTCGATTCCGGGATTTTCAGTGAGCGGCAGGCGATGGCAATCCATGCAATCCGCCTTCGCGGGCATATATGCGCGCGCCCCAGACGCAGCACCCGTATGGCAGTGGCTGCAATCGAGCCCGATGTTTTCGCCGTGAAGCTCGTGCAAAAAGGCTATCGAATTCGGGCCGCCCGCATCGGCACCCACTCGCACAGGAGTCGCCTTCTGGCCGAACAAAAAGTCCGCCAAAAAGAACGTGAAGGCAACCGCAAAAACGAGCCCCGCCCACTTGAACGGGGTTGCTCCGAAAGATGCGCCTTGTCGTTTAAACACACTCATCCCTTTAGCGTAAATCTAATTAAGAAAAGCCGGCCGAAGCTTAAGGAGAGCCTGTTTTTTGTAAAAATCCGCGTGTAAGCAAAATTTCCCGGCTTACTTCGGCCGACCCGGGTCGTCCGGGTGCTCCAGAATATACAGCAACCACGACGCCATCATCTTCGCGTCGGCTTCGCTCATGGGCGAAATTTCCATCGGGTCCCACTGGTCAGGGTGCTTGGGCTCGGGCTTCATCAGGTACTGCACCAGAGCCTCGGGATTCTCTACATACTGCGCGACGTTATCCTTCATGGGCGGGGCCGCAAACTTGCGCGCCCAGCGGTGGCAGCCCTTGCACTCGTTGTTATAGTATTCCGAAGCCTTCGCCTTGAGTTCGGGCGTTACGGCAGGCAGCACAAACACGTCCGCCGCAAAGAGCGCACTGATAAGCAACAGTACCGCAACAATCGTCCGTGAACCGCGCATCATCTACCTCAGTGGATTCTTGTCGCTCTTGTACCACTTCATAAACTCGGCGATGCCGTCGTGCAGGCTCCAGTGCGGCTTGTATCCGCATTCGGCCTCGAGCTTCGTGGTGTCGGCGTTCGTCTGGTAAACGTCGCCGGGCTGCATCGGCAAGAATTCCTTCTTCGCGGGCTCGCCGTACGCGCTCTCGATTTCGGCGATAAAGTCCATCAGCTTTACCGGGTGGCTGCAGCCGATGTTGTATACTTTGTACGGAACGCCGTTCGGGCACTTTTCTGCGACAGGCATGTGGTCGAGCGCATGCACGCTACCCTCGGCGATGTCGTCGATGTAGGTGAAGTCGCGAATCATGTCACCGTTGTTGAACACCTTGATGGGCTCGCCCTTCGAGATGGCGCGGGCAAAGAGCATCGGGCTCATGTCGGGCCTCCCCCACGGACCGTAAACCGTAAAGTAGCGCAGTCCCGTCATCGGGATGCCGTAAAGCTTCGCGTAGGAATGCGCCATCAGTTCGTTGCTCTTCTTGCTCGCTGCATACAAACTAACCGGGTTGTCGACCTTGTCGTCTTCGCTGTACGGGACCTTGCTGTTCAGGCCATAAACAGAACTGGACGACGCATAGAGCAGATGCTTTACCTGGTTGTGACGGCAGGCCTCGAGAATATTGAGGAAGCCGACCATATTGCTCTGCATGTAGGCATACGGGTTCGTGATGGAGTAGCGCACGCCCGCCTGGGCAGCGAGGTTCACCACCTTGTCGAATTTTTCCTCGGCAAAGAGCTTGTCTATGGATTCCTTGTCGGCCAGGTCCATGCGCACAAAGCGTGCACCCGCGAGCGTCGAACTTGCGAGCATCTGTCCGAAGGGGATTTCGGCAAGCACGCCTCCGTTCGCAGAACGGAAACCGTTTTCCCACAGGCGCCCGTACTTGAGGCGCACATCGTAATAGTCGTTGATGTTGTCGAGCCCGACAACCTCGTCCCCGCGGGCCGAAAGCATCGCCATGATTTTCGAAGCGATAAAACCCGCCGCACCTGTCACAAGAATCTTCATTTCAGTAATCCTATTTTGTAAAGAAAAGTAGAAAAAAAATTAGTGCCATTTTGGCTCATTTTCGCCGCGAAACCGTTTTATAGGTAGGAGCACAACTTTTTTCGAGTTATGCCCCTGTCAAAACTTGAAAATGTTGACAATTTCAAAATTTTAGAGTATATTTATCAAATCAAACTGGCCAAGCAGCGGCTAAAGGAGATGTAACGATGTCGTATGTCTATGTCAAGGATTCCGAAGGTTATGTCTTCAAAAAACTCAAGTCTGAAGTCTGCAAGGGCGAGAAGATTATCACGGAGAAGGCCTACCGTAAAGCCTCCGATCTGACGGCCTATGAAAAAGAGTTCGGGCACGGCGGCGCTAGAGAAAATGCCGGCAGAAAACCCAAATATTCCAAGCCATTGACTATCCAGATGCGCGTTACGCAAGAGGAAAAAGAGTTCCTCGCCTACGCCCGTGAAAACGGGCTCAGTTTCGCCAGCCTGATGAAGACGGGCTTTTAAATACATATAAAAATCCCCGCTCGTAGGCGGGGATAAATTTTGGCTAAAGCGAGGGGAATCCCTCCCCAACCAGATTAGAAGTGGATCACGCGGACCTTGATGACCTTGTCGAGCTTGGAGAGTTTCTCGATGATGGAGTCGTCCACCTTGCTTTCGACGTCAACGAGGTTGTAGCCGATCTTGCCGTTGCTCTTGTTAGAGAAGCTGGCAATGTTGATGCCTTCTGCGCCGAACACCTTCGTGATTTCGGAAATCATGTTCGGCACATCCTGGTTGATGACCACGACGCGGCTCTTAACGCCAGCGTGCGGGTGATCGACGAGGGCCGGGAAGTTCACGGAATTGCGAACGCAACCGAACTCGATGTAGTCCTTCAGTTCTTCGACAGCCATCACTGCGCAGTTTTCTTCGGCTTCTTCGGTAGAAGCGCCGAGGTGCGGGAAGCAGGTCACCTTGTCGTTCTTGATGAGGTCTGCATCCGGGAAGTCGCAGAGGTAGCCCTGGAGGGAACCGGAGGCGAGCATCTCGTTGACCGGGGCCATTTCCACAATGCCACCGCGGGCGAAGTTCATGATGTAGCTGCCCTTGAAGCCGGCGAGATTCTTGCGGTTGAGGAGGTTCTCGGTAACGCCCTTGATGAACGGGACGTGCACGGTGAGGAAGTCGGACTTCGCAATCACGGTGTCGAGGTCGGCGATTTCCACCTTGTTGGAAAGTTCGTGCATGTTGGCGGCGTTCGGATACGGTTCGTAAGCGATGACGCGCATGTTCTTCCAACGGGCATAGTTGGCGACGAGCACGCCGATCTTGCCGAGGCCAATCACGCCGAGAGTCTTGCCAGCGAGTTCCATGCCGGCGAACTTCTTCTTGCCGCTTTCGACGGTCTTCGCGAGGTCCGGGTCGGTGGTGTCGAGGTTCTTGACCCATGCGGCGGCCTTGTCCACGTTACGGACGGCCATGCCGAGCACGGTCATCACGAGCTCGGCAACGGCGTTGGCGTTTGCACCCGGAGTGTTGAACACGCAGATGCCCTTCGCAGAGGCCTTGTCGATAGTGATGTTGTTCACGCCGGCGCCGGCGCGGGCGACAGCCAGCAGGCCGTCAAAGTTGTCGGTATCAACCTGGGCGGAACGCACCAAGATGGCATCCGGATTTTCGACGGAGTCGGAAACCTGGTAGAACGAGCCAAACAGGCTCAAGCCTTTCTTGGAAATGTTGTTCATCGTCTTAATAGTTGCCATTTTTATGTCCTTTGTTAATGTTTAAAAATCTTAGACGATAGACGAAAGACGATAGACGAAAGAAAAATCGCTTTGGAAAAAAAGCACCCTTTCGTCTTTAGTCTGTAGGACCGAAGGTCCGTTCTTTCGTCTATTCATGCCAGCGGCCTCTTTCCTTAATCAAATTCACGAGTTCCTCGATGGCGTCTTCTTCGGGGATATTCTTCTTCACAGCCGTCTTGCCTTCGAACAGCGTAATGCGGCCGGGGCCACCGCCCACATAGCCGAAGTCGGCATCGGCCATTTCGCCCGGGCCGTTCACGATGCAGCCCATGATGCCGATGGAAATGTCGGAGAGGTGTCCGAAGCGGGCCTTGATCTTGCCCATAACCTGCTGGATGTCATACAAGGTACGGCCGCAGCTCGGGCAACTGATAAAGTTCGTCTTGCTGCGGCGGCAGTAGGCTGCCTGCAGGATGTCGAAAGCAAGGAGCACGCTTTCCTTGGCGCCCTTGTAGCCGTCAATCACGACGGCATCGCCAAGACCGTCGGTCACGAGGCTTCCGATGTCGGCGGAAACGCGGAGTGTATCGCGTTCGCTGTCGTTAATCTTCGCGTAGAGCAGTATCGGGTCTTGGCGCTTCGCCGACTCCAGAGCCGCTGCCAAAGCGCGCACGCCAGAAACCATCTCGGCGCCGGTATAGCAGAACACGGAACCCGCAGGCACGCTCGCCGGATTCGCGGCGAACCCCGCGATATCCATCGCGTCCTTGAACTGCACCACGGGGGCGGCATCCAGGCTCGGCAGCGCAAATTCCGCGTTGCGGCGTTCGCCGGTAAGTGCAATCGCATCGGCCTTCACGCCTACCTTCACCGGGTTAGAACCGCCAATTTCCACGCCGGAAACACTCACGACAGAAGTCGCTCTGCGTTCGTAATGGTACGGGTCCTTCTCCAGAACCGGCACGTTGTATGCCGTCGGAGCAGCAGGCAAAGCGCAGGCCTTGATGAGTTCCTGCGCCACCGGGACTTCGGCCACCGGATCTTCGGTCAGGGACACGCGTATCGTATCTGCCAGGCCATCGAGCAGGAGTGCGCCGATGCCTGCGGCCGACTTGAGTCGTCCGTCGGCACCCGCACCCGCTTCCGTCACGCCCACGTGGAACGGGTACGGCTTGAAGCCTTCCTGCTTGATACGTGCGGCGAGCATGCGGTAGGCAGCAATCGCCACGCGCGGGTTGCTGCTCTTGAGACTCAAAACAACCTGGTCAAAATGTTCGGCTTCGCACACGGCCAGGTATTCCATGGCACTTTCCACCATGCCTTCCACCGTGTCGCCATAGCGGTAAATCATGCGGGCCGCGAGCGAACCGTGGTTCACGCCGATGCGGATGGCGCGTCCCAGGCGCTTGGCCTCCTGCACAAACGGAGTGAAGGCCTCGGCAACCTTTTCCTTGCCCTCGTCAAACGACTTGTCCGTCTGCTGGTCGAGCGTCAAAATGCCCGTATCCACGAAGTTACCCGGATTGATGCGGACCTTCTCGACCCACTTGAGCGCCTCGAACGCGGCCTTCGGCTGGAAGTGGATGTCGGCGGAAACCGGCACCGTGCAGCCGGCTGCTCGCACCTGCTTCATCACTTCCTCGAGTGCGGCAGCATCTGCAAATGTCGGAGCGGTAATGCGAACCAGGCCACAGCCCACCTTGGCGAGTGCAAGCGTCTCGGCCACCGTCTTCTCGACGTCCTTCGGCTTGGTGGTGGTCATGGACTGAACTAAAATGGGGGCGTTGCCCCCTATCAAAGCCTCGCCAACGCGGACTTGTACAGTTTCCCTGCGGACGGCGTTGAAGCGGTCGGCAACATACGGGAATTCGCTAAACTTTGTCATGCGTACAAAGATAGAAAATTTAAAGATCCCCGCCTACGCGGGGATGACAATATGCCTGCGCGGGGCCACAAAAGCAGGCTATTTTTACTTTTCGTTGGACTCCCAGCCGGGGCTATTCCTGTAATAGTTCTCGAGTTTTTCGCGGCATGCGACAAAACTTGCCTTGAGCCTCGGGTCAAAATGCGTCCCCATGGAATCCATAATCAAATTGTACGCTTCCTCGAACGACATCTGCTCCTTGTAGCAGCGCTTGCTCACCAACGCGTCGTAAACGTCCGCAATCGCCATTACGCGAGCCTCGAACGGGATATTCGCGCCAAAGAGCCCATACGGGTAACCGCTCCCGTCAAAACGCTCGTGATGGAAGCACGCCACGTTCTTCGCAATCTCCACAAAGAAGGGTTCCTCGATTTCGGCAAGCAGGTTTTCCACGATGGCGGCCCCCTTCTCGGCATGAGTCTTCATCACCTCGAATTCTTCGGGCGTAAAGCTGCCGGGCTTGCGCAGGATCTTGTCATCAATCGCAATCTTCCCGAGGTCGTGCATCGGCGCCGCCGCAATCAGCGCATCGTAATATTCCTTCGTGCGCCCAAAACTGGAATCCTTCCTGAGCTCTTCGGCCAGGATTCCCGCGACTGCACTCGAGCGCATGATGTGGCCGCCCGTATTGCTATCGCGGCTTTCGACCATCTTCGCCATGCCCACAATCATCTGCTCCTGGATGGCGTGAATATGCCTGTCGTTATCCTTGATAACGTCCTTGAGCTTCGTGTTGTGCGTATCGAGTTTCTTGATATAGCGCTGCAGCCTGGTTTCATCTTCGATGCGGAACAGCACGATATGCGAAATCTTGTTGCGGGCGACCTTGCGCACGCACACCCTATAGTTGCGCCTCCCGTACGCGAAGTAGCTGTCGCTCGGGGAATCCTTCCTCACGAACGATTCCATCAGCGAGCCAAAATGCTTGGAGATTTCAAGATCTTTGGGCATCGCCCTATCCACGCGGAATTCACCAAGTTCCGGGAAGAACTTGTACGCAATGTCGTTGCACCCGAGGTAGATTCCCTTGTCCGAGAAGGCCACAAACGCGTTCTGGTTTTCCGCCTCCAGCGATTCCAGCATGGCATCCGAGATATCGCCCATCCTTACGCGCAGGCACACGAAGAACAAGATGAACTCGTCTATCACGTACACGAGCGGCACCACCATCGTATCGCTCCCGATCTCGCGCGAAATAAGGAACGAGATGATGGAAATGAGCGTCATGAGGGCAACCGCAATCAGGTTCTTGTAACTCACGTTTATGCGGGTGCGGGCCGCGTAGGCGATTGTCACGATATTTGCAAGCGTGTAGCCCACCAGCACAACATTCCAGAGGAAATGCAGGGGGCCGTATTCGCAGGCGCAGTACGCCACACCGTACATGTGCGTGTACGTGACCGACTTGTAGTAGATATCGCTATGCCCTATGGTACACGAAAGCAGGAGCACAGTAACCGAAAGCGCCCCCAGCAGGAGTTTCGCCCAGTCGGGGAAGTTGAACTTGCAAATGCGCAGAATCACAAAATACTCGAACATCGGCAAGAACACCGACCCCAGGTAACACGCCTTCGTCGCGATAATGACCGTTTCTTCCGATTCGGCAAGCGCCCCGGTAAGGTAGCCGACGTTCGCCACCAGCACGGACGCAAATATGGACGCGAAATAGAAATTCAGCTGCTTGCGGTACAGGAGTACCAGCGCGAACAGGTTCAGGAACGAAACCACGCACATCAGCACCAAGTAAGAAATCACCATGTTTTCCATACGCTAGTGCTCCACGGTCCTGTAGTAATCGCGAAGTTTTGGTTCGCAGTCAATAAAATATTTCTGGAGGACAGGGTCAAACTGGGTTCCCATCCCCGCAAGGATAATCTCCCCCGCCTTGTCGTACGACATGCTGTCCTTGTAGCAGCGGCTGCTCACCAACGCGTCGTACACGTCCGCGACTGCCATGATGCGGGCTTCCACCGGAATCGCGTCGCCCTTCAGACCAAGCGGGTAACCTGTCCCGTCAAAACGTTCGTGATGGAAATTCGCCACGTTCTTCGAAAGTTGCACAAAGAACGGGTCTTCGATACCCGAAAGCAGGTTCTCGACAATCACCGCTCCCTTCTCGGCATGCGTCTTCATTTGCGCAAATTCGCTGTCGGTAAAGCGCCCCGGCTTCCGCAGGATTTCGTCGTCGATGGCGATTTTCCCGAGGTCGTGCATCGGGGCCGCCGAAATAAGCGCGTCGTAGAAGGAATCCGTCCGGGAATAAGCCATGTCCTTCCGCATCTCGGAAGCCAAAATGCGAATCACCTGGCTCGTGCGCTTGATATGGCCTCCCGTATTGCCGTCGCGGCTTTCGACCATATTCGCCATGCCTACAATCATCTGTTCCTGGATGGCGCTCACCGCCTGCGCGTTCTGCTCCACGACCTTCACCAGCTGGTTGTGGTCCTTGCCCAGCATGTCCACGTACATCTGCACCTTCGTGTCGTCCTCGATGCGGAACAGGCAAATCTGCATTACGTTCCATACCGGGATAGTGCGGGCGGTACACCTGAAATGACGGTTGGCATACCAGAACTTGAGGGCATGCCGCAACCTGGTGTTTACCGCCTGCTCGAGCAGCGGCTTGAAAAGATCCCCCATCTCGTGCCCGCTCGGGATAGGCAGGTCCACGCGGCACTGCGCAAGTTTCGGGAAGAACTTGAGCGCGATTTCGTTGCAGCCGAGATATTCACCCGTGGAGGTAAACGAAACAAATGCGTTCCCGTTGTCCTTTTCGAGCGACTGCATCACGCTACGCGCAATATCGTACCATTTCACGTTCAGGCTTATGTAGAGCAAGAACACCTGGTCCGCGAGATACACGAAGGGCATGCAGAGCATGTCGTTTTCCATGTGCCTCGAAATGAAAAACGACGACACGGTGACAAGTTCCAGCATGAACATCGCAAATATGTTCTTGAGCGAGACAAACCGGCGCATCATACAGGCGTGCACAATGACCCCGATATCGAGTACGGCGTACAGGATAATCATCACGTTGAATACGTCGTGACCCCAGCCGTAGGTCGCCACGTAGTTGCCCGCCCCGCTCTGCACCACGAACTCGACGGTCTTGTAGTAGATGTCGCTATAGCCTACCGTGAACGAGAGAAACAGCACAAAGCAGCTGAACACAATCAGGAGAATACGCAACACGGGGAGAATCCGCAGGCGGCAGACTTCCGCAAGCGTAAAGAACATGAGCATCGGCAAGAACGCCGAGCCGAGGTAGTTTATCTTGTTCGAAAGGATGGCTCCGTCAACCGATTCCGAGAACCCCAGGAGCCAGTGACCGAAACAGCTGACGACGATGGCGACAAACGTAAAGAACATGTAATTGTTCTTCTGTTTGCGGAAAAGTTCCAAAAAGACAGCGAAATTCACTATCGATAAGACAAACGCCAATGTCAATAAATGCTGTCCCATTACTTACCTTGTTAGAAAAATATAACAAAAAAGGCCACTTTTACACATTTACGTGCATTTTTTCACACAAAATCGCAAAATAGGGGTTACGCTCGGTCAAAAAAAATGTTAAAATATGGGTATAGACGGAGCAAATCGTATGATCCCGAAGATATTTCATTATTGTTGGCTTTCGAACGAACCTTTTCCGGAAAAGGTTCAACGTTGTATGGAATCCTGGGAAAAGTTCCTGGGCGACTACAACTGCATTTTTTGGGATTACCAGAAGGCCAAGGCGACAGGCATTCCCTGGATTCTTGAAGCCATGGAACAGGGCAACTGGGCGTTTGCCGCCGATGCGGTGCGCCTGTACGCGCTCTACACCGAAGGCGGAATCTACCTGGATTCCGACGTACAGCTTCTGATGTCGCCGAACCACCTCCTCGACCGCAAGTACATTCTCGGATACGAGAACGGTTCCAAGCGAATCGAGCCCTCGTTCCTGGGGGCTGAGAAGGGCTCGCCCATCATTGGCGAGGCGCTCAAGTACTATACCGAAAGGCATTACGAATACAGCGAAGAGAAGGTGGAACAGCTCGTGCTCCCACAGATTCTCGCGAACGCCTGCGACAAGTTCAACGGGCTGGATATTCTGCCCGAATGGTACTTCTCGCCCAAGCGCTTCTTGGACGGGGCAATCAATACCGCCGACGAGACGGTGAGCATCCACCACTTCGGGAGCAACTGGCGCCCCGAGAACATCCGCATCGGCATGAAGCGCAGGCAGTACATCTTCAAGAAGTTCCCGCGCCCCATCGCAGAACTGCTCGCCGTCCCGACCACCTTCTGGTCCGACATGAAGGCCCAGGGAATCGGCGCCGCGTTTAAGCACCTATTCTCTAAATAGCGACAAGGGCGGGCTTCGCCCTCCCTAAGATTCTCCCTAATTATATATACGAAAACGCCCGGCGGTTAAGCCGGGCGTCTTCAATTTCGTATAAACGAATTATGCTTCAGCCGGAGCTTCAGCAGCAGGTGCTTCAGGAGCGGCATCGGCAACCGGAGCGGTTGCTGAGCCAGTCGAAGCATCAGCCGGGGCAGCCTTCGGAGGGAGGAGCGCCTTCATGGAAAGCTTCACCTTGCCCTTCGGGTCCACACCGAGGCAGAGCACTTCGACTTCGTCACCGACGTGAACGACGTCCTCGACCTTATCGACGCGGTGGTCAGCAAGTTCGGAGATGTGCACGAGGCCGTCGCGACCCGGGAGGATTTCGACGAACGCGCCAAACGGCTGAATCGTCTTGACCTTGCCCTTGTACTTGCGGCCCGGTTCGGGTTCGGCAGTGAGTTCTTCGATCATGCGGCGGCAAACTGCAGCGGCCTTGCCACTCGGAGCGGCAATGTCGATGTTGCCATCGTCGTCGATGTTGATGGTGCAACCCGTCTGAGACTGCATGCCCTTGATCACGGAGCCACCGGAACCGATGACGTCGCGGATCTTGTTGGTCGGGATGCGCATCTTGATCATGGTCGGAGCCTTCTCGGAAACCTTCGGACGCGGAGCGGCGAGGCCGAGTTCAGCCATCTTGCCGAGAATGTGCAGACGGCCCTGACGAGCCTGTTCCAGAGCTTCGCGCATGAGTTCCGGCGTAATGCCGCGGATCTTGATATCCATCTGGAAAGCAGTGATACCTTCGGCAGTACCCGTCACCTTGAAGTCCATATCGCCGAGGTGGTCTTCCGTACCGGTGATGTCGGTCAAGATCTTGATCTTGCCGCCTTCCTTCACAG
>FLNZ01003248.1_pt1 | contig 27917 bp, 14 predicted proteins | sample 1140391 | NCBI WGS metagenome assembly FLNZ01 (sample SAMEA3878171, study PRJEB12797) | bioreactor metagenome | biome: Moose rumen | place: Sweden | collected 2011-10 | reverse complement strand
GGAGGGCAGGTGGCCGAAGGCTGGGGTGGGGTAAACAAGAGGACAGCAGAAGGATATGGTAATTCCGCCCCGTGCGTACCCCACCCCTAACCCCTCCCCTCAAAAGGGAGGGGAGTCTGGTTACCACTACCTCTTGCATAGGTGCCGCGCCCCAGCAGACAAACGAATTCCCCTCCCTTTTCTAAGGGGCGACTGGGGTCTTTAGAGCAGCCACTGAATGTGGCTGCGGCCCCACAAAGGGGAGCGAGTCCCCACTCGCGACGGAGGGCAGGTGGCCGAAGGCTGGGGTGGGGTAAACAAGAGGACAGCAGAAGGATATGGTAATTCCGCCCCGTGCGTACCCCACCCCTAACCCCTCCCCTCAAAAGGGAGGGGAGTTTGGTTACCACTACCTCTTGCATAGGTGCTGCGCCCCAGCAGACAAACGAATTCCCCTCCCTTTTTCAAGGGGAGGGGTGCTCGTAGAGTGGGGTGGGGTAAACAAGCAGCATGGTGTCATTGGGTGTCATCGGGTGTCATCGGTTTCTATAAATATATAAATTACGCGTACAAAAGTCAAAAGTCTATATCGATAGGCACTTTTGTATATAGTATTAAAAGTTATATAAAGGTATGACACCCGATGACACCCTATGACACCCAAAAGACCATATACCCCCCGTCATCACTACCCAATTAACGCGGAATCATTACCCAATCAACGCGTCATCATTACCCAATCAACGTCGAATCATTGCGCAATCAACGTCGAATCATTGCGCAATCAACGTCGAATCATTGCGCAATATCACGTATTTGGGTGCTGCAAATAAAAGATTCTTTTTTGAGCCTCAATTTCAGCCCGTAGTTCCTCCTCTGTAGGTAACATCAGTTTATACTTTGCTGCAAACAGATTCGCATTATCGTGAAGAATGGAATAGCGCGCGACATCCTCGTCCGTGTCTGCACAAAGAATGATGCCCAACGTAGGGTTGTCGCCCTCTGTGCGCTTCCGTTCATCGTACATCTGCACATACATTTGCATCTGTCCCACATCCTGGTGCGTTATCTTCGTGGTCTTGAGGTCTATGAGCACAAAGCACTTCAGAATGTAGTTATAGAAGACAAGGTCTATGTAATAGTCCTGTTTCTCCGTATGAATATGTTGCTGGCGGGCAATGAAGGCATAGCCCTTGCCCAGTTCCATGAGGAATTTCTGCAAATTGGTAATGATGGACTTTTCCAAATTGCTTTCTTGGAAGTCGCTGTTCGGCGACAGCCCCAGAAACTCTGCAACCACAGGGTTTTTGATAAACTCCAATCTATCCTGCAAAGGAGAGGCCAGTTCCTTCATTTCTGCTTCCACACGTTCCTTATGCTGCGAAAGGAGGGTGCGCTGGTAGTATTGCGAGGAGATATTGCGCTGTAGTGTCCTGGTGCTCCAGGTCTGCTCAGCAGCCTCATGGGCATACCACTCGCGAGCCTCGCTGTTCTTTTCTTGAAGCAGGATGCGGAAATGAGTCCATGAAAGTAATGCGAATTTTCCACTCACTGCGTGGAAAATGTCAGGAAAGGCATAAAAGAACTCGACAAACTGATAAAGGCTTGTTTTTGTAAACCCTGTCCCATAGAGAGTAGTCAGTTGACTGGAAAGTTTCTTGATGACTTGCGCTCCATATTCGGCACGATTCTCTCCGTGCATTTCCTCTATGGCAATGCGCTTCCCCAAGAGCCAGTTACGCTGAATCATTGCCGCATTGACTGCCCGGTAGGCATAGCCACGCGCCGACTCAATGATGTGTCGTGCATCATCTAACAAGTTTTCTGTTTGCGAGTACTCGACTTCCAGCAGAAAAACATCTTGCTGCGTGATTGGCCTACTTTCTATCTCCATATAATATTATAAATATAATAATTATCAAGTGCGGCTGTGCTCATTCTTCTTTATTTATGTAGTGTATTACGGGGGCAAAGTTAAGAATTTCTGCAGTATAGGCAAAATATCTTGCCCTGTTTTCGCTACTTCGCCGTGGCCTTGATGCTGTCCTTGCGAACGGCACTTGCAAACTGCTGGGGACGAATGGTGACGGGACCTGTCATGAACTCGGGTATGTTGTAGGAACGTAGTAGTTCACGATGGTACTGCGGGTTCTTTTGCGGCAATTCAAAGGGCTTTGAGAAGTGACCCTTGCCGTCGAAGTGGGCGATGTAGGGGCGTGTGAAGTTGCCGTCCGTGCGGCGGCTGCTGAAGATAATCCATCGTCCGTTTGACGACCACGAGTGGTACGATTCCACATTATCTGAGTTCACCTCGTCGAGACGGCGTGCCTGTGGCATTTGCCCCTCGTCGGTGGCCTGCTGGAGGTCGAGGAGATAGAGGTCGGCATCGCGGTGCCAGATGTGGAACACCCCGTGCCCCCCCATCGTGAACAGTAACCACCGTCCGTCAGGACTGATACGCGGCAGGGTTGCCGACATGGAGTCGCGGGCGGCATCAAACACCATTTCACGTTCACCGAACGAACGTTCGGAGCGTGTGAACGGGCGGCGATAGAGGCTGTACTTGACATCCTTGTAGTGCTGAATCATGTCAAATTCCTTCGAGATTGCCTGGGTGGTATCGAATTTCTCGTAATGTGCCGAGCAGTAGTAAAGGTACTTGCCGTCGGGGCTCCAGAAGGGGAAGCAGTCGAGGTTGTTGGTGTCGCATTCCAGGGGCAGCACCTCGTGGCGTTCGACATCGTAGAGCATGAGGTCGCTGTAGGTGTCCTGCACCTCCACCTTCTGGTTGTCGTTGGTGTGGAACGACTGTCCTGTGTGGTTGGTAGAGTATGCTATGAGCCTTTCCGTCGGGTGCCACGTGGGATAGACACCTGCGCTGACCGTCTTGCCTGTCTTCATGTCGATGCGCTCAATGCGTCCGTCGTAGGCAATGATGGTGCCTCCGTGCCCCTGACGCACATGGAACTGAAGGCGTTCGGGGTTATAGTCTTGGTAGGAGTGGCAGTTGATGCACTGGCCGTCCTTCTCGTCGCTGTTCGACATGTTGCCGTAGATGAGTTTCTCGTCGTAGTTCTCCAGGCATCGCTGCTTGATGGTCAGGTCTTCGTAGGTCACATACGACGGGGCGATGAGACGGTAGGATATGTATGGGTCGATGCTATCCTCGCTGACATAGATATGGAAGGGGAGCAGGCGGGTCCACTTGTCCGGAGCCTTGGCAATGAATACCTCCACCTGGAGTTCCTTTGCCTCCTTCATCTGCCGCCATTGCTTCGGGGTGGGGCAGACGTCGCGTCCGCCAAATATCCACTCGCGTCCGTCGGCGGAGAAACGCGTGACGTAGTCCTCAGCCTCCGTGTCGATGTGGAAGGTCAGCGGGGCAATGTTCATGGGGACAGTGACGTCCTGGTATTCGGGAAATATGCGTGGCTGCTGGTCTGCTTCGGCATAGGAGGCCGGAACGCGGGGCTTGGAACAGGCTGCCAGGAGGATGAGTATCGCCGCGATGGAATAGCGACATAATGAACGGAAGATGGGTGACATAATTATGAATTGTGAATTGTGCATGGTCAGTTGGTCTTTTGGTTGCGGATGAGGAAATAGAAGTAGTAGAAGGTGTCGCCGAACTGTGGGCGGAACGCCACCTTTTTCTGTTCCTCGGTCATCGAGCCGCATTGGCCGTTGAACTCCATGAATCGGCGATAGTTCTCCTTGATGCTGGCGTCGAAGGGCAGGTGTTCCACCACCTCGCTATTCGTCTTCCCTGGCCAAAGTTCGCTGGGTCGGTTGGGTTCCAACATCGAGTAGAGGTAGGCAGCCTCCTGATAGTGGACGGGCACGTGGAAGCCTTCTTCCTTCTGGTGCATATTGATGTACTGGTGGAAGCGCGGCCAGAAGAGGTCGATGTCCTTCATGATGAGGCTGGAAAGCAAGGTCATCTCCTGATAATAGCGGTCGGCACCGTAGCCAGAAGAGAAGGTCTTCATGAGGTAAAGTTCTACGAGGGTGTTGTCGCCGTCCAGTCGGTCGGAGAAACTGGACATGGGCACGATGGGCTTCATCTCCTCGTCGTTTTCCATGAGTTCCGGGTGGTTGATGAACGGCTCATAGTGTGCTGCCCATTCCTTGTGGTAGCGAGTACGCTTGAGTATCTCTATGTACTTGCGTGCCACCTCCCAGTCGTGGGTCAGGAGGCTGGTCTTTGTCATGTACTTCAGCACATCGACGCTCCAGCCAAATTCTACGCCGTCCTCCATGCACCAACGGTAGCAGAAGCCTTCCTTGCCGTAGTTGAAGTAGAGGAGCTTACCGCCCACCTGCGTCATCTTCACTTGCCAGGGCGCGTGTTGCTGTTCGGCTCCTTCGGGATAGCGGAACATTTCGTCGCCAGCCCTGCCAAGTCGGAAGAGTGCCAGGTTTTTCATCATCACCATCACTCGCGTGGGGGGCATCGGCTCGCCCATGTCCTGGCTGAGCATGACATGCAGGACGCGCTCCCAATCCAACTCGTGTATGGCGTTGGTCATGGCCACTTCCTTGTGGAAGTTCGTGTCGCGATACCAGCGTTTATGTATGCCGAAGGCTCCAAGCCCGATAAATAGCAGCACGAAGAGCACCTCCTTCCACGGCAGTCTCTCGTTGCCTCTGTTCCTCTTCGCGGAGGCTTCGTTGCGGAAGATGTAGTGGGGGAGTACGCAAAGCACGAAGGAGGCAGCCAGCGCAAAGTATGCCCAGCGGTACTCCTGACAGTTCGTGACACCGTAGCGAAACGAGGGCATTGCGGCCAGATGGGCACTCTTCATCTCCACCTGCCCGTAGAATTGTTGCGCCATAATGAAGGGTACCGCCACAACCAAGAGGAGTGCAAGCCCCGTCTCCCAGAGGATTTCCTTCAGGGGACGGTCGTGCAGGGACAGAAGCATGAGTGCCAAAGCCAGGAAACTCCAGGCACCCATGAGGGGATAGCCCAAGATGCCCGCCAGTGCCATCCATGCGAGGCGCACCCTGCGACTGGTGATGTGGCGCACTGGCATGGCCAGCACGAGGGCGAGGAACACGCCGAGCGTGGGCACCCACAGGTGGCCTTGCAACTTCATGTAGTAGAGCCAGTAGCCCATCTGCACGAGGCATGTCAGCAGGCACATCGGCACGAGCAGGCTCAGCCCCTGCCATACGCCGCGAAGTTGCAGCAGGCGGCAGATCAGTCCCATAATGACCGCCCAGAAGAGCATCATCAGCACGACGCCCACCCAGGGGCGGAAGAAGAACTGCGTCATGTAGGCAGCCGCCCAGGTGAGTGTGCCGCCCGGGTAGATGATGGAGGTTTCATAGAAATGGCGCGTGGGGAGCCACAACGAAAGTTCCTGCGCGCGGAAGTACACTTCGCTTTCCCTCTCTATCAGCAGCCAGCCCATCACGACGAGCGCCAGCAGCAGTAGCAGAGGCATCAATAGAGGTTGGAATTTTTTCATCGTTTCGTGTTTATCGGGGTAAAGTTACAAAATCTTTTTGACATTACGCACCTCTGTCCGTGTTTTCTTTATCTTTCGTCTCATTCTGCGTGTAGTTCCCCGTCAGACATTACTATGCTTCCCTGCCTAAGATTACTATGCTTCCTTGCCTAAGATTACTATGCTTCCCCACCATGCCATAGTATGGCGTCGCCGCAGGGCAAGCGCGTCTGCGGGCAAAGAATAGGGGAGGGGCGGCGGAGCGGCGCATTATTATGGCAAAAGCCTTGCAGGAGTGGAATAAAATCCGTATATTTGCAAGGCAAAAACAACATAACCAACATAGTTCCATGAAGAAATGTCTTTTCTTAGCGGCCGCTGCCCTGATGGCTGTGTCCGCTATGGCTGCCCCTAAGGCGCAGCAAAAGCCGTACTGGCTCGACGCGAATGTGAACCGAGTGGGCACCGAGGTTGCCCGAGCATCCTTCTTTGCCTATGAGAGTGAGGAACTGGCGCAGCAGGGCCACAAACAGAACAGCAGCCGCTACCTGTCGATGGAAGGGCAGTGGAAGTTTAAGTTCGTCACCCACCACTACGACGCTCCCAAGGGCTTCGAGGCAGTTGGCTACGACGACTCCTCATGGGAACTCTTTCCCGTGCCAGGGCTGTTTGAACTGAACGGACACGGCGACCGCATCTACAAGAACGCGGGCTATGCCTGGTGCAACCAGTTCGAGAACAAGCCCGGCTTCGTGGAGGAGAAGAACAACTACACGGGCTCGTATCGCCGCACATTCCGCGTTCCCGCCGATTGGAAGGGGCAGGACATCTTCATCCACGTGGGCTCCGCCACGTCGAACCTCCACCTTTGGGTCAACGGACAGGAAGTCGGCTACTCGGAGGACTCGAAGATAGAGGCGGAATTCAACGTCACCAAGTACCTGCGCCCGGGCGAGGACAACCTTGTGGCCATGCAGGTGATGCGCTGGTGCGACGGGTCCTACGGTGAGGACCAGGATTTCTGGCGCTTCACGGGCATTGCGCGTGAAGTATATATGTACGCGCGACCCAAGGTGCGCATAGCCGACGTTAAGATTGTGCCCGACCTTGTGGATAACTACACCAACGGTAAGTTGCAGATAGACATCGATGTGCCTGGCGGCAAGGGATGCCAGATTCAGTATCGCCTCTCCGACCGCTACGGAGCCAAGGTATATCAGTCGCCCACGTCGGGCATCATGAACACCGAGCACCAGTTTATCGGCATCGAGGTCAAGAATCCCCACCTCTGGAGCGCAGAGATACCCTACCTCTACACCCTCTACATTACGCTCAGGGACAAGGCCGGCAATCTCCTGGAAACCATACCGCAGAAGGTGGGCTTCCGCAAAGTGGAAATCAAGGGCGGGCAACTCTTGGTCAACGGCAAGGCCGTACTCTTCAAGGGGGCAGACCGCCATGAACTGGACCCCGACAATGGTTATGTCGTGTCCGTAGAGCGCATGAAGCAGGACATCAAGATATTGAAGCAACTGAACATGAACGGTGTGCGCACCTGCCACTATCCCGATGACCCACGCTGGTACGACCTGTGCGACGAATACGGAATATATGTCGTGGCAGAGGCAAACTTCGAGAGCCACGGCATGGGCTACGGCGACCGTCGGTTGGCACAAGACCCGCTGTACAAGAAAACCATCGTGGAGCGCAACGAGAACAACGTAAGGATTCAGAAGAACCATCCCTCCATCATCTTCTGGAGCCTCGGTAACGAGAGCGGCTACGGACAGAACTTCGAGGCTGCCTACGACCGTGTGAAGGAACTCGACCCCTCGCGTCCCTGCCAGTATGAGCAGGCACGTCAGGACGGCAAGACCGATATCTTCTGCCCCATGTACTACGGCTACGACGGTTGCGAAAAGTATAGTCAGGGCGACAACCCACGGCCTCTCATCCAGTGTGAATATGCCCATGCGATGGGCAACTCCATGGGCGGCTTCAAGGAGTACTGGGACCTCATCCGCAAATACCCTAAGTATCAGGGCGGATTCATCTGGGACTTCGTCGATCAGGGCATCCGTGGCACCTCGAAGGTAACGGGCAACCAGATATGGATGTACGGTGGCGATGAGGGACGCTATCCTGCCAGTGACCACAACTTCAACTGCAACGGCGTCATCGCCCCCGACCGCTCCCTCAATCCCCATGCCTACGAGGTGCAGTACATCCAGCAGAACATCTGGGTCAAGAACCTTGACCTCAAGCGCGGAACCGTTGAGGTGTACAACGAAAACTTCTTTAAGGACCTCTCGAACGTACTGGTGAGTGTGTCGCTGGTGGTAGATGGCAAGGAGTACAAGATGGTGGAGAACTACGGTGACTTTAACGTCAAGCCACAGGAAACCAAGTCGTTCAACCTCTCGCCCCTGCGCCAGCCTGTCGAGCAACTGCTTAAGGACAATGCCGGAAAGGAAGTATTGCTGAACATCGAATTTGCGCTTGACCAGCCCGAAGGCCTGCTGGACTACGGCACGGTTATTGCTCACGAGCAGTTCGTATTGCAAGGTTACGAATTCCCCACCGCCGCAAAGGTTCTGGCTCAGGCTCAGCCCAAACGCGACAAGAAAGGCGTGGCTCTGGAGCGTGTCGAAGTGGACAGTATGCTTGCATGTTACACCCTTTCGGCTGGAGATATGTCTGTCACCGTCAACCGCCATACGGGCAATCTCGACTATCTCGACGTGGATGGCAAGCCCATGTTGGAGGACGGATATACCGTCACACCGAACTTCTGGCGCGCGCCTACCGACAATGACTACGGAGCAGGCCTGCAAAACCGCTTCCGAGACTGGAAGAATGCCGACCGCAAACTGGAGCGCATCGCCCTCACGGGCAATGATGCCGCACGCACCCTCACTTGCTACTACAAACTGGAACGCTTGGATGCCAGACTGACCATAGCCTACACACTCGACATCAAGGGTGAACTTATCGTCAATGAACACCTCGATGTGAACGAACAGGCAGAACACAAGCCTCAGATGTTCCGCTTCGGAATGCAGTGGGTTATGCCTGCCGAGTACGACAACATCAAGTTCATGGGACGCGGACCTCACGAGAACTACATCGACCGCAACCATTCGCAGAAACTCGGACTTTACACGCAGAAGGTGGCAGACCAGTATTGGGGCTATGTCCGTCCGCAGGAAAGCGGCAACAAGACCGACGTCCGTTATTGGCAGATGTTGGATGCTTCGGGCAAGGGCCTTCAGTTCCTCGCCACCGGACCTATGGAGGCTTCTGCACTGCCATACCTGCCCGCCGACCTCGACGACGGGCCGCGCAAGGATGCACATCAGAGCCATTCCGGTGACCTCACGCCGCGCAAGTTCAACGTCCTCCAGTTGCAGGCCCGCCAGTTCGGCCTCGGATGCGTCACCAGTTGGGGCGCTTGGCCGCGCAACGAATACCAGATGCCCTGGCAAGACCGCGACTTTACCTACATTGTCAAGGCAGTGAAGTAAATCATTCTACATAACCTCATAAAGAGGACAAAATAAAAAGCCAGATTTTGCTTGCTATTTTGCCCTCTTTTTTATACCTTTGTCCGCGAAATAACCACTTAATTTTTTTACAATATGCTTAACAAATTACACATCAAATCATTACTTCTCCTGCTCATGATGTTTGTGGGAGGCAACGCATGGGCAAATGAAGAAACGATTACGTTCTCAGAATTAGACCTGACCAATGGAACACAGTACACAGACCCCTTTACCAGTGGAGCCGTAAGTGTCACGTTTGCTGGTGGAAGCAACGATGGTAAGTATTACTCTACAGGTACTGGTATTCGTACCTATGGTGATGGTACCATCACGATTGAAGCAAGCGGCAAGGAAATCACTGCCATCGCATTGACCTTCTCTGGAGATGGTTATGCACCTACAGATGCAACTGTATGGAGCTGCACGGGCGGTTCTGGTACGGGCACGAAAGGAGCTGATGCTTCATGGTCTGGTTCTGCTACAAAGGTTGTATTGACTCGTCCTTCTGGCTCTGGCCATTGGCGCTTGCAGAAGGTTGTCGTTACCTATACGGCAGCCGCTGAAGGTCAGTCGGATAGTCCGGTTATTACTGGTGAAGACGACTTCTATAACACAACACTTGTGACAATAACTGCTGCGGAGGGTGCCTCCATTTACTATACAACGGATGGGACTGACCCGACAACCAGCAGTACGGAATATACGGCTGCTTTTGAACTATCTGCTACTACGACAGTCAAGGCCATAGCCGTGGAGTCGGGAAAGGAAGCCAGCGCTGTTGTTGAAAAGACATTTACGAAGGGAACCAGCTATGCAAACTTGGCAGCACTCGTGACGGCTGGAAGTAAAGGTTACGTGCAACTGACCGATGCACTTGTGACTTATGTTACAGGCAATCATGCCTATATGGAAGATGCCACGGGCGGCATTTATCTCTTTGGATGTAAGGGAGATTTGGCTGCCGGTGACAAGATTACGGGCGTGATGTATGTCACGGGGTACTCTCTTTATAATGCATTGCCAGAGGTTACTGCATACACCCTCCTCGATGGCTATACGAAGACATCGGGGAACGAGGTAACTCCTACGGATCTGACAATTGAAGATCTTTATGCCAATTATACACGATACCTCTCTTGTTATGTAAAGATTGTGGATGCAGAGGTGACAAGTGCATTCAGCAGTAAGAGTGCAATAATTGAGCAAAATGGCTTTACCATTACATTGCGTGACCAAAACAGTACGGCAACCTTGGAAGTGTCTGAGGGGGTAACTGTTACTGTAACAGGACATCCCTCCATCTATAACGATGAGCAATTTGCCCTTTGGGAACAAAGCCAGATTGTGGTTACCTCTGCTGTGGCTACCGACCCCGAGGTAAGTTTTGCCAAGGATAGCGAGACGTTGGAACTCGATGAGGAATTTACGAACACCCTTACGGCTCCCAGCGCACTGACGATTACTTATTCAAGTAGCGATGACGCTGTGGCCAGCGTGGATGCAAGTACGGGTGCCGTCACTGCACATGCTGTGGGCACGGCAAATATTACCGCCTCATGGGAGGCTACCGTGGAGTATAATGCAGGTTCTGTCTCGTATGCCGTAACGGTTGTGGAAGAACTGCCTAAGACCATCTTCAAGCCTGTGACAAGCACAAGGCAACTCGTGGCTGATAACGAGTACATACTCGTTGTTCCAGATGACACTGCTCCTGTGGCCATGGGGGCTGTTTTCTCTACATCTTCCGCTGAACTCCGCTCGGCTGTGGATGTTGTGATAAATGAATCGGGAAATGTTGAGATAAAGAAAGAGGCCGTGGCCGTCTTGACATTAGGCGGTGAGTCGGATGCCTGGACATTCAAGGCTTCGGACAATGATAAGTACCTGGCACTGGCATCGAATGCTAACGCACTTAACTCCTCTACTGATGCCTCAGCAGCCACCTCGCTTTGGAAGGTGACATCTGACTATCGTCTGCAAACAGATGCATATTCAGACAACACACGCTATTTGCATTATAATAGCACCAATCCACGTTTTGCGTGCTACAAGACGGGACAGACTGCGGCTTACCTCTATATGAAGGAGGGTGGTGCTGAAACGGGAAGCGAGACTGCCGTGCTGGAAATCTCCGAAACCATGCTTCTCGTGGAGGGTACGGCCACTATCTCTGTGACCAATGTGGATGGGCTGACCGTTTCATACGCCAGCGATGCGACAGCGATTGCCACGGTGTCCGATGCAGGCGTTGTCACGGGTGTGGCTCCTGGTACGGCTAATATTACGGCTACATGGGATGAACAGGTAGTCGAGGGCGTTACTGTCCTTGCAGGCACAAAGACGTTCACCGTAACGGTTGTGGGCGTGGAAGATGGTATTTTCGACTTCACGCAGAATCTCATTGACTATTCATCTGGCCTGACTCCCACCAATGACGGCAGCGAGTATGTCACGGAGGCTACGGAATGGACGGCTGATAATGTGACGCTGACTACCTCAGGTAAGTATCGTTGGTGGCAGAGTACCAATTCCTTCGACCTGCGTATCTATAAGACAGACGATGCTGCGGATGCCTCTTCATTGCTCCTCTCTGTACCCCGTGGCTATGCCATCACTAAGATTACTGTAAATGGTACCAACACCACCTTCACTGCTAATGTCGGCACTTATGAGTCTGGTGTATGGACGGGTGAATCGCAAAACGTGGTACTTACTTATGCACTTGAGAGCGGCAGCATGACCATTAAGACGATTTCTGTGGAATATACGACGCAGACTGTCATTGCTGGCGACGTAGATGGCAATGGTGTCTTGGAGGTAGCAGACCTTGAATACCTCGTTCGTTATCTGACAGGCCATGAAACTGACGAGAAGAATTGCGATGTTGATGGAGTGTCTGGCGTTTCATTGGGTGACTTGACTACGCTTGTGAACATTCTTAGAGAAGCAGGTGTGCTCTAATCACTGCCACCCTATAGCAAGAATCCGCCGTCCCGAATGTTGGGGCGGCGGATTTCTTTTCGTCCTGCCTTAGACTTAATTGTGGAATGTCAGTCCATCTCCTTCTTCTTCCACGGTGATGGGGCGTGTCTTGTCGATGCCCGTGCCTATGGGGACTACCTGGGTTTACATCATCTCCCTCTGAAACCAATGTTTGAAGAGCGGGTCGGCAAGGTAGTACCCTGTCTCCGTATGCTCGACAATTTCTCGCTCGATGAGGGCATTCTTCAGGCGAGGCAGGTTGGAGCGACTGCCCAGTTCGAACTGGCGAGTAACTTCAGCCTTCCCGAAGTCCTCATGATAGCCCTTACAGATGGCACGGATGAAATTGAGCTGATAGGCCGACAGGGAAGCAGTCTGTTCAACGAACAGGGGTGAAACCTGGGCTAAGGTGGACTCCAGACCTTCGGTAAAGGTCTGTTCTGTGGCCACGGTGTCCGTCATGGCCAGTACGTTCCATGCCAGTTGCTGCACGTAAGCCGAATAGTTTTCCGTGGTAAGGCAGATTCTCTCTGCAAGTTCATCGGAGATTTGCTTACCAGCCTTCTGAAAGCGACTGACGATGAACGGAACCCACTTTTCTGTGGGAATCTTCTTGAGGAAGAACATGTCGCCAAACTGGTAGAATGGCATCTTTCGGCTGTAGAAGAGATTGGTCATCAGGTGTTGCTTGCTGCCGAAAAGGCAATAGGAGGTGAGTTGATGGTGCTGCCAGACACTGCGTATGGTCTTCTGGACGGACAGCGAATCGGGCATCTCCCCAATCTGCTGGAACTCGTCGATGCACACCACTATCCGAATGCCACGCTTCTTGGCGATACGCTCGGGAAGGTCGAGAATCTCCTCGGGAGTGTTGGCTCGGAGGTTGATGCCCAACGACAGGGCGAAGTCCGTGTTGGGTTCGGGAGTATAGACAATTCTGGGGGTGACGCTTACCAGAAACTCTTTGGCCAGTTCTATCATCTTCTCCACCTTGCTACTGGTGGCTTGAATGATGGATGAGGCATATTTCTCATAGAAATCATACTCCGTGCGACATTTGTAAATGTCCATATAGACAACTTGAACGTCGGGACTGTCAATCTCGCTCTTCACTTTCTTTACGAGCGAGGTCTTTCCCATGCGGCGTGGCGAAATAAGAATGGAATTGACTCCGTTCTCGAAGTTCAGTTTCAGACGTTTGGTCTCGAGTTCCCTGTCAGTAAAGTTCTCTCCCTCGACCGACATTCCATAGATGAAAGGCTTGTTCATAATGCTTACGCTTTAGGGGTGTTAATGCCTGATTCCGCAGCAAAGGTAATAATAATAATTGATGTACACAAATTTGTTGTACACAAAGTTGTGTACACGCCGGAAGTACTATAAATAAAGAACAAGGTTGCGTTCACAACTTTGTGTAACACAACCTTGTGTACAATTGGTATTGGGGACGGTCAGTTACGGAACGTCAGCCGTTCGCCTGCGGCCTCCACGGTGATGGGTCGTGTCTTGTCGATGCCCGTGCCAAGGAGAGCCTTCGAGAGGTCGTTGAGCAGGTAGCGCTGGATGGCACGCTTCACAGGACGTGCACCGAACTCTGGGTCGTAGCCTACGCGAGCCAGGAAATCAATGGCCTCGGACGTTATGTTCAATGTGATGTCCTGTTGGTCAAGCATCTGCTGGATGTGGTTCAACTGAAGTTGGACGACCTGACGGATTTCTTCCTGCTTCAAGGGTTGGAAGACGATGACTTCGTCGATACGGTTAAGGAACTCGGGGCGCATGGCGGTGCGCAGTTGCTCCTGACGCAAGTTCGAGGTCATGATGATGAGCGTGTTCTTGAAGTTCACCGTTCTGCCCTTTGAGTCGGTCAATCGTCCATCGTCAAGCACCTGCAAAAGGGTGTTGAATACATCGGGATGAGCCTTCTCTATCTCGTCGAAAAGCACCACGCTGTATGGTTTGCGGCGCACAGCCTCGGTCAGTTGTCCGCCCTCGTCGTAACCCACGTATCCTGGAGGTGCACCGATGAGGCGCGATACGCTGAACTTCTCCTGATACTCCGACATGTCGATGCGCGTCATCATCTGTTCGTCGTCGAAGAGGTATTCGGCCAGTGCGCGAGCCAGTTCCGTCTTGCCGACACCCGTGGTGCCGAGGAAGATGAAGGAGCCGATGGGGCGTTTCGGGTCTTGCAAGCCTGCACGGCTGCGGCGCACGGCATCGGAGACGGCCTGTATGGCTTCGTCCTGCCCGATGACTCGTTTGTGCAACTCTTCCTCCAGATGGAGTAACTTGTCGCGCTCGCTCTGCATCATCTTCGATACAGGGATGCCTGTCCATCGGCTCACCACGTCGGCGATGTCGTCCACGGTCACTTCCTCCTTGACCATCGCTTCATTGCCTTGTGCCTCGCGCAGTTGTTCCTTGATATGTTCAATGTCTTGTTCCAACTGCTGAAGCTTGCCATAGCGTATTTCAGCAACTCGCGCATAGTCTCCACGATGCTCGGCACGCTCTGCCTCGAACTTCAGTTCCTCAATTTCCTGCTTGTCTTGCTGTATCTTGTTCAGCAGTTCTTTCTCGCCTTGCCACTTGCTACGGAACTGGGTTTCCTGTTCACGCAGGTTGGCGATTTCTTTCTCCAACTGCTCCAGTTTGGGTTGATTGTTCTCGCGCTTGATTGCTTCGCGCTCAATCTCCAATTGCTTGAGCTTGCGGGTTATCTCATCCAGTTCCTCGGGCACAGAGTCGCGTTCCATACGAAGTTTGGCAGCGGCTTCGTCCATGAGGTCAATGGCTTTGTCGGGCAGGAAACGGTCAGTTATATATCGGTGAGAGAGTTGTACGGCTGCAATGAGGGCATCGTCCTGTATGCGCACCTTATGGTGGTTCTCATAACGTTCCTTCAGGCCGCGCAGAATCGAGATGCTCGATGGCACATCGGGCTCATCCACCATCACACTTTGGAAGCGGCGTTCCAGAGCTTTGTCCTTCTCGAAATACTTTTGGTATTCGTCGAGCGTGGTGGCACCGATGCTGCGCAGTTCGCCTCGCGCCAACGCGGGTTTCAGAATGTTTGCAGCGTCCATGGCACCTTCGCTCTTGCCTGCACCGACAAGGGTGTGAATCTCGTCAATGAACAGGATGATTTGTCCTTCGCTTTTCGTCACTTCGTTGACCACCGATTTCAGTCGTTCCTCGAATTCACCCTTATACTTGGCTCCTGCAATCAGGGCACCCATGTCGAGCGAATAGAGTTGCTTGTCGCGCAGGTTCTCAGGCACGTCGCCTCGGAGTATGCGGTGTGCCAGACCCTCCACGATGGCGGTCTTGCCTGTACCAGGTTCGCCAATCAGAATAGGGTTGTTCTTGGTGCGTCGTGAGAGGATTTGCAGAACGCGGCGTATCTCATCGTCACGACCGATAACAGGGTCAAGTTTACCCGCACGGGCTTCATCGACCAGGTTCTTGGCATACTTCGAAAGGCTCTGGTAGGTATCCTCGCTGGATTGCGAGGTAACACGCTGTCCGCCTCGGAGTTCCTTGATGGCTGCAGCGAGTTCCTTTTCAGTCACTCCGGCATCCTTCAGTATCTTTGATGCCGTGCTGCTCATGGCGAGGATGGCTTGCAGCAAGTGTTCGATGCTCACAAACTCGTCACCCTGCTTCTGCGCCATGTCCTCGGCACGGGTCAGTACGTCGTTGGCCTCACGGCTCAGGTATGGCTCACCGCCGCTGACACGGGGCAGACTGCCAATCTGGGCATCTGTGGCCTGTTGTATGAGGGTAGGATTGACCCCCAATTTGCGGAAGACGAACTGTGTCACTTGCTCGCCTACCTTCAGTATGCCAGCCAGCAAGTGTTCGGGCTCGATATTTTGTTGTCCCTGCAACTGTACGCGCTTTACGGCTTCTTGCACAGCCTCTTGCGCCTTGATGGTAAATTTGTTCAGATTCATAGTGTGGTCTCCTTTCTTTTGTTTACCCATAGGCATACAAAAAAAGCGACAAACCACCCCGGACGGGGCAGAATGTCGCTTTTCGTGACAAGATGTCAAATAGTTAGCCTCTCATGGCCATTTCCCGTGCCGTGGCACGGTCGGGCTTTCCCGTCTCGGTGCGGGGCAGGGTGGGGACGAGCATGACCCGTCGGGGCATCCAGTAAGGATGGTCAGCCAAGATGGAACGCAGCCGTTCCTCATTGATGGGGCGCGTCGTGAGCAGTACCAGTGCCTGTCCGTATTTCTCGTCAGGACGATAGGTGGCCTGAATGGTATCGCCCAGATGGCAGCGCAGCAGATTTTCCACCTCTTCCAACTGAATCTTCACGCCGCCCGAGGAGATGATGTTGTCCGTGCGTCCCAGTATGCGAAAGCGTCCGTCGGGGGCAAACTCCACGATGTCGTGGGTTCGGAGCCGTTCGGGGTTTAGGGTCGGGGCATCTATGAGGAGGCAACGTGTCTCTTTGTCTTGTGACAGCCTGATGCCGGGCAAGGGGGTGTACCACAGACTGGCCTCTGAGCCCGAAATGCGCCGGAGGGCAATGTGCGAGAGGGTCTCCGTCATGCCGTAGGTGCTCCATACGGCGTTGGGGAAGGGGCATAGTGCCTGTTCCAACTCTGTACTGACGGCTCCACCGCCGATGATAAGGTGACGAATCCGCTTGAGCCGTTCCCTTTCCTCTGGTACTTGCAGCGAATTCCATACCTGCATCGGCACCATGGCGGCGAAGTCGATTGTCTCATCAATTTCTCGCAAGGGATGACCGTCGGGGGGTGTCGTGATGAGCCGAAGGTTCCGCTCCAATGCACGTACCACCATCATCTGTCCGGCAATGTAATCGAACGGCATGCACAGCAGGGCGGTCTGCCCGGAACGTAGCCCCAGGAAGTCGCACGTCATGCGTGCCGATGCCCTCATGCGTTCCTTTTCTATATTCAGTTGTTTGGGGCATCCTGTCGAACCGCTTGTCTGTACGGGCATTGTGGTGCTGTTTCCTCGCCAGCGGGTGAGGAACTGCGCAAGCGCGCGAGAGACTTTAAGGTCTTTAGAGTCCTTAGGGTCCTTAAAGTCCTTAGGGCCTTTGGGGACTTTGAAAAAGATTTCTTCGCCCATGACCTCGGTTTCGGCCTCTGTGTTGTCGGTGTAGAGAAGTCCTGTGCCCAAGCCTTGTGCCAAGGTGGGACGGTATTGCGACACCCACTGTGCGATGGCACTCAGCCCGACGTTGCTCTCCAGTGCAGAGGTCGCCCACCAACCGATGCCGTGTTCTTCTGCCAGCCGAATCCATTCGTCGCATCCTGAGAGTCCGCCGTGAAGGCTGGGCTTTAGAATGATGAACTGCGGACGGATGGTCTCGAGCAGGCGAATTTTCTCCCCAGTGTCGTTGACCCCGATGAGTTCTTCGTCTAAGGCGATGGGTAGGGGGGATGTGGCGCTGAGTCGAGCCATTGCCTCCCATTGCCCCTGACGGATGGGCTGCTCGATGCTGTGGATGCCGAGTGCGGCCAGTTCTTTCAGTCTTAGGGGGGCTTCTTCAGGCGAGAAGGCTCCGTTGGCATCCACGCGCAGGGTGTCCCCTTCATGCTGCAACTGGCGGCATTGCCGCAGCAGGGCCAACTCTTCCTCCCAACCAAGGGCTCCGATTTTTACCTTGATGCAGTGGAAACCAGCCTTTGTCTTTTCGCCCAGCCTGCGCTGCATGACTTCGCTTGTCCCCATCCATATCAGTCCGTTGATGGGCATCCCTGTTTCGCCTCGGGTAAAAGGGGTGTCGAAGAGAATATGGTTGCCGCAGCGGAGCATACGCAGGGCACATTCCAGCCCGAACAAGATGCTGGGGTAGGGACGAAGTGCTTCTGGGTCGATTTCTCCCTTTTCGCACACTCGTTCACAAAACTCCCGCAGCACTTCTTCGTAGTTGGGGAGGTCGTCACACGAAAGACAGGGCAAAGGGGCACATTCTCCGATGCCCTTCCGTCCTGCTTCGCTCAACGTGATGAACCAGACCTGGCGTTCGGTGTATGTGCCCCGACTGGTGCCAGCCGGTTCGTGGAAATTCAGTGTCCGTGGTTCTATCTCATAGGTCATACTGCAAAATTAGTAAAAAATCTCCAACTCCGCATATAGAGTGGGCGGATTTTTGCCAACATTTCGATTCCGAAGACGGGCCAGTAGGGAATTTTCCGGGTGTTGGTGCGCACGGCGGGGATGTCGAGTAGGAAGAAAGCGAGCATCGAGAACCCGCTTACCCAGATCACGATTCCGTAGATTTGTTTCAGGGCAACGGCCATCATGGAGTGGAGGTAGTGGGGCATGAAGGAGGGAAGATCGGATATTCCGGGGGCTCCGGAAATACCGGATAAACCGAATGCTCCGGAGAGGTGTGTCAGCGTCAACTGGCTTCCGTAGCGCACCATGTCGTCGTTGAGGAAGTGCATAAAGAGCTTCGTATAGACGGCATAGCCTGCGGCTCCGGCCAGATACATGTGGAAGATGTTGAAGATAAAGAGACCCATGAAGAAGTGCTCTAGGTCATGGACGGACTCGTCGAGCGACCACATGAGCGTGGCCGCCAGAATGGCGTATGCGCAGCCACGGAGCATGATGGGCAGTCGGTATAGTTCGATGTTTGCGTTTACGTCGAGCGTGAAGTACATGAGCAGGGCGTAGCCCAGGATGCAACCGAACCCGATACCGAAGAGTTTCCAGACTTTCCACTTCATCACTTTCAACCACAGGAGGTCGATGGCAACCCCGACATATACGCCTGGCAGTGCCCATATCATCAGTTCTTCCTTTGTAAGTTCCTCCCAGCCATAGACTTCGGCGTAGAGAATCTCTTCCAATGTATGTTCGCAGCCTAACAATAGTTCGGCGATGGCGGTCACGAGCAGGATGGGCAGTACATTGCGGTATTGGAACAGACGCAGCGAGACATAAGGATTGCTGACGTGAGCCAGTCGGTGGAGGACGATGCCCGTGAGGAACACGGCCACGCCGAGGAGCAGTCGCAGGTTACGGTTGTCCATCCACATACGGTAGTCACCATAGATGAAAATATAGCTGACGATGAGCATCAGCAGACTTATCAAGAGCCCCGACAGGAAGTCGATGCCCTTCAATGGCAAACGCTGCGGCATGGGACAGAAGGGACGGCAGAGTGTGAGTTGCGTGAGCAGGATGAAAGACATCGTACCCACGGTGAAGAGGTGCATTGTCTGCCATGTGAAGTGGTGGGCAAACCATGCGGCGAGGAATCCGCTGCCCTCTATGGCCGTCAGCAGTACGATGTGCAGGACAGGGAAGAATACGGCGAAGTCGCGTCGCGGTGTTATCCACAGTTGGATGTTCGACATGCACTCGAAAGTGCCTTGTATCTTGGCCATACCGGCGATGAAGCAGACCACCATCAGCACGGGCATGGAAGTTGAGTGCATGGTGATGAGGTTGCACACACCGATGACGATGGCGGCTCCGCACAGAAGTTGCTGGTTAGTGAAGCGGAACTTCATGCGGAAGAGCATGGGGAAGTAGATGGCCATGCCTGCCAGTCCAGCGTAGAGCAGTATGAGCAGGTCTTCAATCATAAAGTTGGTGGTGCCACGTATGGCATCTAACGCGCCGAGATAAACACCGCTGGTAAACTGTACGCAGAACACCGTCACGACGTATATCCAGGGTTGTATGCGCTTAGGCACCCAGGGACGGAACATGGGCATCATGAAGCCCATGCCCTCAGGTGGGGGAGGAGGTAAGGGTAACATGGAAAATTAACTAATGGACAATCAATTCTTTACCTCACACTCCACATTGTAGCCAGCGCGCAGGCGTGCAAGCGTCTCTGGCTCGTTCCCCTCCAGAGAGATGCGCACCGTCACACGTTGCTCCACCTTCACAAAGTTGCCTGTGGCGTTGTCAATGGGCAGCAGAGAAAAGGCAGAGCCTGTGGCATCGGAGATGCGCTCCACGGTGCCCGTGTATTCCACATCAGGCACGGCATCGGCTTTCATCTTTACCTTCGAGCCTACGGCAATGTGGGGCAACTGACTCTCCTTGTAGTTGGCCTCCACCCACATTTCGCTGTTGTCCACGATGTTCACCATCGTCTGCCCAGGTTGCACGAGTTGACCCTCCTGTATGTCCTTAGTGCCCAGCACGCCGTCGCATGTAGCGATGATGTAGCAGTAGGAGAGATTCAAGCGTGCCAGGTCCACGGCGGCACGCGCCAGTTCCAGTGTGGCATTGGCAGCAGACAGATGGTGGTGCTGCTCGGCTTTCACCATGTTCTGTGCCGCACGCGAGCGTTGCACCTGTTCGTAACGGGCCTTAGCCGAGAGATAGGCTGTATGCACGTTGTCATACTGTTGTTGTGTGACGGCATCCTCGGCCAGTAACTTCTCGAAGCGCTTGTCCTCGCGTTGGGCATTCTCCATCTGGGCACGTGCCTCTTCGATGCCAGCCTCTGTCACATGGATATTTCCCTCGGTGGTCTGAATGCTGCTGCCCGTGGCCTTGCTGCCTTGCTCGGCGCGAGCCAGGTCGGCCTCGGCCTGTGCCAGTCGCAGGCGAAACTCGGAATCCTCGATGACCACCAGCGTGTCGCCCTTCTTCACTTCCTGAAACTCCTCGAAGCGAATTTCGCGGATGAAGCCCTGTACGCGGGTGTTTTGTGGGGTGATGTGCTGTCGTACACGGGCGTTGTCGGTATATTCCACGTTGCCGAAGTGTACGAACTGCATGACTACGATAGTGGCTCCTATAATGAGGCACGCCACGATGACACAATTGTAGATGATACTTGCGATTCTATGTTTTTCCATAATACGATAATTTTCAACTTTTAACTTTCAACTTTTAACTTTTAACTTTCAACTTTCAACTTATAAAGTTCCCGTGATGTATTTGAGGTTATAATAGTTGTAGAGTACGCTGATGCGACTATTCACGAGCCGGAGTTGGGCATCCAGCCTTTGATTGGCGGCATCCACCATGTCGGTCACCAGTGCCAGTCCGTTTTGGTAGCGGTTGTGGATGACCTCGTAGTTCTGTTCGGCCAGTTCCACGCTCTTGCGGCTCGTTTCCAGTTCTGTGAACGAGGTCTGGTAGTTGACGTAAGCTGCCTGCACGGCGTTCTCCACCCCCTCGATGGCTGTCTGATGCTGCTCGCGTGCTGTCTCTGTGGCCAGTTGAGCCTGTCGCACCTTCTTGTTGTTCTTGTAGAGCGAACCGAAGCGATATTTCACGCCCACACCGACGAAGAAGTAGTTTAGGTTCTTGTTCAGGTTGGGAATCTCCACGGTGATGGGGCCATCGAGGTGTTCTTCGGCCACTACGGCCACGGTGGGCCGACGGACACTCTTTTCCAGCCTGACTTTCTCTTCACTCATCTCAATGCCCAGTTGTGATAGTTGCAAGGCGGGGGCATTCATCGTGGCCTCACTTTGCCAGAAGGATTCCGATGCCTCCGGCTTTTCTGGCGTTCCTGGATAATCCAGATATTCCGGGCTTTTCAGGCTTTTGTAATCTTCCGAGATTCCAAAGGCTTCTGTGGGCAGGATGTCAATCTCCTTGTCAACGCCCAGGGCGGTCAATAGTTGGTGGTTGATGATTTTCGCCTGGTTCTGCACCTGCGTGCGTCCGAGTTTCAGACTCTCCATTTGCAGTTCGTAGCGTGTGATGTCATTGCGGAGCACCACCCCTTCGCTCTGCCGCTTCTGTGTGTGGGCGATGAGCGTTTCGGTCAGGGCAATGTTCTCGTCGAACACGCGCTCCTGATTCCGAAGGTTGTGCAGTTGCAGATAGTAGCCCGTTAGCAGCATCCTTACACGCTGCTGGTTGTCTGTGGCGTTGGCCTTGGCCATTTCGGCTGCCAGTTTGCTGAGGTTGATGCCGCTCTGTATGGCACCTCCCGTATATACCGCCCACGAGGCTTGCAGGGCAAAGTTATTGCCATAGTGGGGGATGTGTACCCCAAATCCGTTCGTGAAGTTGCGGTCTGTGATGCGTCCACCGCCCAGATAGGAGAATGCCACCGACGCATCCACGTCGGGCAACCTTTCGGCTTTGGCCGCTTCAATGCCAGCCTCGGCCTCTTGGATGGCCGACTGGAAACTCTGGATGGAGGTATTGTGCTCGTCGGCCGTGCGGAACAGTTCTTCGAGCGAAAGGGTCAGTTCCCCTTTTGCTTGCCCCAGTTCCGGCTCTTGTGCCGCCGCTCCACGTGGCGCGCCCATGACAACTGTAAGCACAGTCGCCACGAGCAAAGTTCTTTTGCTCAACATAGTGATATTTTATGATTAAATGATTGGACGATTTAATATACGATGAAGGATTCCATGATTTGAGAATCAGGAAGCGTTCAAGTCCAAACTGCCAATCCTCAAATCATGAAATCCTTCAATGCTTAAATCTGCTAATGCTGACAACTACGCCCCCACTTATGAAAAGCATGAATGGGGTTAATCTGATGTATCTCCAGATTGTGGTAACGTAGTGCCATAAAAAAGTACCTTTGCGTTCAAATTGTGTGCAAAGGTACAAAAAAATCGTTAAATTCGGTAATCAAGGGGCGAAAAAAAACTTATGGAATGTATGTGTCGCCCCAGTTCGGGTCGCGCTTCTCCAGGAAAGCCCGTCCGCCCTCCTGCGCCTCGTCGCTGAAGTAGTAGAGCATTGTGGCATCTCCGGCCAGTTCCTGTATGCCGGCCTGCCCGTCGAGTTCGGCATTCAGTCCGGCCTTGATCATGCGCAGGGCGATGGGGGAGCGCTTCATCATGGTCTCGGCCCATTCCACCACCTCGTCTTCCAGTTGGTCGTAGGGGACCACCTTGTTCACCAGCCCCATCTCCAGGGCCTCCTGTGCCGAATAGAGCCGGCAGAGGAACCATATCTCGCGGGCCTTCTTCTGACCCACGATGCGGGCAAGGTAGCTGCTGCCAAATCCGGCGTCGAACGAACCCACCTTGGGACCCGTCTGTCCGAAACGGGCATTCTCCGAGGCTATCGTCAGGTCGCAGACCACATGCAGCACATGGCCGCCACCGACGGCGAAACCGTTCACCATGGCAATGACGGGCTTCGGCAGGGAGCGAATCTGTTTCTGCACGTCCAGCACGTTCAGTCGGGGCACACCGTCCTTGCCAACGTAGCCGCCGCGTCCCTTCACGTTCATGTCGCCGCCCGAGCAGAAGGCTTGGGTCTTGAGCCATTCCTCGTCCGTCTGCCCCTCCTTGCGGGGCGTTTCGGCTCCTGTCAGCACCACGACGCGCACGCTCCGAGCCTCCCGGCAGTACAGCAGTGCGTCGCTGATTTCCCACGTGGTGCGTGGTGTGAAGGCATTCCTAACCTGGGGGCGATTGAGGGTGATGCGGGCTATGCCCTGCCACTCGTCGAAGAGAATCTCCTCGTATTCCTTGATAGTCTTCCAGTTTCTCATATTGTCTTTATTTCTAATAAGGTACATTGTCCGGATGCGACGAACTCGGCCATCTGTTCCTGACCGCACAGATGCTGGAGTCCATATTGCCGACAGGCGGCTTCGGCACTGGCATGGTTCCGCCCGCAGATGAAGTCGCGGCTACGTGGGTCGTCGGGAATCGGAAGGGTCTCGAAAATCTTTCCGCCTCCGTTGTTCAGCAACAGGATGTGCAGGTTCTGTGGCAGACGGGTGTTCCACAGGGCGTTCTGGTCGTAGAAAAAGGACAGGTCGCCGATGACGACGAAGTGCTGTCGGTCGGGTCGTGCCGTAGCATACCCCACCGCTGTGCTGAGACTGCCCTCGATGCCGTTAACACCGCGGTTGCACTGCACGAGAACCTCCTTCCTGACGGGAAACTTCTCGGCCAGCCGCACGGCACTGCTGTTGGCCAGGTGCAGCACGGCGTTCTGTGGCAGTCGTGACAGCAACAGCCTTACGGCACTCTCCTCCTCGGTGAGTGGCTTCTTCCCTTCCTTCCTGCGCACGTCGTCCGCGAGTTGTTCCCACATCTGTGCATATTTCGCTTGTCCTGTGTCTTCCGGCTTCAGGGCATGGACAAATTCCTCCCCTGTGCATTCCACCACGTCCGTCAGGCACTGGAACGTGTCCGTGACCTCACCCCTCGGGCTGAGGTGGACATGATGCAGGGGCGGATGGTTGCGCAGAAACTGCTTGAACCGCTTCGAGACGATGTGTCCCCCGATGGTGACAAGAACATCCGGGACATACGTTCCCGTTTCGCGCCCGGGCATGTTTGCGATGAGGCCGTCCAGATTGCCCCGTATGCCTTCCTGCTGATTGCCAAGGTGCTCGCTCAGCACGGCACAGCCCTTCGGGAAATGCAGGGACGTGGGATGCTGCCCCACGACGATGAGGCATTTCTCGTGACGGAGCCACCATGCTTGCTCCAGAAGTTCGGGGAGCGTCCGACGGCGGATGACTCTCGCCTGTGGCAGACATTCGGTGTGGAACTCATAGAACGGTTCCGGGATGGGCACGTTGATGTGTACGGGACCGCCACAGTCTTGGCGGGCCGATAGCAGTGCCTCGTTGAGGAGGCGGTTGGCGTACCAGCGTTCTTCGTCCGTATGGATGTCGGGCAGTTGCACGCTGCACCGTACCAGTGAACCGAACACGCCTGGCTGGGGCAGTGTCTGACCGTCCATCTGTCCTATCCAGGCCTGGGGACGGTCGGCACTAATCACCACCAGCGGCACGTGCTGATAACAGGCTTCGGCCACGGCGGGATGCAGGTTCAACAGGGCCGAACCGCTCGTGACGCACACGGCAGCCGGTAGGCCCGTAGACAGGGAAATGCCCAAGGCATAGAAACCGGCACTGCGCTCGTCCGTCAGGGCGTGGCATCGGAACCGTGGCATCTGGCTCAGTGTGTGGGTGATGGCCGCATTCCGGCTGCCCGGACAAAGCACGATGTCCTTCACGCCGTGGACCAGCAGCAGGGCCGCCAGTTCTTGTATGCTCTGATTGTCACTAATCATCGGCGAGTTGTTTCAGTACGTTCGTTTTATGTAATATCTCTTGTTGTTCCTTCTCCAGTTCCGAGAATTGGTTCAGCCCTCCGCCGCCGTAATACAGGGTCTTGTGGCGATGGATGTTGGCGCATCGCAGGTTCACGTAGATGTGTGTGCCCTCTGGCATGTTGATGGGGCCTAAGTAGCCGCTGTAGTAGTTGCGCTCACATTTTTCCTTGCTCAGAATCAGCCGCAGGGCTTTCTCTTGCGGCATTCCGCACACGGCAGGGGTGGGGTGGATGAGCCGTATCAGGTCGGACGTGTGATAGGCAGGAGTGGGGGTAAGGCTGAATTCGGTGCACAGGTGGAACAGGTGGCCGGCCCTGCGGGTGTGTCTCGTCCCTTCTGTGAATGGGATGCCCGCTTGCCGGAAAGTCTCTTCTAAGTATCTGACTACTGTCTGGTGCTCCATCTGGTTCTTCTGGTCCCATTCCGTTTTCTCGTCTTTTTTCGTACCCGCGAGAGCCATCGTATGGAATATCCCGTTCTCGCATTTCAGCAGCACTTCCGGGGTGATGCCCATCCATCGCCCCGACTGGGGGGTGTACACCAGGCTCACCATGGAGTTGGGGAATCCCTCGACGGCCTTGCAGAAGAGTTCCGCCTCCCGCTCTTTCAGGTGATACCTTCCGCGCTCCGTCTGCTTGTCAGCCGCCACGATTTTCTCGACCTCATTCCTCTGTATGGCCTCCTTCGATTGTCGGAAAAACTCTTTGTATCGGCTTTCTGTATGTCGGACGACGGGGTTCGCCAGGCAAACCCTATGCCGAGGCAGTTGGCGCGTCGCCATGCCGATAGCCTCCCAGCCTTGCGCCACGACTTGGGGGGCAATGAGCAGGGTGGGGCACAGGGCAGTTTCTTGGAAGGGCGCAAGGACGAATCCCCGGGGTTCCTCTTCTCCCTGGGAGAGAGGTCTGGTTTCACCCTCTGTCTGCAGGATGAGACGTATGGCTGTCTCTTTCGGAAGACGGAAGAGCGCAAAACCAAGACCGCTTTTTAGCAGCCTCTCCACGCACTTTTGGGGGGCGGTTATCGTATTCTGGCATTTCATGTCGAATGCAAAAGTACAAACTTTTTGTGACATTAGAGCTAATTTCATTGCCCTTTTTCCACTGTCATCGCGCGCGCACCATAATTATATGTTCCTGTAGTGCCCCTGTCCCGCTTCGCTGCCCACCTGGACCACCCAGAACGGCAAATATGGTCGAAAGATAACGAGCAAGACGAACGGGAACTCCCTTTTCCTGGCTGCCGCCGGGTATCGCGGCGATACGTCGCTCAACGACGCAGCAGGTTCCTGTGGCAACTACTGGTCGCGTACGCTCGGCGCGTACTACCCGGACGACGCGTGGTACCTGTACTTCAATTCGGGCAGTATCAGCACGGACAACCTCAGCCGCTGCTACGGCCGATCCGTGCGCCCTGTGCGCAATCAGTAACGGCATTTAGTCATTTACCATTTAGTCATTTACCATTTACCATTTACTGGCTTCGGCCCCGAGATATAAGCATTGCGCCATCGACCTCATGCCGATGGCGCTTTCGTTTGTCCTCAGTCGTCTTTCCGCTCGACCGTAGTGGGGCAGCGGTAACTAAATTCCTCCCCTAAGGGGGAGGGAGGGTAAAGGTAAAAGGCTAATGGAAGCCCCTTTCGCGATTATGTCGAGGAGAGGTTTTCTTCGTTAATGGACAATTCCAATGGACAATGGACAATGGGCAATGGACAATGGGCAATGGATAATGTGCCCGCCCGCTGTCATCTTAGTTGAACTCCGCTATCATCTTAGATGAACTCAACTATCGTCATAGATGAACTCATCTATCGTCTTAGCTGAACTCATCTATCGTCTTAGCTGAACTCATCTATCGTCTTAGCTGAACTCAACTATCGTCTTAGATGAACTCATCTATCGTCATAGCTGAACTCATCTATCGTCTTAGATGAACTCATCTATCGTCATAGCGGCCGTCCGCTGTCGTCTGTGCGGCCGTCCGCTACCGTCTGAGCGGCCGTCCGTACCCACCTTAGTGGCGGGGCGTTACCGTCTGAGCGGCACGCCGTACACACGACCGCGGCTAACCCCTAAGTCGCGAGCGGCGTGCGGCTAAGGCAGGAGCGGCGGGCGGCTATGTCGCGAGCGGCGGGCGGCTAAGACGTGAATGGCAGTATGCTGAAACGCAAAGGGCGGGGAATCTGATGACGCGTGGCGGTCTGTGCAAGAGGTTGTGGTAACCAGGCTTCCCTCCCTCTCTTGCGTGCGTTCGCGCGCGTATATATATAAGGTATGTTTTCCCGCCTCTCCGTCCCCCCTTCTGGCCTGTTGAAAAAAAATTAAAAAAAAGTTGCTAAAATATTTTGTCAGTTCGTAAAGTTGGCGTACCTTTGCACTCGCGTCTCGGAAAAAGGGTCGCAAGAGAATAGTTCTTTGACAGAATTCCATAGACAAGAAAAGTAGTACAAGAAATGAGAATCGAACCGTCGATTCTGTGTAGCGACAGCCGGGTGAAATGGTTATGGCATCTTGTTTTTCTTATTTAGAATAGGAAAAGAGAAAAGATAGTACAATGAAGAGTTTGATCCTGGCTCAGGATGAACGCTAGCTACAGGCTTAACACATGCAAGTCGAGGGGCATCATGGAGATTGCTTGCAATCTCTGATGGCGACCGGCGCACGGGTGCGTAACACGTATCCAATCTACCCACCGCTCGGGGATAGCCTTGCGAAAGTAAGATTAATACCCGATGGTTTACGGTTTCCGCATGGAGATTGTAATAAAGATTCATCGGCGATGGATGAGGATGCGTCCGATTAGCTAGTTGGCGGGGTAACGGCCCACCAAGGCGACGATCGGTAGGGGTTCTGAGAGGAAGGTCCCCCACACTGGAACTGAGACACGGTCCAGACTCCTACGGGAGGCAGCAGTGAGGAATATTGGTCAATGGGCG
>FLNZ01005818.1_pt1 | contig 28236 bp, 22 predicted proteins | sample 1140391 | NCBI WGS metagenome assembly FLNZ01 (sample SAMEA3878171, study PRJEB12797) | bioreactor metagenome | biome: Moose rumen | place: Sweden | collected 2011-10 | reverse complement strand
CTCTTGATGAAAATGGGGATTTACCATTTCAAAAGAGTTCAGACACTGGAAATGTGACTAATCTTCCAGACCAAATGACTGCTGATGAAGTATATCAAAGACTTTCACAGCAGTATTCTCCAGATTCATCAGAGGCCAAATTATCTAAACTTGTATTCAGTGTTCTTCAGCAAACTGGAATACAATTCAGAGCTGCTGATTTACCAGAAGATGTTAGAGGAAGATTCTCTGCAAGTGACAATGTAATATATTTTAATAGGCAAGGTATCCTCAGTAATACCCTTCTTCACGAGGCTATTCATGCTGTTAGTATTTACTACATGAAAGCTGTTAATAAAGAAGGATTTTCAAAAGAAGTTCAAATAGCGTGTAAAGAAATTGAGGAATGCTATGAGCTTCTTAAACAAGATATGCTTGATAGGAAAGTTCCTATTAGTAGTATCTATGGAATGACAAGTGCTACTGAACTTGTTGCTGAAATTACAAGGCCAGAAGTTGTTTCGCTTATTAGAGATTATGATGCAAGACACAAGGGACAGAACATATTCCAAAAACTCGTAAATGCTATTGCAAAGTTCTTTGGAATCAATAAGACATACGGTAGTCTTGAAAAGACACTTAAGGATGCTCTTGTTACTCTTATAGAAAATCCAAATGCTCAATTGATGAGAAGATATGCACTGGAGAATAGAACAGCAAAAGAGAATTGGAACATTTTAAGAGAAAGAAGTACAGAGTGGTCAAAGTCATCTAAGTATAGAGAAATAATTGAAGCTGCTGCTGAAAGAGCACAGGAAGATGGGAGGGCCGAAATTACTGTTTCAAAACAGGATATTATGGATGGTGTTGCTTTCCGTATTCCTGAAAACGTCTCTGGTGGTATAATTTCTGATTCTCCTATTGGGACTGTATTTGTCAGTATACAAAAAAGAGGAGCATTTGATACAGGAGAAGAGATACCGTTCTTCTTTACTATAGATGGTGCATATAGAGTTGATGGAGACAATGTTACACTTCCAATAAGGTTTATTAGTTTGGAATGGTTATCTACCAACCAGTTTAATGTGCAAACTGCTCAAAATGGCATGCCATACATCACGGATATAATGCCTTTATTTAGCAGTATAGCAGAGTCTTCTCAACAAAGTCAAGCCTTTACAAAGAGTTCTACCGATGCTGACATAAGAAATAAAGTTCTTTCCGAACCCAATGACAGAAGTAAGTTTAAATACACAAGAATAAATAAAGCTTTTAAAGATACTCTGTTAGAGCACCTTAAAAAGGATAGTAATCTTGGTGACTATGGTTACAGTGCTCCAAAGAGAAGAGCACTTATAGACATGACTAATGCCCTTTTTGATTATTTTGATAGAGAGGGCTATAGAATTGTCATTACCAACAATCCTATTGATTCTACAGGAAGGGGCTCTGCTGTAACATCTTTTGGAAAGACTGTAGCAATTTATTACCAAGATTCACCAGCTCAGGGTGGTAAGTATCTTAGTATAGTACATGAGCTTTTACATGTCGCTACAAATCAGGCTATTAGCTTTGATTCAATGGGTAGAGACATCGCTGATGAAAGACTCTCTGCATACTATAACTTATTCGTTGCAAAACTTAATGAAGATGCTGAGTATAGCAAGTATAAAGGGCTTATACTCAATGCTAAATCTTATGAGGAATTAGATGAAAAAGTTCCCCTTAGGTATCAGATACTTGACCATGCTGCGGAAAGTCCCGGAGAGTTTATCTCAATGTGTGTGTCCAATGCTGAAGTCCAAAGAACACTTGAATCAATTATTTGGGCTGATGTAAACGCACCAAAAGAGGGTTCTCTCTTCCAAGAAATTGTGAGGTACCTCAAAGACATAATTAGCAGAATATTCAGAGGTTCTTCCTATTTAAGTCATGTTGATTTTCTTGATACTGTTACAGAGTTTCTTGTTGATACGCGTTTTGTTGGTGAAAGGGAGCAGATGTTCAGGACTGCTGAACCAGAAGAGTATGCTAAAGAACAAGAAAGATGGAATCAAATATGGGAAAATGCAACAGAGTTTGGCACTACAATTAGTAAACAACAAGCTCCTCAACAGCAAGGGCCTATTAATATCTGGGCTGGTTCTAACGAGAATGCTGATTTGAGTAATATGGCTCAAAGGCCATTTACATTTGCAGACCCCCTTTATACGAATGGAACTATAAGACAATTCAATTCAGTTGAACAGGCTTTTCAAGCATACAAATTAAAATATGCTCCAATGGACTTGGCTGATGCTGAAAATATCCTTGATGCTATTAATAGTGGTTCTCCATTTGAGGCCAGAAGAATAGGTAATACAATCAGAAGTCTTGATAGGGCAAGGTGGGATGCTGATAAGTTTGGCATAATAAAAGAGCTTATCAAAGCTTCTTTCCAGCAGAATCCACGGGCACTCCAAAGACTTCTTGCTACTGGAGATGCAGTATTTACACACAATCAAGAAACAAGTATCTGGAAAACAGAATTTCCTCGTATCTTAATGGAGGTAAGAAGCGAACTGAGAAGTGAACAAAACGCTCAGCCTACTCAATCAACTGAAACAGAGCCACTTCTTGCTCCTCCAAGTGTAGAAAGGGAGTTTCATACCAAAGAAGTTGACCTTGTAACAAAGATTGACAATCTCTTCTCTGGAGATATTGATGCTTCTGAAATCTCGGCAGAGGCTAATAAGGCCGTTGATTGGATAAGTGACCAGCTTACTCAATACATGGAAGACCATGAACTTGTCTATGAAAAGTTCTTTAAGGATAATCCAAGTTCTCCAAGCAAGGAAGAAGTGATGAAGAAACTTGATAATGTTTCTTCAAGAAAGGAAATGCTTGAAACTGTGGGACTTGACAAGATGATTGAGTTCTATAAAGAAGAAGTATTGTCAATGACTGATGAAAATGCAGACATATTTGACAATATGGACGATGCTGAACTGGATAAGTATGATGCCATTAAGGATAATATCGAGGGGCTTATTCAGTTAGGATATTCAAGATTCCTCGGTAGAGAAGGGTTTGGATTTACAATCTCTGATGTTGAAGGTGAGACTTTCAGTGTGGCTGAAGAGAGAAGTAAGGAAGACCAGACAAACCCAGATGACTTTAATGGTCAGGCTGATATTGATGGTAATGAGGAAGTAAGAAACCAGCAAGAACATTGGCAAATTGAGAATGCTACCAGAGACATTATGGATAATGCTTCTGCAAAGGTCAAGCAGGCTATTGCAGATTGTTATATCCTTGAAGATAATGGTAAAGTAGATGAGAATGGTAACAAGAAATATGACATTGCCCGTGACAATCTGAATAGAAATGAAAGGGTAGTTCCCATTCAGGCTGTTCGGTCTATTGTCAAATGGACTCAGGGGGCTGTTAAACTCAGTCAAATGGTTTCTAAACTTGAATCAAGGCTTGGTACTGACCCTTGGATAAGTCAGATTGTCACACGACTGAAAGATACTACTGGTAATGAGGCTGATTTCCAAAGTCAGTTCTTCAATACTTTCTGCAAGCATTTCCAGCCATATAGCATTGTCAAGAGAAGGGCTGATGGCACATTCTATACGATGGTTGTCAATGCCCATCCAGCCCTTAATGATGCTTTGAATGCCTTGAGTATTCAATATAAGACTGGTACCTTTCCTCTTGTCAATGAGGAAGGCGTTGTCCAAATGTCCAATGTAGAGAATCTTGCTTACCTTAGGGACTCCCTGCAAGGACAAGGCAATCTCTCTGAGGAGAACAGGTCTGATGTGGTTGAAATCATTGGCAGAATCCTTGAAACTATAGGTATGCCTCAGCCAAGCGATGCTATTAACAGGATTCTTACAAATACTTTGAAAGACCTTGTGTGGGCCAATACAAAGAATATTGTAGAGAAACTTACCGCAGCTGCTGATGAAAGAGGCTACAATCCACTTCAATATACTGGAAATAAGAATGGTATAAGAAGCTATCTTTCCAATATCCTTCGTCCATTTACCAATCAGCTTGAGGATACCCTTGTATCGTCTGTATTTGACAGTGGCAAGATGTATCAGTCTTATATAACTCCCTCTTGGACTACCAAGCTCTTTACGAAGATGCATCTTCCTGATAAGGAGTTCAAGCAGTTCATACTGAACGAATTTGGACAGTCTGAATGGTTTATTGACAGTGATGCACTTACTGACCTTGCCACTCTTGACGAGCAAGGAAAGCTTAACTATCTACAGGATAATCCTAATATATGGAGATTGCCTTGGGTTGGTGAGCTTATGAGGATGAGTGAAGCTGACAGACAAAAAGCCTTCAATCATAAGGTTCAGCTTAATTTCAATAAGCAGAACTACATGAGAGGCATGAATGACCTTGAATATGTCATGTCGGTTTACACAGAATACTTTGCAGAATCTTCTGATGCTGAAAAGGGAGTATTGTTTGGTAACTATAGATTCCCCATGATTTCAAACAAGCCTTCCAACGAGTTTATCAGATTCATAAGACATACTGGTATTGATGGTAGAATAGAAATTCTTGAGGGTCTCACAAAAATATTCCACCAAGAACTTAGTCGTATCCAAACCGTTGAGATGCGCAATCTCAAGGAAGGGGATGCCGGATTTATTGCCAACTTTGATGCTAATGAAGGTAAGGGTAAGGGACTGCAATTCAATTTCCTTGATTATCTGAATGAGTATCTTAATGGCAGTAAGAGTGATACTGCTCTTGGTAAATTGATTGACAGGAAGCTACATGCTACTGAAGCCAATCAACTTACATCTGATGAACTTACTGAACTTGATAGACTTGTTCAGAAAGAAATAACAAGCCATCTTGATGGTCTTGCTGACAGGCTTATTTCCCAATACAAGCAGAATGGCCTCTTCGAGGCATTGAAAGGTATTGAGCATATAGGTAAGACCGATGCTGCTGTTGAGGATGCCATCAGAGAGTTTGCTTGGAACGATAATTACGCTGAGGCAAACATTCTTGAAATGCTTGTTACTGACAAGGCATTCTATAAGAATGAAGAGGACCTTCAAAAGAGGCTTGCTCAGGTTCACTCTCCGGGTATTCGTGGCAACTGGGAAGCGACTGATTTTGAAGGCAAGCCAGTTTCTGATGGTAAGGTAAGAGCATTGAAACTTGCTGACTATGCTGGAATAGTCTCTGATACCATTGACAATGTAGAGGCTGTATTTGACAAGAAGATTGCTGAAAATCCTAATGACCATGATGGTTGGAAAGCACTTAAAGAGAGTGTACTTGCAGCTTATCGTGATATAAATGTTGTTGATGGTCAGGCATTTGTCAGTCCAACTGCTTATCGTAAAAAAGCAATTGCCTTTGGCGAGTGGACCAAGGATGATGAAGATGTCTATAATGCTCTCCTTCAAGGAAAGGCTAATCTTGCTCAAATCAAGAGGGTATTCAATCCAAGAAAGCCATTTACCTATGGCAAGGTAAACAAGAGTGTCAATGCTGGTCTTGGTACTCCAATCAAGACTCTGAATTATGGTGTTCAGTACAAAAACTCTGAATATCTTTTGATTATGGCTGATGCCCTTCTTAGAGGACAAGAAACTGGCAGACCAAACCTTCTTGGTGCTCTCTTTGATGTGATGGAGGAATCTGCAAAATCCAATCCTACAAGAGGTATTGACTTTGTGGTATTTGAGTCTGGTGTAAAGACTGGCCTTACAGGGGCAATATCTATCAATGAATTTATTGATGACCCTAATGGTAGAGAGAAGGCATTTACAAAGCTTTGGAACAGTGCATTCAGAGAAGATGGCTCTTATAATGAGGATTTCATAGATGTTCTTGATGCTGAGGATTATACTACCCAGCAGACAGTTCCTGAGCATTTCTTCCTGCATGGAGGTCTTCAGTGGGGTTCTCAGATTAGGGCAATGGCAACTTCTGACCTTGAAACTACATTTAATGGTGAGCCTGTCCTATATGAATATGTTAACACTCTGACTGGTAAAACAATTCCTATGGATGCACGAACTATTCGTGATGAGTGGGAAAGAAATACTGCTGCATACATTCAGAAGGGTATTGATGAACTCAGTGAGGAGCTTGGTCTGAATGACAACATGTCAATTGCTGACCGCAACATCCTTATATCGAAGCTCTTGCAGAGGGAAATTCTTTCTAACCAGAGATATGGAGTTGACCTTTTGCTTGCTTGTTCAGTTGATGAAAATGGTAATTTCCGTATTCCTCTTGGAGACCCTATCCAGTCAAAGAGAATTGAGCAGCTTCTTAACTCCATTGTAAAGAACAGAATCAACAAGCAAAAAGTTGAGGGTGGTAATCTGGTTGAAGTTACCAATTTCGGTACTTCCAAGAAACTTGAAATAAGATATAAGGATAAGGATGGTAATCTTCTCACCTCAAAGAGAGACTACCTTTCTCAAGGACATACTGAGGAAGAATTTAAACAGTATCTTAAGGAAAACCAATATGGCATTGCATACCACGAATGTTATGCTCCTGCTTGGGCAAGGGAGGTATTTCAGAAGTTTGCTGATGAAAAGGGCAGTGTAGATGTTGAAGCCATCAGGATGCTTAGTCCAGACCTCTTGAAGATGTTTGGCTATCGTATTCCTACAGAGGACAAGTATTCTACTGCTCCTTATATGATAGTAGGATTCCTTCCTCAAGAGGCTGGTGATGGATTTATGCAGCCTTGGGAAACTACTGTCATTGATGGTTCTGACTTTGATGTTGATAAGAAGAATCTGATGAGAATGGTTCTTGACTTGAAGTCTAAACTCCTGTCAAAGAGGGAGTTTCTTGAGAAGGAGGGGCTGACTGAAAATGACGAGTCGACTGAAAAGTATAAAAAGTATAGAAGGCAAGCAGTTTCTGCAAAAACTATTTATGATAAGTTAGGTGATAAGGCTGATGTTTCTCTCTCTGAGGAGGAAAGAAGAGAGGCTGAGTGGTACGAAAAGAGTAGGTATAAGAGAGATAGAAAGGCTCTGAAGAACGAGAGAAATGCAAGAAATGAGCAGGCTGAAGATGCTTTTGAGAGAAGATATCGTGAAAATGGCCTTGATAAGCTTGATGCTGCCATTCAGGAACTTGAAAATAAGGAAGACCTTACTGCTGCTGAGGAGGAAAAGCTTGCTGAGTATAAGCAAGACTACGAGAAGGGTTATGAAAGACTTACAGAGTCTGTTGATAAGATGCGGGAGAATAATGAGAAGTGGTATAAGAAAGCTGTTGAGGAGAGAAGGCAGAAACTTCCAGAGAGTATCGAAAAGTCCATTGAAGCTACAAAGAGAAGAAAGAAAGTTGAGATTGTAAGAAATATCCTTAATGAGGGCGTATTCAGAGATTCCTCTACAGTTCCAGAAAATCAGAGGGCTATCTTCCTTGCAGTCAAGCAAGCTTATCTTGATAGCATGTTTGAGGTTGTAAGACCAAAAGAGGGTAAAGGATACTTGAACAATAAGATGTTCAATATGCAGTGGGCCATTGCAACCCATGCATCAACTGCTGACAAGATGCTTAATCCGGGCAACTTCGAACCTCAAAAGAGAATGGGTTACATGGTTGCTGCCAACAGGCTTGGATACTCTTGGAATGAGCTTGAGAAGATGAAAACCAAGGACATTAAAGACCTTGTTTTCACTTCCAAGAACCTGATGGACTTTGATGTCCAGACCCAATTCTATAAGCAAAATGCAGTTGCTGGTCAGATACTTGGAATTTTTGCTGTGGCAAAGAGTGCCCATGCCATGTTTGAAGGCAGGAATTACGGTATTCTCGTTGATTCTCCATTCAGTATTGATGGTATGGAGTTCAGAGGAGCTATGCATTATGATGTCAAGTATGACAGAAATGGTGTTACTCTTGTAGGCAAGCACCTTGGTTCTCTTGTTGGAGCATCTGCTGATGCTGTGAAAGACCCTGTGCTTAACTTTATGAACATCAACAAGGAAACTATCAATGTCCTTAATACTGCATTGAGGTTAGGTCTTGACTTTGATACTGCTTCACTTCTCCTTTCAAGTAAGGCAGTCAGCGATGTGCTTGATACTTATAGGAGGAAGTCCTTATCAGAAAAAACATCCTTTGATAAGGAAGTCAGGAAGGCAATCAGAGACCTTGAGAAAAAAGAATGGATAGGAAAGGACAGTCCCCTTAAAAATCAAGACCTTACCAAAAGGGAAATGGTTTGGGCTATTACTGGTAAGATTAGAGAGGGTAATGAAGAGAAAGCCAAGCAAGCTGACCAGATTGTCTATAAGATTCTTAATGCCGTTTATCAGTTATCACAACTCTCGCAGAGAGCACAACCACTTACTGACCTTTCAAGACTCAATTCAGTAACATCAGCTCCTGGACCTTTGCATATCAATACTATTGCATCAGACAGAAAACTTGGTCCTGAAATCTCTATGGATGGAATCATAAGGTTTAAGGACAGTTATAAAGATATTGATGGAAATGTTGTCAATGTTGGAGAGCTTGAAGGAGAGGGAAGTTATGTGCTCGGTGTTCAAGTAAACAAGACAAACCTTCATACAATGCTTTTGACTGGAGCAATTGAAAGGTATGAGGACTATGACACTGTTGACAGAGAAATGGTATTTGATGACGTACCATCACTTAAGGCTTTCTATCGTTCATACGAGATTGTAAAGCAACTCTTTAAGGATTTGGGATTCACTACTGCGTCAGATTCATTCAACAAGGTTCTTGCAGCAGTTCCTGAGGATATTGAGTTCTCCCTTTATAACAAGGAAAAGCTTCTCAGCAGTTTGGCTGATTTCTTCCAGTCATATATTCTTGTCCAGAGTGGAGTAGTCAAGTCCTCTTGGCTTAAGAACTATGCACAAAACTTCGTTAAAGAATATGTAAAGGCTGATTATAAGTCACAAGAGAGGTTTAGGAACAATCCTTTTATTCAGGCCATTCAGCCTATCCTTATCTCTAAGGAAGGCGAGCCTGACAGATATGCTTTGAAGATTGAGACTACTGGCATGGAGCAGTCTGAAAAGGATGCTTTGAGTGCTGGGTGGATTCAACTTGAAAAGCAAGACCCCGAACTTTCACACAAGCTCTTTGTATACAACTTCTTTAGAGGTGGTATAGGATTTAATCCTAAGACTTTTATGGGACTTGTGCCCATTCAAGTCAAGGAGAAGATTCAAGGTTATATTGAAGCATATTCAAGTATTCCTACTGTAAATGGATATGATGTTATTGACCAATGGGTCAGGAATAACTGGATGAACAATGACCTTGTTGCTCCCGTAAGCCTAAGACTTAATCCTAATGCTGGTATAGTTCACATAGAAAAGAAGTATATCTACAATACTCCAACCTATATAAGAACTACTGTCGATGGAAACAACTATTTGTATAGATTAAGAAGTAGGGAAGACAAATCAGTTACCTATGAGAAGATTGAACCTCTTGGCAATAACGGGGAATATCTTGAAATGTATGGAACTAATGATGCTGTAAGTCCGTTTGACCATCCTCAAAGAGGCACTCTTGAAATTCAAGATTCTGACCATCTTGAGGAGAAGGTTGATGACCCTATGGCTGACCAACCTACTGTTGAGGAGCAAACAAGGGAACTTGTTGATTTTTATCAGGCTGCTTATGATGCTGAGGGTACTCAGGAGAGAGAAGAGGCAAGTAATGACGAGTCTTTTGACAAGGCTAACAAAGATTTGGATATTACTGTAAATAAGGATAAATTTGATGAAATTTTAGAGGATTTCTGTTAATATGGCAAGGAGAAAAAAGAATAATTGTACTTTCGTACCTGAAATCAACGGTGACCCAAGTGAAATGTATGTAGGTCTTATTGACATGCATGTCGAAAGACCTCTTGCAAATTATCTTTATGCCAAATACAAGGCCAGCAATGCTGCTGCCCAGATGGATGCTCAGCACTATCAGAGGAATACTCAAGGAGAGCATAGTGCTGCTGATATATATAAGTTTTTCAATGTGTCAGAAATCCAGAAGGCTCAAGGATTCTCCCTTTCGAGGATTGAAAACAAATATGGCATTGTTGACAACATGGGTGAGAGAGCCAGCTTCTCTGCGGTTGATGCTTATAACAAGGCCAAACAAATCAATGATAGTGAGGTTGGCCATGTTGCCAAGGTTGTAAAGCGTGGAGATGTGTTTACTGTTGTTGCAGATAAGAAGGATTCAAGGACTCAAGTGTGGCAAGGAGAGGTTGCTGGTGCTCTTGTAGGGTGGCAGACACTCCAAAACGGATTGAGAAATGCTGGTATTGATGCTGATGCTCTGGCATCAGCATTTCCAGAAATTGTCAATCCTATGGATATTAACAGGTTTCTTCAATATCTGCGTGATTTGAGGAGAAGAAGTCCAGATGCATTGTCTGAAAAGGACATTGAAATGCTTCTCTATACTGGTGAAGGTTCGGCAAAACTCCAAGCCCTCTCTACAAGAGGTTGGGGAGATGAGGCTGAAATGGCTTCAAAGATGTATGATATTCTTCATAACCCGTCCGGTAATTACGCTCAAAGTATAAAAGACCTTGTAACAAATGCACTTAACGAGGCTAAAACAATTAACAATAGTAAATTTGACACTATCTATGATGATGTCAAGGTAGCTGTAAATGATTTTCATACTGGCTCAGAAAGTGCCGCTATTGAAGCTGCCCTTACAAAGCTTGACAAAGACTTTGAAATCAATCATACTATCATAATAAGGACTGACAAGACCATTAAGAGACTGTCAGATGCAACTGCTGAGGCTGTACTTACCTTGCAGAGGCAACTAAGATATCTTCAAAAGCAGGAGGGTCGTGTTGGAGAAGGACTTGAAGTTGAAAAAACCCTTGACCAACTTACTAAGGAACTTGCCAGCAAGAAATACTATGCAGGACTTCTTGGTTTTTTGAGTAAGGCTAACAGATACTCCATTACTATCAGCAATATGCTCAAATCAGTTCCTGATAATGGCAATGCTATGGAATATTCCATTGCAATGGGTAAGGCTCTTTCAAAGGCAACCACGTTCAGGGATGGGTATAATGTCATTGTTCAGGCTCTTAGGAGTGCAGAAACACTCCTTATAGATGAGAATATGTCCAATGATGAACTTTCCCAGTTGAAGAATATTGCTGAGGAAATTGCAAAGAGAATGGACAGGCAGAAAGTCCTCATTGAAGAAATGCAGGAAGACCTTACTCTTACAGTTGCACAAGAGATTCTCGGTAGTGACACTGCTAATGGTGTTCCTATTGCTCAGCTTGTAAAGATGGGGGCTGCTGACAGTTCCCTTATGGATTTTCTTTACTCTTGTGAGAGAGTGTCTGACCCCATTGTGTCCTCTCTTGGTACTGTAATTCGTGATGCCCAGAGAAAGAGAGATAGGATTGCAAGTGAGTTTGCAGCAAGAATTGAACAGGCCAACAGGATTTACAAGGACTCTAAGGATGGCAATAAAGGAGATACACATTTTATGTACCAAGCAATTCAAAAGTCAAGGATTGATTGGAAGTCCTTTAAGGATGACAACGAGGCTGAAAAGAAGAGATTAAGAGAGGCCGGATATACTGGTAATGATTTTCATAATGCTTATACTGCTTGGTATCAGGCCCACACAAGAGAAGATGGTAATGGTAGAAGAATACCTAATGAGACTTATGTTGTAGAGGATACTGAGTATCGTGTGTATAGCAATCACGACTATGAGGCCTTTGAGAAAGACAAGGCTGCTATGGAAGGCAATCTTAGAAGAGCAAAAATAACTGGATTTGCTTTCAACGATGAGATGGAGAGATGGATTAATGAGCACACTGTTGAAGAGGTTGTTGATGAAAAGTCCGGTAGAACTGAGAGAGTGCCAAACCATGACTATGATATTTATGAGAATTACAGTGATTTTGAAAACTCAATGACTGATGCTCAAAGGCAGTATTATTATACAATGATGCAAATCAAGGGAGAGATTGGCACACTCCTTCCTTCTTATGCTCAAAAGCAATACTTGCCTCCACAGAGAAGAGCTTCTTGGGTTGATATTGTTACTGAGGGCAAGAGAAGGGGTCTTACTGCAAAGCAAGTAGCAAAGAACATTCTGAATAGAATGAACTTTATGAAACAAAAGGAGGATGATATTGCTTTTGTTGAGGGTGGAATTATAGGAGAGAAGGGTTCTACAAGAGCTTACAGTAGCTATGATGACACCATTCTCAGACAAGTCCCTATTTATTTCATCAACCCTCTTAGAGACCAGTCAGACCTTCTTATGGACTTCTCTGGTGCAGTACAGTCTCTTGGAGCTATTGCAGCTAACTATGCAGTCATTAACGGTTCACAAGAAAGAACTGCTGGTGAAAATGACGGTGTTGTTGGTGTGAGGGAAGTGGTTGAGAATATGGCTGACTACCTTAAATACAGGCCAATCAGTGACCGTGATGCTAATGGTAGAAAGAGAATTGACCTTGTTAAATGGGGTCAAGTCATGGTTGGCAAGGTACTTAGAAAGAATGCTGAAAAGACAACTACAGCATCAATTGTTGATGGCTTTGTAGCAAAACACATCTATAATGAGCAGCTTGCACTTGGCTCTGAGGATAGTGTATTAAGGAAACTTCAACTTGCAGTCCGTGGACTTCTTGGATATACCTCAGTTACTGCCCTTTCAGTCAATGTTAAAGGTGCGGTCTCAAACTGGCTTGTTGGTGAATATCAGATGTTGTTTGAAGGTATTTCCGGTAGTGCCCAAAGATTTAGAATTGGTCATCCAAGAGATAAAGCAGAGTTTTATACGCTAAAAGACTATGCAAGAGCAGATGCTATTATGTTTGGTCAAGGAGTAAAGCTTGGTACTGTAATGGACCATCTTGCCAATACTACTGGTACTCTTGGACACTTGCTTGAAAGAAAGTTTGACCCCCTTCAAGAGGTATATACTGAACTTGGGGAGAAACGTTACTATTCTGGGGTAAAAAAATTGATAGGTGGGTTCAACTGGATGGGATTGTATAGTGCTGGTGAGTCCCTTATTCACCTTCATAATATGTATGCAGTTCTCTGTAATGAAAAGGTACTCCTTGATGGAAAGCAGGTTTCCCTGTATGATGTATTTGATAGGGAAATGGAAGCTGACGGCAAGAATGCCAAACTTATTATAAAGCAGGGAGCTACAATGCTTGATGGCTCTGCTATTACAGATGAGTATCTTGAAAAGGTCCAAGCAAGAATAAGGCTTATCAATCAAAAGACTCACGGCTCTATGAATTCTGAGGATAAAGGAAATATCCATAGATTTATGATGGGTCGTGCTGCCATGCAATTCAAGCAGTGGATGGTTGAGCACTATTCAAGAAGGTATCGTGGAAGATACTTTGATGGTACTACAAGAACTTGGCAGGAAGGGTACTACAATACTGTCTATAAGATGATGAAATCTTGGGTTTCTGATATTCTTAAGCTTAACATAGAAGCTAATTGTAGGTGGGACCAACTTGACAATACCCAAAAGAATAATGTGACAAGGGCAATTTCAGAACTTGTTTGCTTTGCTGGGCTTCTTGGCCTTTCTGCTGCTCTTGGAGACCCGAAGGACCATAAGGGTGAGGGTCTTTACAGATTCTTGATATATCAGATTAGAAGGCTCATTATGGATGAGGAGGCTTCCATTCCTCCAATTCCGGCAGTCACTGGTGGTGTAGTAAAGGAAGGAACAACCCTCGCTCAAACACCATTTGCCTTTGTAAAGACAGTCAATGGCTTACTCTATCCAATTACAGGTATTGGAGAGGTTGGACAAACCTATAAGACTGGAAGAAACAAGGGTAAAAATAAGTATTGGACGAAAGTCAAGAAGAATACACTTCCTTTCTATGGACAGATAGACCAGCTTCTTCACATGGATAATGAAGATTACGTATTCAACGTGTTTGACAATATTGCTTATAATAAGGGTAAGTAATAAACACTGAGAAAAAAGGTAGGTAGGTAGGGTTTCCCCTGCCTACCTTTTTGTTTAACCTTAATTGCAGCCATGAGCTGCTATAGGTCTAATGAATCTTAATCTTCTTATGTATATTCACATAAGCAGTATCTCCATTAATGGATGTAACATCAAGAACTTCTTTAATGAGTACATCCTTTTCCGGGTCTCTTGTAGCCCTCATTGAGAGGTACTGATTATTGAATACTGCTGTCATCAGTCTTTCTTTAGTATCCTGTGAAAGGGCATTCCACTGTTCTATTGTCATAGTCCTAGAAATATTTTAGTTCTGTACTCATCAAATGCATGGAACCAGTCTACCATCTCCAATGTAAACCAAATCATAACTAACAGTGCCATTCTATTCCACAAACAAATGTAACTTCATTCTTTTCAGCTTCCTTACTCAGATTCTCAGCAGCCTTTTCACACATCCTCTTTTTGGTATCAAGTGTTTTCCAATTAGAGTCAGAGATGATTTTCTTACTTCCACAGATAGGACATACCTTAAATCTGCTACCATATTTTAGGCTTATGGATGAGCCGCATTCTGGGCAAGCCACTTTACTTGAAGTCCTGCCGTAACCAATAGTAAGATTGCTTCTAAAGTTTTGGTACTCTCTATACCTTGTCAGGAAGTTTGCAAAAGCGTTCTGATATCCCTTCGACAGTATCTTTGTAGTATACGCAGCTAAAATAGCGGTATTACTTCCATAGCTTTTGTTAGTTACATAGCTTATTGCTTCATCGTGGTCAGCAAGCACTTTGTTTGTTACTTCAACCTTTTGAACTTTTTCTCTTCCACTGTAGTCCGTATTAAATTCAAAGTTCTTGAATTCGTTGATAAGATTTAGGATATTCTTACTTTGGTTTGTGTGCCATTCGTGCATAATTAAATGTATTTATAAAACAACTCCCTTATCATTTAGTATATTCCACCACTTTTCAGCAATGTATTGTGCATCTGGATGGGGCTTACCAGTAGTTCCTCTCAATCTCAAATCAAAGAAATGGGTCCAATCATCTTCAAATCCGCACATACAAAGTTCTGATTTGGTACAAAGAGGCAATACTTCCCGTGCTTGTTGAGGCTTTGCTTCAGCAGATAACAAATCCATGTAGAACTTTTCAGCTTCATAGCACTGATAACCAAATATGAAAGTTCTTCCATCAACCTCATCAGCTTTGAGTGGAGCATTGTATTCCTCCTCTTTAGCTTCACTCCACGATGGAATGATAAAGGTTACTTGATTTTCAAGTCTGTCTTTTGAGTAATTACAGTACCTTGTGCTTTCATTAGCAAAGCTAAACTTTCTATGTCTCAAGAACTCCCTGCCAATACCAATAGAGATTACAAATCTTGCAGTATATCTCTTATAGTGATATTCAGTTGGATGGAGTGCCATGTAATCCAAATCATTTTTCCATCCATTCTCAATGATTACTCTGTAGTTGGTAGTTATATAAGCCTTGCTTTCACCGTCCTGTATAAATACCTTTGAATACGGATTTTTCTGATACTTTTTTGCTATAGTTGGCTTTGTAGTAGTACCATAAGAGTATGAGTACCTTTTAATTGGCACTGTCAAGTATATTGTACCAAACTCAAGCATAGCTGTGTGGCCATTCTTAATGAGGGCATCTACGAAAGTTTTTGCACCTTCACCAGTTTTAGGTGTAGACTTATAACAAGTGGCAGAAGCCTCACATATAGCATTATAAACCCCTTGAAGTCCAACACCTTGTTCCAAAAGTTCAACATAAGGCTTAATAAGCTTCATAACTTTTCTGTCTTTATAATGTTGTCAGCATCATCATCCTTCATGTCTGAAATGTTTCTAACAATGAGCTGGCTCAGGTGGGCAAGGTTATATGCATTCAATACTGCCGTGCCTAATGTATCATTCTTTGTGATGTATGTTACTTTGTATTTTATCATTGCCAATTAAAAGTTTCTTGTATGCTTAATATCTTTAAACAATCAGTTGCTTCATCTTCAAATTTGGTTTTCGCTACATCCAGATTGATTGCCTCAATCCAGATGTAGCAAATATCAAAATCAATGTTTTTGTAAATAAAGCAGTATGTGTGCTTACTTGTCACTCGTGTGGAATAAAGTTATTTTCGATTACCTCAAATTCATCCTCGTGCCAAGGTGTATGCCTTTGAATCTCACTCTTTAAGGATTCAAGGTCATATTGTTTTGTCAGCCAGTTATTTTCTTCCAAATCAGCAATAAGCTCGTTCTGACATTCTTGAAGTATATAATTAGGCAGAATACCCATATCTTCCACAGCATCACGAAGGTCTTCATTTGTATAGTTCTCATCAACAATTACATCAACTGATTTACTATAAGTAACTGATATACAAACATTTACTTTGACCTTCTTTGGTTCTGGCTGGTTATATGGTGCTCTCTTATCATACTGTGCTCCAAGTGGATATCCACCAAGACTATTTTCCATTACTCGAATACTTTGATGTAATTCTCCAAGATAAGTCTGTTGTTCTTCCTTGCAAAGGTAATCTCTGCAACTTCTTTAATGGCAATAGCTGTTGGATTTCCATTATGTGCAGACTCTGCTTTGAGTGCAATAATTGCATTTCTCACATCTTCTGCAACAACAACTGCCATTCCCTCATAACTCGGAAATCCAATTACTTTGTAACTTATTGCCCAAGGCTTGATGGCAGGTTTTTCAGGCGGGTTGCAGGAAGTCTCTGCTTGTACATGTTCACAATCCTGCTCTTTGTTTTTAGTCTCGTTCATACCAATTTCTAATAAGTTCTATTTCTTGACAAATAACCTCATAGATTCTCTTTTCAATACCACTATGGTCTACAAACCTTCTTTCTTTCATCCTTCCAATGACATGTAGCCAGTTTCCTGATTGTAGGCAAGACAAATCATTTTTATCTTCCCAAGCTTGGCATTCAAACCAAGTAGTATCAACAAGGGATGCTCCTTTAGGTCCAGTGTAGGCATATTGAGTAGCAATGGAAAATCTTGCTACTCTTATACCATATATTTCTGTGAATGATACATTATTAATGTATCCTTGTAGTTCTATTTTATTTAAATATTCCATAGCTTAATGTCTCCAACAAGTATCTACTTCCGCTGATGCTGGAATTGGTAGTGATTTACAATACTTTGCAGCAGCATTGAACATGTAGTCTTCTACCTTCTTTTCAAAGCCAGAATCTTTTGGTGCTTCCCACAACATTTCATCATGTACTAACGCACAAAGCTTCATTGTACCAAATAAATTGTTGTCGACTACATAGTTGAATAGATTAGTAGTTGCCTCTTTAAGAATTATTGCCGCAGTACCTTGACAAGGAGAATTTCTTACCATCCTATCGTACTTTGAAGCTGCTTTGAAATGCTCACGAACCTTCAATGCAATTGCATCTCCAGTACCCTTATGATAGTTACGATACTCTTCCCAAAATTCTGGTGTAAACTCTTTTTGTCTTTCAAGCCATTGCTTATGGTCCCACCAATACATTTTGTGGCCCGTAATTGGATTGATAAGTACATAGCCGTGCTCCCTTACAAACTTACTTCCCTTCTTTGCAAATTCAGCAGTTCCTTTAAAGCCGTCTTCATAGTTTTTAATGATGGCATTTGCTTCTTCTTCAGAACAAGCAAGTGCCTGCATAATTGCTCTTGCGCCGCCACCAAAACTCAACGCGAACTCCGGGCCTTTGGCTAACTGTCTGAGTTTCGGATACTTAGCTTTAATCTCTTCAACCGGAACTTCAGCTAATTGCTCTTTGAAAAATACCTTTGCATATACAGAATGACTATCAAGACCCTTATTAAACATGTCAATAATGGCTTGGTCTTGATAAATATCTCCTGCTAAACGGGCTTCCTCCGCAGCAAAATCGCAATCAATAAGGTAGTTACCTTCTTCAGCAACAAAACACGCTCTTGTCTCTTCGTCATTAGGAAGCTGCTGAATGTTTGGCATCTTACATTGTGATGCTGGAATCTTTTTAATTTTTGCAATATCAGCATCTTCTCCAGAACCACAAGACATGCGGCCCGAACTTGCGCCAATTTGCTTGTAGTTTGTGTGGATTCTTCCCGTCTTTGGGTTAACAATGTTTAGGTGTCCTTGTCCATAAGTAGATACAATTTTTGATGATTCCTTGTAATCAAAATACAGCTTGAGAAAGGTGTCGTTGATACCTTTTTGCATCTTAAGCGTCTTTTCAAGAACACTATCCTTATCCTCTCCAGTCTTTTTATCTTGTACAGTAGTATCAAATCCAAGAATCTTCGCTACTTTAGTGACTTGCTGTGGAGAGTCCCAGTTGATTAAGCATTTTGGAGTTAGGTCAAATCCAGTAAAAAGGTCCCCTTGCCTGTCAATGGAAACAAATTCAGATAATGATGAGGTCTCCACAAGGAAAGAATCAAGAGCCTTTTTTCGTGCTTCAAGGTTTTCTTGGTCTTTCTTCATTTTGGCTTTCCATTTTTCAGTATCAAGCTTAATTCCGCACCACTCCATATAAGCCATTGCAGGAATTACATTACATTCAAGCTCAACAGCCTTAAGACACTCTTTCCTTTTAGCTTCAGCAACTTGACTTTGCATTATCTTTTCAAGATAAGTCACATCGCCTGCTGCGTAGAGGATAACCTCTGGGGATAGTCCTCTCCAGATAATTTCTCCTCTGATTGACTTGTCAATATCAATTTTAAGTCTCTCCCAAGCAACTGATTTTAGAGAATAAGACTTGATTCCAGCAGGATATCCAAGATACATAGTTTGTTCTGCAATCATAGTATCATAAATCTTACGAGGTATGATACCATAATTGTAGAAAAACTGCAAATCGAATTTGGCATTATGGAATAGGCATCTTTTTGATTCTATTGTATTCTTAAATAGCTTGATGTCTACCGTAGTGCAATCAACTACAATTCTTGCATCAGCTTTATCATTGCCGAACTGAACGCAAAGGAAATCACAAAGATGGGCATTTCTTCCCGTAGTCTCCGAATCTACTTGAAGGAGAACCCAATCCTTCATCATCTCCAATGCGCTCTGTTCGTCAATGACCTTGTACAAATCAGACTCAAAGAGTTCCTGCTGTTTTGTTACTAGAAATATACTCATTTTTGTACACCCATTTATATCCCTTTCCTGTTTTATTAACCCCTGTTACGCAAGCACTAATGCAGTTTTGATTACAAGAAAGGAATTTTGCTGCGTCCTTTATACAAGGCCATTCTTTAATAAACTCCCCTTCTTTAGTTAGTTGAACTACTGCTTTGTATTTACTAATACTAATATTCTTTTTTCTCTCTTCAGAAAATACAGTACCTTTCAGCTTTTCTCCTATTTTTCGTTTGTGCTCTTCGGTTAATTTTCTTCCAGTATTATCACAAATGTTTTCTCCTCCAGCAGAAAGATTATATAGTAAAATTCCTTCCTTTTTGAAGTCTGCTATGTATCTTACTTCTAAGATGTTCAATTTTTGTTTGAGCTCTTTTTTTGAAAACGCTGATACTTTAGCTAGTTCTCCAAATTCAAAAGCATCTATTCCATACTTTCTTATTGCTTTATAAAATAGTGTTTTATTTCCGTGTTTTGCACGCGACTTGTGTTCCTCTCTTCTCCGTTTTAGTGTTTGCATAGTTTGTCCTATGTAAAACTTATTAGATGGAGATTTAAAATAGTAAATTAGTCCCTCAAGCATATTATGTTATTTTTGGGACTAATTTACTAAGTAAATCTGATTTATACAAGGAAAATCATAGTTAATTCTTTTTAAGTGAATATGCAATCATTGAGTTAAAGTCCAGTATATATTTATATTTCGTAAAGAATCCAGTTCCAAGAATGCCATGAATAGTTACTCCATACTCCTTTTTGATTGTATCCATAGTGTCTGACAAATCGTTTACATAACATTCAAAGTCAAACTCCATGTCCCTATAAGCCAAAGGAAGAGTAACTATTATACCTCCCTCAGATTCTCCAGAAATACCAGTAACTCCAACATGAAACTCTTCTGATACTTCGTGATTAAGGTCTTTTAGCGTTTTCTTGTTGATAATACATACATTGGAACCCGTATCAAGTACCATATTTACAGTCTTACCATTATTTGTAAATGATATAATTGGTAATCCCGTAAGATTGAGACTTTCTAAAAAAGACATATTCTTTTTTGCAAGAATTTGCCTCTGATGTTCTCTTTCATACTCTCTGTAGAGCATCCAGATAATACCAATTGCTGCTACAGTTAATAAAACAATTCTAAATATTTCCATTTTTAATTTACTCCTGTTGAACCAAATCCACCCCTACTGTTTTCATTGCCCTTGAGCCACTCTTCCTCAACAAGTTCAATTCCATCACATGTAAGCCAATGGTACTTTTGTTCCTTGGTTGCAAACTGGCTTGGCATTATTCTGAACTGACAGATTCTTGTATTCTTTTTAATGGCAACTGCTTCCATAGCAAGAGCAGGAAATCCCCAAACATCTTTTTCTCCAGAATAACTATGGTCTATAACTCCTTGAGAATTGACTTGCAGTATTTTGAAGTTCTTGAATGTGCTACTTCTTGGCACAATGTGCGCTTCAAAACCTTCTGGAATTTGCATGCGTACACCTAAAGACAGAATTTTAAATTCTCCTTGTGAGAGGTGCGTATCTTCAGCAAGTCTTAAATCAATCCATTCTCCTTTTGAATTTATCTCAATGGGGTCAATACCATTTGCAACCCTCATGTATTTAATTTTCAGTTTCATTTTCTATGTGAATTCTAATGTTTCCTCTCATCCACTGGATTTCTGATTCTTTGAATCCCTTTCTTTTGAAGAAGTGTTCAGAGTCTTCTCTCTCCGAGATAGGAAATATGAACACCTCTCCAGTAGAAAAGTCAAGAATTGCTATCTTTTCTTGTGTTATCATATCAATTTGTCCTTAGCCAATTTACAATATCTTGTGATTCCTTTGTACCAAATGGATACTCAGGTTTTTCATCAAGATACTTTTTCAACTCCTTACCAATCGTATATGGGTCTCTCCAGATGATGTGATAACCAGAAGGTGTAATAAGTTCAAGCTGTCCAGTAACCTCTGTCAAGGGAAAATCCCAAACCATTGGCTTACAGTTCTTACGATTGACTACAATAAACTTATATGGAAGAACTTTATAGTCTTTGAAGAACGGGTCTGCCTGTACTGTATTTTTTAGTAATCTAAAGTACAATTTTGCCTGAATATCATAGCGGTACTTTTGAAAAGAAAGCGGAAATTCCCATTCATTATGTGAACTGGTCTTCAAGTCGCATGGCTGAATTGTTTTGGCATTATTATCAACAACTGCCAAATCCATCATGCACCTGTAGTTAACTCCTTGATGTGAGCCTTTGAATTTAAGCTGATAGAACCTCTGAATTGTGTCATCGAATGGGTCATTTTCTGCAAAGTAGAAAGATGTAAATTGGCTTGTTTTCAATGCTTCTACACATCTTCTTGCATCTTCAACATCTTCCGGAGAGACTACCTTCTTGCCTTCTGCAATACAAAGCGTGTTATAATAGGCTTTACAGTTTTCCCTAATTTGTTTGACACGATAATTGGCATACTTATCTCCAGCATAGTAGTTACATTCTTTACCAACTCTTGCAAGTTCCTCATCCTTAAGCTCTTCAAATCTTTTTCCATCTTCCTTGTGGAGACTATACAGCCTCTGTGTAATTTCGAGCAAACTGTCAGTAAGTCCCGGATTGTCAATAACAATGAATTGCTGCTGGAATTCCTCCTCAGAGCCTGTAATCAGAGTATCAACCATACTTCCAAAAGTAAGGGAAGGAGTGTCTATGTGCTCGGAAAGTGTTGCAAGTGCACTAAACTTTCCTTCCCTTTCATATCTTGAAAGTGTTGAATATGACAATGCTGGGTCAGCTCTATATGTAGGCTCGTCTACAAGCCAAGAAATATCTTTTAGTGACTTTACCATTATGCTTCTTCAAACAAGTTATTAAATTCTTCTTCATTCATAACGAGGTCAAGGTCCTCAATGGAAATAAAATACTGCCCATTGTTAACTCTAAGCCATTGATGTTCAGCAAGTCTTACCAGTGGAACTCCGTTGCAAGTGTTAATCCAAGATTCTACGGTTGAAAACCTTTCCTCTATGTTTCTCCTTATTTCTGGAATAGCAGCAAACTCTTCCCAATTATTCCCATCAAACTTGACTGCTATTCCCCTTTGTTTGTACTGAATATTCATTTCTCAGCGTTTGAATAAATTCTTTTAATTGTCTTTTTGTGTGTATCTCTGCATATACAACTGGATAATCAAGAGTTTCAAGATATGCCCTAAACAACTTCTTACGCATAGGATACTGGTCATTAGACCATCCCTTTACTTCGATGATTACTTTGATACCATTGTAGTCAAATACGAAGTCTGGAGTATATTTCATACTTATCAGTTTCTTCATATTCAACTTGTTATGCCTTGTTTTACTTAAATCATAAAATGGCACTGTTGGATAGAACCCCTTAAAGTAAGTAAAGGTTTCCTCTTCGTATAGCGGGCTGAAACCAAACTCTTTCAAAGCTTTGTAAATCATTACCTCAGCTTTTGATTTCATTTCAATTCCATCCACAGTTGTTGGAGTGGCATTCAATATTCTCCTATTCTCAGTCATACAGCTTTAGAGTTACTCCAAAATTCTCTTGTACATAGTCAAGCATATTTTTCCAAATAGTATTTGGCATAGGAGTATTGTTCCTTGCATAATAAGCTGGATGATACTCCATAAACACTCCTCTACCATTGTCAAATATGTAATCCTTGAAAGACCAAGCCACTTTGCCAAACAAAAGGAAACAAGCATTTGTTTCACCTGACAATGCTGTAATTACCCTCTCTGTAAAAGGTCTCCAAGCATTTGTATGGCTGCCCGGATTGTTTAATTTTACAGTAAGGGCACTGTTAAGCAGCAGTACTCCTTGTGTTGCCCAGCTTTCAAGGCTTGGGTCAAATATAGGAAGATTCTCTGGATTTGCCAACGATAAAACGCTGTCCCTAATAATTTTTAAGGAAGGACTCAGTTGTTTGAATCCTTCCTTGCTGGGGTCATTGGCAAATGCAAGTCCCGTTGCTGAACCGTCAGCATACGGGTCTTGAGCAAGTATTACGGCCTTAACGTCTTTAGGTTGAACAGTTCTGAATGCGTGGAACACCCTACCAGTATCAGGACATATTGGAATACCATTCAGAGTAGCTTGCAACAGCATCTTCCTATACTTCATCAGTAGTGGTTCCCCAATAATGTCTATCCAATCTCCAAAAGTGTCATACATTTTCACAAATAGTATCTATATGATTGAGCAGTATTTCAGAAAGATTTTCGTTTATTCTATGAATCACATTATTTTCTACATGTTTCCAATCACTCATGTCTGTTATAGTCAGTTCATAGCCATCAAAAACAAAAGATGGAACTAACTTCTGTATAATGTACTTTGCTGTTGGATTTGATAGTTGCAACAACTGGAATCCTACAAACAGCTTCTTCTTTTTATTTTGCGCCTCATCATACAGGTTTACAAGGGCAAACACCGGAACTTTACCAACAAAGATAGTATCCCTTCCAAGATAATACGTTACAGTATCTACTTTCTTTTTAAGGATATTGTCAGTTAATCTCTGCCTACTACCCCCATATAAACTGTTAAATACTGCAATTGGTGTCCCACTGATTTCTCCATCAACAATAAACTTCCTTACTAACGCTGATGGTTTCTTGTCTTTAACATAGGACAATTCCATTTTTGGATATCTTAGAACTATCTCATTGCTTTCTGTAGGCATTGAAAGAGCATTAATATCTATTATTGGTGTGTCCATCCTTGAGAGGATAATATAGCGAGAAACTGCGGATGGGTTATCTCTTATTTGCATTACTTTTCTGTGTTAAGATACATTACATCTGCTTTGTAGGAGGTAAGAAATGGGAGTGGCATACTTCTCAATGGGTTAGACAAGTTTGCACAGTGATTAACCAAAAGATTAACCATGAATGCTCCAATCATATCAGCCAAATATCCTGTTTGTTTGAAAGAGCATCTTGTTTGTTCAGCTTCCCTATCACTAAAAAGAAAATTGTTTTTATATCTTTCGATATAATAATCATCCTCTCCGGTCATACAGAAGATTTGAAACTCATCTGCTGTCAGTCTTCCATCAATGAAAAGGCAGTCCTTTCTCTCCTCTTCTGGTTTTGAAAGCACATTATCATGCCACTTGTTGAAGAAATTTCTTCGAGAACTCATACTATCAAATCCACATACCATTACATCGCTTACAATAGTCTCTTCATTTGTATAATATCTTGGACAAGAAAATACGGAAGAGTAGTTTGTATATTTGATAATGCTCTCTGCAATAGCATCTGATTTGAGCTTCCCAATGTCTTCCCTGCTATAAAACTGTCCTGCAAGATTTACACTTTCAACAATATCGGAGTCAAACAAGTAGAGTGCTTTTGGATTAAGCTTTGCAAGAATGATTGCCATATTGGAGCCGATTCCTCCAACTCCAGCCAATATAACAGTTTGTTCTTGTACTTTCTTGAACCATTCAGCATCGGAAAATCTTGAAGTCTCCTCTCTGATATTGGAATATTCAGGAACTTCAACAACCTCTTCTTCTGGCGGACATTCTGGTTCTTGCGGTACTTCTTGGACAGGCTCTTCTTGTGGCTGAGGCTCAGAAGGAGTTGCTTCTTGGCTTGTAGAAGAGTTCATATTTGCCATTCTTTGGATGGCAAATTCTCTCAATTCCTCCTCTTCTTCTTGTGTAAGTGCTTGGGTTACTGATTGCTGTACAGCAGTCCTCGCAGAGACTTCTGCAAAGAAGTCATCAAAGTTATGGCTATTAGGCATTACATTAGTCTTGTTGAAATGATTTGTTGGATAGTATCGTTGTATTCAAGATTCAGCTTCTCAATATCTTCAGATACTTTCATCAGAAGTAGGCTTTCACCATCAAAATCAAGCTCATCATCTTCAATCCAAGAAGTATCGAAAACTGAAACCATGTAGTCCAACCAAAACTCGAACCACAATGCAAAATCTTCAGTTCCTTGTTTAAAAGCAGTCATATACATTCTATCCAATGCATTTCTGCTTCTTGCAGAGTCATCAAACGGACTTCCATTCAGCAGCAAACTAAACCACTTGTCATATCCGTGTTTTTTCCAAGCTAGCATTTCAAGCTCCTCAGGTCTTGTGAATGTATCCAGCTCATCATTGTCCCAGAGAGTTCCTTGCTTCTCTTGCTTGGAGAGGGTATTCAGATTGTTGAGTTTTACACATTCAACCAGATTGTCTTTTATAACAGTGTTCTCTTTGGAGCATTTGTGGTTGATTATGCCAAACCTGCTGATAGTGTCAAAGTTCTCGCCGATATTAGGCTTGACAATTTCAAGGTCAACATACTCAACCCAAGTGTCTTTCAATGCCCTTGCTTCTTCCTTATTTATACTTTGTGACTTCTCTTCGTTGGTATTGAACAGCTTATAAACTGTACTTCCTTGAAGGATTGTCTTTTGTTCCCCATCAAAAGTTACCTTTCTTGTAAGTCTTGCAACATATTGACCAGCATTATTCACTACGAGGGAAACAAAGTTATTCATTTCCATTCCGTAGGTATACAAAGTTGAGGCATCTTCACCACTGAAAAAAGCATTGAAAGAGCAATGACTGTGCAAGAGTGCCATGCAGTGGTCAGTTAAACCTTCCAAGAACATGTATCTGGTAATTTCAGGTTCATTAAGGCCAAACTCGGTGTGCACATGGGTACCTTGGTCCATCAGATACATATCATTTGCATGGATAGTGACTCCCCTTTCAAAGTCTCCTTCAAATGTATAGAACATTACTCCACTCCATTCTCTTTCTGGAGAGAGGGCACAATATGTTCTAATCTTACGTTCCAAATTCTCTGATAGAACAATTCTATATTTAGCATCTTTAGGCAAAGAGCACATTGGCATCGCCAGTCTCGTTGTTTTCGTTGTTTTTTCCATACCAGTAATTAAGTGTGTCTAACATTGCTTTTAAAATTGTTGCTCCTTCAGCAGGACTGATAAGCCTTCTTTGTTCAGTGGAGGTATTAGATTTGATAATTTTCAATCCATACTCTTTCCCCTTGAATGTAATGACGTGCTTCCCTATCAACCCTTTTATAGTTTCTTCAGACATTGAAGTACCAGTTATTACGCAAATGCGATTGTCCTTTATAGTCACATCTCGCAGTGCTATTTGGTGGTGGTTCTTTTCTCCCCAAGCAATAGCATATTGTGTAAAGTCTATCAGCCATTCAACGAAAGTACAACCAAGACAGAATCTGCCATATAAGTATCCAAATTTCATTCTGTCTGATTTTATATAGCTGATTAACAATTCTTTCAGAGGGTGCTTAATACCGAAGGAATCTGCCTTTCTAATGTTGTTTACTTCTTTGTATGGACCAAGTATGTGTTCAATCTTTATGTATGGACCTCCAGACAAAGATTCGACTTTTACAATCTGCCTTAACTCCGCAATAAACCCATAAAATACTTCGATTGGTGTTGAAGGATTACCAAGCATAAACAAGGAATTGTTAATTGGTCCAGAGCCAGTGCATACACTTTTCCATTCGTCTGGGGATGAAGTAGAAAATCTTTGACAGTGTGAATGAATGTAGTTTGAGAAGAGCTGATTTTCTGTAAATGTAGACCTTTTATAGCTTATAGAACTAATCGTAGTTCCGTCCCTTCTAAATGCGAGCTTTATAAACAGGTCATATATTACAGTAGAAAGTCCTAACTCATTAGTTACAGTTTCACTGTCTATTTTAATGATGATGGCACGAGTTGCCGCAGTTGCGCTGTGAGAAAGAAAAAAGTCTTTTACAGACTCACCTGTCCAGTAACTTACAAACTGCTTTTTTTCATTAACAACATCAATATGTTCTTCGCCAAATTGCTGGTTAAATATTTCAACTGCCTGACTGAACCTTTCTGATATAGCATTATCTGCCTTAAATAGTTTCCAAGCTCTTTTTTTAGTAAAATCTTTTATAGTAGACATAGGCAGAATAAATTATGGTACTCCCTTGATTAGGAGTACCATAATAATAAGATGAAACTTGTTTACTTGTTGATGAAGGATGCAATATCCTCAGCACTGAAAGCTGATTGGTTAGCATCGTCTTTCTCACATTCCTTGCCAGCTGTGAGAGCCTCAAGGACAGCCTCTTCGCATTTCATTGTACGAATCATCGTAACAATGGCATCAACCACTGGGATTTCCTCATAATTATCCTCTTCCATAGTAGGCTCGTGCTCATCGTACACTGAAATAAGGAAGTCAACAAGGTCACAAGACTTTACTTGCGTGAAGTTCTTACCAAAGAGGTCATGGATTTCATTTGCAAATTCCTTTGCAGCCTTGAGGAGGTCACCTCTTGACATTTCAGAGAAATCAACACCAGAAGAAATCTTCGAGTCTTTCTTAAGGATGTTGATGAATACATTATTCGTTACTTTACCCTTGAACGGAATGTTCGTAGGAATCTGTGAATCGTCAGAAATGAGCTTCGTGTTGGTAACTCCCTCAATGAATTCCATATCATTATAGTTGATATCCTTCTGACGAAGAAGTGTTTTCAACTCACTGAGAGTGTTGCATTCAACATCATTGAATACGGTAATCTTGCCATTCTGAGCAGATTCGTAGATGGTAATTTGTCTTTTCATGTTGTTATTTGTGTATAAGATAAGTAATTACTTTTTTGACTGTTTCCTTGCCATATTTGTGAAATAAATCGGACGGGTCCTTGCATCTGAAGTGTTCTGGGATTTCGATTTGCTCTATTCCAAACATACTTGAAAGTTTGATTCCATCCAGTCTTCCATGATTTTTGTCTTTATCAAAGTCATTGTCATACAATAGAAAGATTTTTTCAAACCTTTCTTTTAATTCCTGCATGACTTGTGGTTTTATATTGGCCGTTTCACTTTGTAAGGAAACTGATGGTATTCCCGTATTTGCCCAAATGCATAATGCGTCCTTTCTGGATGAGGTAATAATAAGAATCTTTCCTTTCTGTGGCAGCTTTGTCCACAAGTCCCATACAGACCCATCATGTCCAGACCTCCATTTCATGCCTTCTTTATTATAAGGCTGATATACCTTCTCGGTTAT